>Ga0228710_1010077_pt1 | contig 12803 bp, 4 predicted proteins | sample MedpolnodulmetaG_FD_177995 | JGI IMG/M metagenome (GOLD analysis project Ga0228710, IMG submission 177995) | Root nodule microbial communities from Medicago polymorpha collected in Santa Monica, California, United States - pink nodules | ecosystem: Host-associated > Plants > Roots > Nodule...
TGTTATTTGAAACAATTTTAGATGAATGATTATGTTGAGGCCCTTGTGCCAGGATTATTGTTGGACGATGATGTTAATTATTTGAAAAATATTCCGCTGCAATTTGTTGGTGTTTATTAAATAGTATGCATTTCTATTTAAGAATTTTGAAAAGTAGTGTGACATGCCCATTTTGTCGATTGAACTCTGATTATTTATGTAATATTTAAGTATGGGATAGCGGGGTGTTACAACTTGAAACTCGCCCCACCAGCTACAGTTGCTGCCGTGACTCCCAACTGTGAAATATGCGAAACCCCAAGGCATGTTGCTGCCGAGTGTCAGTTGTTAGCAGAGACTGATCAAGCAAATTACGCGCAAGGCAATCCGTACGCTAACACGTACAATTCAGGATTGAGAAACCACTCAAATTTCTCTTACAAAAATAACAATCCTACCTTTGCGCCAAGTCCCGCACCTGCAGCACCCTCCGGTTTCCAAGGTCAAAGAGGAGCCCCTGTTGCTCCGAAAAAGTCTAACCTGGAGCTCATGATGGAAAACTTCATTTTAGCTCAAGCTCAGCAAAACAAGGAGTTTATGAACCAAAACGTTCATACGAATGAATTGATTAAGCAGTTGACACACAAAGTTGACTCCATGGCCACTCATAACAAAATGCTTGAGACGCAGATATCCCAAGTGGCCCATCAACAAGCAGCAACTACTACAAAAATGGGCTTATATAGCGCTTTTTTTTAGCTTTAGATAGCGCTTTTGAAGAGCTACTACAAATGGCGCTGGTAAATGTAATATAGCGCTTTTTTTTCTGTATAAAGTGCTATCTAAACCAGGGTTTATTTAGCGATTTATGTCAAAAAGCGCTAGCAAAGATTCTCCTTAGATAGCGCTTTCAAAAATAAACGCCATCTAAAAGGGGTTTAAAATAAGCATGCACTAGTTAAAAATAGCGTTGTTGTTTTAAAACGATATGTAACACTAGGTTTAGATAGCGCTTTATACTAGAAAAAAGCGCTAGTAAAAGCATTAATTTTTTTTTTGGTCAAACTTTTTTTTATTTTTACATATAGCGTTTTTTATTAATTTAAAGTAAAAAATATATATATAATTTTTCTAAGGGAAATATATATATTTGACACATTAAAATTGTGACTATTATTTATCAAATAAAACGTAAACATATCATAAAAAATGTATGTATATATAGCATAAAAGTCAGAAATGTAAAGCCACTAATATGGTAACATCGATATCTCTAAGTTACAACTAATTAGTTAACATAAAGATCAAAATCTTCTATGGTAGCATGCAATCTTCATCTATCTTCTTGGTCGTCTCAACATTTTTATCCAAAACAAGCAGGCAAACCATTATTCATTTCCAAATTTCGTTCACTCTCCACCATCTGAATATATAGCAAAAAACACCATTAAGCAATAAGCAACTATATTATATTAGAGACAAATTCAAAGTACTACTGATCATGACTACAAATTAAAGCAAGATTATAAATTAAAAACACTACCACTTCTAGCAAATATATTTAGAAACATGAAACTCACCTTATCATAAAAATATCATATAACTTTTAGGCTGATCATGAACTGACACCATTCTTCTTGGATTCTCTTAGTTTATCTTTTGAGTATGTCACACACTTGAAACCATCAATGTACTGTATATATTATAACAAAAAATAACCATGTTATTTAATAAACTTAATTATATACAAATATTATACTTTAATATAAAAATAACATCATTTAGTTTTGAAATGAGAATCTCTTTCATAAACCTCATCACAAAGTACCCGCAATCTATACCCTTTTCTTGGCGAGGACACTACAAAAAATAAAATAAGTTTGTATCAATCAACAGGCTTAAAACCACACCAAGATATTTAACTCGTGTGAATTGAGGTATAAGGCATAAATGGTCTTTGGTTTATTGCTCTAAAATTGTGTTATAATATGGTATTGGATTTTCTCATCTGAGCTAGAATTAGTTTAATTCAGACACACACACACACACTTACATGTCATATACTCTCGAGATTCTACTTCTGATGAAAATTATGTGCTTTCAAGAGGATGTCTCCATGTCTCAAACTTCCCACTTATTTCTTGTCTAGACTCTTTAACCAAGACTAATACCATATGGACAAGGGAAAAAAAGAAAGTATATCATCGTACTGGATTTTGGTAAAGAAATTAGGACCTTGATATCATTCTATACTGATGATAAACTCTTATATGGCATTGGCTAGTGTTGGGAAGACTCTATCATAACACTGAGAATGATCCAACACCTCTTTGAGTATACTCTATTGCACACCTTTTCCCAGAGCCTTTACCATTCCACAATACCTAATTTCTCGTATATCCACACCACAAACTCATTTATTTTATTCCCTAGAGCCATCCACAATACCTCTTTGAGTACACTCTACTACACATCTTTACCATTCAACACATCAATTACACCCTCCATTAGCTTCATAAAATTAATCCATCAACAAAACAAAAAAAGAACTCCATGGACTAAAATATGTATATACCCTATATATTTGCAATCATTTTAACAAATTACTATTAGCAAGGCATAAGAACAGTCACGCCCAAAGTCCAAGTATTAGGTCAAATCACACAACATAAAAGGCTACTCTAAGTTGTTAATATTCTTTGCAGTTGGTTCTTATTAATTCATCATTTGCTCAGTTGTTGGTACATACTAATTGATCTTGTGTCAGTAGTATTTCTTTCTAACTGTTTGTGATTAGTTCTTAGACCCCATCATTTAATAACTCGCGAAAACTAACGCAGAATTTGAAACAAAACAAAATAGATGATAATAATATTGACAAATAAAATGGAAGTACTTGATGAGAAAATCCATGAAAAGAAATTCTAACCTGAGACAGAGAGATCGGCTAGTCCTGTGGAAGAAAGAAAACTTAACTTCTAATCAACATTGAAGCTAATTTTCTTAGAGTTAGAACAATGAGGAAAATAAACTTTATTCATTATCATATGAAGAGAGCTAACCAACCCATATTCTTAAACATTGTATTTTAGAACTAGTTAAAAATATACATGTATTGTAATGCCATTGTTAAACTAAAAACATATTTCACGTAGCATGTTAAAGGTCCTTCATTTGCTCAATGTATGGGTAGAAATAACCATTACAAATTAAGAACACAATTGACTCAAGCAATTCCACAAACACTTAATGGGCAGAATACAAGCACAAGAGTAGTTTGTTTTCTCAAAGTACATCAAAAAACAAAATTAGACATCATACACCTACATCATATCATAGGAGGATAAGTTCACATCACAAATTAACTTCACAATTAAAATACGACATATATCATGTTGAATTAATATCAATTAGATTTTAAACTTACAATGGAAGGATGAAACATAATAGAACAAAATCCATTAGTTTTAGGATTACCTAAAAATAAGATAAATTAGCCTAGCGGAACTTCAATTTCTTCTTCTCTTTTCAAAAAGAGATGAAAGTAACAATCACAATTCAATTTTTTTTTGTTTTTACTTCTTAATCAAACATGAATATATGAATCGATAAACAAATTTTGATAAAAGGTATGGAACAATAGAATTCATTTATCCCAATATAAAACGCAACCTAATAAACATTCAAATTAGAAACAAAGAAAAACATGGAACCAAATACTTATGTCGAATTTGTAAACTCTAATTTCGTAAATTGGAGAAGAAAAATTGAAACGAAATCTAAAATAGGTTTGAATTCATACAAAAAATAGAAGCATAAAACAAAAACACGAAATGATTTTGTAGATGTGTCGGAAGTGGCGTTATGCCATTAAGTTAGGAATTATGTTATAAATGTTCAATCAAACCCAAGATTTGCTAAGTTGAAAGGGCTTTCAGATCTTTGTGCAAAACTTGTGGAAACAAATAAGTGCAACGCATTTGCTATGATTTATAAGCTTTTGAAGTTGGCTTTACTCTAACCGGTAGCAACTGCAAGTGTTATATAATGTGTCTTTTAACTATGAAAGTAGTGAAGAGTCAACTATGTAACAAAATAGATGATAAGTGGCTAAATGATCGTCTTGTAACTTATATAGAAAAAAAAATTCTCTTAGCAATTAGCAATAATGACATTTTAGTTCATTTTCAACAAATAGATAAAAGACGATTTTCATTGTAATGTTATTTATTATTTTTAATATAGTTTACATTATTATTTATTTGAAATTTTAACCATACATATATCAAATGTCTAGAACCGTCATGCTCATATCAATCTAATATTTAAAGGCTTAAATAAGTCTTTCATCCCTGCAAATATATGTCATTTGAATTTTTGTCTCTGAAGTTTCTAATCCTTCCATTTTGCCATTGCAAATATTAATCATTTGAAAAATGGTTCTAATTACATCTGATTAGTAATTTCAGGCACGAAAAATTCAAAAGGCCTATATTTGCATGGACGAAAGACCTATTTAAATCAACCACTTCGCCCAATCATCACTTGCCACATGAGCGCCATGTCGCTAATGATAGTCCACCTCAGGAAAAAATCTAATTAAGACCAAAAGTCAAATGGTTAAATTTTGTAGTGGCAGATTGAAAGGATTAATAATTCCAGTGACGAAAATTCAAATGACCTATATTTACAAAGACGAAAGACCTATTTAAGCAATATTTAAATCGACGAGATAAACGACTCATTTGACATTTCATACCCATTTTACCACCCCTAAGTAGGTGAACCATAAAAGTCTTACCATAATCCAAGACACATAGGATCCCGACACCAGCGAAATATATCTGTTTCAAATCCCGAATTTGGACTTATTTGTCCCTCCAAACCTACACATAACGACAAAAACAGCCATCTCTAACTAACAGATTTTAGTTGCTGACGTGGCATTAACCACCAAAAAAAAAAAAAAACAGTTAGCTCCAATCTCTTTCCCAGAAAGACAGAGAGAGACAAAGCCTCTCGCTCCTCGCGTGTTCAACATTCGCCGAAAACTCTTCGAATTCGAAAATTCCAAAAAATAAAATTGAAAAATCGAAGGCATTGTCTCTCTCAACAATAAATCTCCGAAACGCAACGTTTGATTTCTTCATGTTCGTTTCAATGCGGTTTCAACGACCCTAACTTCTTCAAAAACCGTTAACATTTTCACCATTTTCGTTGATTCGTTTCAATCTCGCAGATTCTGCATTGTATCATCCCACATTGCCACGTTTAAGGCGTTTCAGTTGAAAGATTCCGCGGAATTTGAAGATTTTGGTGGTGTTGGAGGTACACGCGCGTTTCTAGGGTTTGATTTGAGCTCTTGAGGCAATTTTATGAAGAAAGAGGTTTTGTTGAGCTGAATGTGTTCCCAATTTTCTATGAGTGGTGAATTTTTCTTAGCTATGGGGTAGATTATATAAAGCTATTGTTTTTGATCAATTTGAGAGTGGTGAATTGGGTTTGAGAGTTTTTTTTTTTTGATGGGTAAGGGTTTGATATTGCTTTATGGTATCTGTTATTGTTGTTGTTGTTCAAATGGGTATTGGGTCTATTTACATGAAGAATTTTCTATTGCAACTTGAATGGCTGATCTTCAGAAAGGCGATAGTAGGGATATCGAGCAGGTTCGATATTTACTTTCTTTACTTACTTTCTAGTTTAATGTAAAGTTTAAAGAAATACGTGACATTCACACTCTCTTTTTACCTGCGTTTGGATAAACAACTTGGGCCGTGTAGATTTTGTAGTTAGGAGAGTACATAAGATGGAGGATAGTTAAATCACCAGAGGCAGAGGAAGACCTAGAAAAACTATATGAGAAATTATTAAGAAAGATTTAAAGATTAATGAGTTGGACCGAATTATGATATACGATAGAACATTATGGCGTAATTTTATCCATGTAGTCGACCCCACTTAGTAACAACTTAATTTGCAGCTTATAGCACAAGTGTTTATCATGATAAGAGTTTATGTACAAACTCTTTCTGTAACAAAAGATAAACCAAAGTTAAATTGTTTTTGTATAAGCTATAAGCTGTTTTCATAAGCTATCTTGGAGACTTTATGTAAATAAGTTGAACATAGCTTATGAGCATGTCATAAACTTTTCATAGGTTCTCCCTAACAGTTTCACAAGTGTTTATGCCTTTAATTAAGAGCTTAAATAAATCTTTATGTATCAGCTATTTCTTTAAGAGTGTTCATTAATAAGTTGCCTTGCCTAGTTCTTTTTTAGTTTAATGTTATGTAATGATTAATGTAAAGAAACAAAATATGTGACATTCACCTTCTGATGAGCAACTTAATTAAGTGCTTCTTGAATAGTTATTTCTATAATCAAGGAGAAAATATGATCAAATTGTTATTTTATATAAGTTGTAAGGTGTTCTTGAAATGTTATTTACTTATTGAAATAAGTTGGAAACAACTCATTGATATGTCATATGCTTTGTCAAACACCTACACAAATGGTTATGTGATAACATAAGTCGCAAATAAGTTGTACACAACTTACGGATATGTCATAAGCTAATTTATTGTTTAATTAATATACTATGAATAATATGAATGATAATTTATACCACTTCTTCTTGAAGCTGGAAGCAGAGGTCTTCCCTCATGCTTTGCGGTTTTATAGTAATAGTATCATCTTATGCAAGTACCTAACTTTTAATGTTCCCTTTATAGGCAATTACAGCTCTTAAGAAAGGTTCATATCTTCTAAAGTATGGGCGAAGAGGGAAGCCAAAGTTCTGCCCTTTTAAGCTTTCCAATGTAAGTTTCTGTGGTGTTCGTCTTCTAAAACTTAATACTAGCTAGCCCATAATGATATGAAACTACCTTTTCCCTTTTAGATAATTTTTTTCATCTGACCGTTTGATTTTTTCGTTACATATTTGACAAGATATTAACAACATTCACAGAATGGAAAATGATATACACACAGCAACAATTAGTTTCATCATTTTCTGGTCCTGTCATGTGTGTTCCCACTTCATGCAAGATATGAATCATTAAATTGTTTTGCTATCACATTTCGTAGAACCTTGAATTAGACGTCAAAGTCATTGGCCAATAGTTCCAGTTTGAAAGTTTTCATACAGTTAGTAGCTTATCATCACAAATAATGGTTAGAATTGATGATAAATGCTTATCATCACGGTGATTACTTCCATTGTAAATCCTTCATTACCTTACAAAACTTTAAATGAAATGATGACAAAAAAAACATGATAATAGAGTAGAATTGCTATTAAATATATAATCACGTAGTGAACTACAACAGATTTTGGAACAAACTAATCTTGTTTCAAGATAAATAGTACAATATTCTTAGGTGCCAAATAGCCAAAAGCATGCAAAATTATGCTTCGGAAGAAGAAAATATCAAACTCATTTTCTTCGGTGTAATATCTTTGCGATGTTATATATAAAGCTCCTATATATTATGTACTTGTTTCTGATTTAAGACAAGCCATATACTTGTCGATTCTACATATTTGAAGCTTCATATTTTTTGAATAAATTTGAAATCCACTTGAACGAGAAACATGGGCATATTATGTGCTGTTCTATTCAATACTTTTTGGTTGTCTTCAGGATGAGTCTCTACTCATATGGTACTCTGGCAAGGAAGAAAAAAAAGTTAAACTCAGTACTGTTTCAAAGATCATTCCTGGGCAGCGAACTGTAAGTTTGTAAGAACTCCAGAAACAATTTTCAGGCTAATACTGTATGCCTTTATATAATGATCCTTTTTTCCCACATTGCCTTACTGCTCAGTACTCATTATTTTGATTTGTTAACAATAATCCAGGCAACATTTCAGCGGTATCCCCGACCTGAAAAGGAGTATCAGTCATTTTCTCTTATATACAATGATCGGTCCTTGGATTTGGTGCGTCTACTTTCTGCATAATTGCTATGCCAATTAAACCCACCAGTCCTTTATTGAATATTGTCTTAATTTTTTGCTGTCTCTTTCATTGTGGCAAAAAACTAATCTGGCAGTTTTTAAATAGTGCACGAGTTATATAGGAGATTTTGTAACTTTTAAACTTCGTGATCTGATTGACTCCACTGCTAATCTGTGCACAGATCTGCAAGGACAAAGATGAAGCTGAAATCTGGTTTGCTGGTCTGAAAGCATTAGTTACCAGAGGTAACTATCGCAAGTGGCGATTTGAAACAAGAGCTGAAAGTCTGTATTCTGAAAGTCCAAAGTCTGGCACAAGAAGATCCACTCCATATACACCATTTGTCTGTAACAATAACTTTCATCTTCTTTCGCTTCATACAGCTCACATAAACTATTAGGCTCTCAAAAGTTACTATATTTTTCACTCTTACTAATTTTTAAACAACAGGACCCTGGCGATGTCGACGGAATTGCTTTTCCAAATTCTTCGCCAAATAAATGGGTAAAGGCTTTCTCTGAAATTATTTCATACACTGCACCTACCAATAGCTCCAACCAAGCTGAATCAATTACCAATTTCTGTATATCCTCTGAGTCCGTGGATAACTCAAGCACTCGAAATTCTGCATCTGAGGCAATTCGAGTTAGTCTATCCAGTGCTGTAAGTTCATCCAGTCAGGGTTCTTGTAATGAAGATTTTGATGCTTTAGGTGATGTTTTTATTTGGGGAGAAAGTACCAATGACGGAATTCTTGGCGGTGGTCTGCGTAGAGTTGGAAACCTATCTACTTCGGAGACGGATGCATTCCTTCCCAGGGCATTGGAATCAAAAGTGGTTCTCGATGTTCATAGTATTGGATGTGGCTATAAACACGCTGTTTTAGTTACCAAACAGGGAGAAATGTTTAGCTGGGGCGAGGAGTCAGGAGGTAGGCTTGGACATGGTGCAGAAGTGGACGTTTTTCACCCTAAGCTCATTGATACTCTTAGTGGCATGAACATTGAGTCAGTAGCATGTGGAGAATATCATACTTGCGCTGTTACTTATTCTGGGGATCTTTATACCTGGGGTGATGGTACTCACAACTCTGGGTTACTTGGGCATGGGAATGAAGTTAGTCACTGGATTCCTAAGAAAGTAAGTGGTGCATTGGAAGGATTACGTGTATCATATGTGTCGTGCGGACCTTGGCACACAGCTATTGTTACATCAGCTGGACAGTTGTTTACATTTGGTGATGGAACTTTTGGTGCCTTAGGCCACGGAGATCATAGCAGCTCAAATATTCCTCGGGAAGTAGAAACTTTGAAAGGGTTGAGAGCAACCAGGGTTTCATGTGGTGTTTGGCACACTGCTGCAGTTGTTGAGGTGATAAATGAATCTGTGGAATCTTCTAGTCAGTCATCTAGTGGAAGACTGTTCACCTGGGGGGATGGAGATAAAGGCCAACTAGGAGATGTTGATAAGAAACCTAGACTAGTTCCTGTGTGTGTAACTGCATTGGAAAACATTTGTCGTGTAGCTTGTGGCCACAGTCTTACAGTTGCATTGACAACATCAGGACATGTATATACAATGGGAAGTACAGCTTACGGACAACTTGGTTGTCCTGCAGCAAGTGGGAAGGTCCCTACACGTGTTGAAGATAAAATTGCTGACAGTTTCATAGAAGATATTGCCTGTGGTTCATATCATGTTGCAGTCCTGACTTCCAAGGCAGAGGTTTACACATGGGGAAAGGGTTTAAATGGGCAATTAGGTCATGGTGACAATGGTCACAGGAATAAGCCCACACTTGTCGAGTTTTTAAAGGATAAGCAAGCGAAGAGTGTTTTTTGTGGTTCAAACTTTACTGCTGTTGTTTGCCTTCATAAATGGGTACCGAGTATTGATCATTCTTCCTGTTCAGGCTGTCGTAATCCATTTAACTTCAGAAGAAAACGTCATAATTGTTACAACTGTGGACTTGTGTTTTGCAACGCATGCACCAGCAAGAGATCTATGAGAGCTTCCCTTGCTCCAAATACCAACAAGACATACCGTGTTTGTGACGACTGTTATTATAAACTTCAGAAAGCTGCTGAATCAGTAACCTTGCCAAGTCCTAGCTCGAGAAGTGTCGGTTTGCAAGACAGTAAGGCCGCTAAAACACAGGGAACACTATTAAGACTTTCTTCGTTTGGTTCTAATGTTCAATCCGAAAGCAGCCACTCAAAGCTTCCAGAATCACACGATAGCTATATTTTTCCAGTTTTGAATGGAAAACTACAGCTGCGGGTTGTTTCGAAATCATCAAACTCTCTTTCCGGGGAATTTAGGAAATACCAGTCTGTTTCTGAGCTTGCTCCACGAATATCTTGTCAGTCAACCTCTCCAGTTTCATCAAAGTCAAGTCCACGACAATCCTGTGAAGATATTTTGCAGTCTGATTTAAAACACAGAAATGATATTCTAAGTCACGAAGTTATAAGTTTAAAAGCACAGGTAAGCTTGATCAAATTTATCTTATTTGTAATTTTATACGCATACCCTTCTATATAACTGATTAGTTAATCAATGATCTTTGTGGTCAACCTTGTCTTCTAATGATGAATTATGCTTATGTTCATTCTCACCTGAAGTGTTTGAAGGGAGCTTTTCATACCATATGTATGTGCTCTGGATAGTCAATATCGACCTGTTTACGACTGATGCATTGAAGAAAATTTATTTTGTATGAAATTGTTTAATGGTTTTTATAAACATGTATATTATGCTGTTTTTTTGGTATATGTTTTGCAAGCGTATTACATTTTTATTATAGACGCTATGCTTCTTCCATAGGCTGTGAAATAATTTATAATGCATATGTTTCACTTGCTACCATGAGCAGCCACATTGTATTAAAAACGTTATTAGCACCATTTTCATTATTTCCTTGCATCTTTATGTACTACCTTATATTCAAGTCTCAGGCTTGAGTATAGTCTCGTGATAATTGAACTAGACAATTATCAATTTGTTGAGTTAAATTTAATATGGCTTTCAATTTTCTAATATCATTTGAGTTATTTATTCATGAACCCTATATGTTGAAAAGGCTTCAAGTATCTCTCATCTCAAACTGATCAAATATACATGGTAGGTTGAAGATCTTACTCACAAGTCAAAAAGTCTTGAGGCTGAACTTGAGAGAACGTCAAAGCAATTGAAGGAAGTGACTGCAGTAGCTGCAGATGAAGCTGGAAAGTGTAAATCTGCAAAAGAGGTTATAAAGTCATTGAAAACTCAGGTTGGGTATTCTTCTATTGACACAATTTTTTTTTCTTCATAATACAAAACCCCCATAATACGAGGTAACTCAAAAATTATTGGAGGAGGATTTTTAGGGTTTTGGTGGACTTAGAAAATTTCTTCATATCCTTGTACAATACTTTCAATATCATATACATTAAATTCTCATGCTCTCTTCCCCTTTCGGTTTTCCCCCCTGTAAAATATTTATTTTGATTTACCCCCCTGTAAAATTATTTTTTTTGGATACCCCCCTAATAGGTCATTCAAAAACAAACATTTCAGCAAAAGAAAAAAAAATTGGTTTTTGAATGACCTGTTAGAAATATTTTACAGGGGGGAAAACCAGAAATGACCTATATTACAGGGGGGGTAAAGCACTATTAACCCATTGAGATATTATGTATCTGTGATTATATTGCTTTTGACCTGTGGCTTTGAAGGGATACTGGTCTAGATAATTGCTATTGAAGTTTAACTTTCATCTGCTTTATCCCTAGATTATTTATCTCTGATGTTGTGGACTTAAAATTATGTTACAGTTGAAGGAAATGATGCAAAGATTACCAGAAGTACCTAATGCTGACTCAAGCATAGATTCCTATGTTGAGACCACTAATAGTACTGTAGATCAATCCTTAGACGAGAGTCACATAACAAACACTATCACTCGCCAAAACGAAAGTGGCAGCAATGCAGAAAATGTGGTATATCCTAATGGTGCCACAGCACAAAATGGAAAGGCAGAATGGGTTGTTCAAGATGAACCAGGTGTGTACGTAAGTTTGTCCTCCCTTCCAGGTGGTGGTAATGAACTTAAGCGCGTTCGCTTCAGGTATTTATCCGTTGCTACCCTCTAATTTGTTTAATATGTCAAAACTTCATGACATTCTCGCTGACAATAGGATTACGACAATATAATTAACTCATTGTCATCAAAGCATAAAAACTATTACAGAATAGTTTAGGACAGAGCTTGCCTATTTTTTTAATTCAATACTGTTACGAAGACATTATTTCATACTTTTGATTTACTTACTGATCCATTCGCCACCTCAAAGTAAAAAAAAAACCTGTTATATATATGTGTATGGACAAATCTTTGAATAGACCTCATATTCCTTCACTTTGAAGTTGTTTAAAATAAAATTTAATGACATTGTTATGACTCGTAGAAGCACTAGTAGGGAAGGTAGATCAAATAATGATAGTCCAATATTTATAGGTAGAAAAAAGACAAGGAAAACCATAGGCCAAACCATTCAAAAGGATTTGGATTCGTATTGTATTTGACATGATTTTACTATCTAATATTCTAGTGTCTCTGGAATCTTGATCCATGTAATGGACCTACTTGCGGAGATAATACTTTGGTCATTGTATAGTTGAGTAAAATATATTTGTTTCCATGCCTTAGGCCAAACTAACTTATTAAAAAGCTATTCTAGCAGTGTGCATCAAACTTCAAGAAAAAAGTTTTAATTGGTATAGGACAATGTGTTGAAATATATAGGAAAAATTACTCTCGTTGTCCCTCAACTTTTCAGGTAACGATTTTGTCCTTTATCGTTTTTTTTTTTTTTTTTA
>Ga0228710_1010080_pt1 | contig 12801 bp, 3 predicted proteins | sample MedpolnodulmetaG_FD_177995 | JGI IMG/M metagenome (GOLD analysis project Ga0228710, IMG submission 177995) | Root nodule microbial communities from Medicago polymorpha collected in Santa Monica, California, United States - pink nodules | ecosystem: Host-associated > Plants > Roots > Nodule...
CTCTCTCTCTCCTCCCTTCTCTCTCTCTCTCTCTCTCTCTCTCTCTCGTAAAAAATAAAGTAAAATAAATAAGAGTCTTTATTGAGATTTTGTGAAAGAGAGTGTGTTATGATATTTTTTTCAATTATTTCTTAAAATTCATAAAATTTGTTGAAATCTCTTGAAATTCATAAAATCATTTCAAATCCTTTAAAATCTTATAAATTAAATCCATTTAAATCCTTAATAGTCTTTTAAAATCTTCAAAGTCATCAAAATCCTGCAAAGTCTTTTAAAATCCTCAAGACTTTTTCAAACAAAAATTGTCCTTTAAAATCCTAATCCAAGCTGCACAATCTAAACTTTTTTTGGCCCATTCACAATTCCATAGTCCACAACTACATAGTTTACCCCCTCCAAAAACAAATATTACATAGTTTACCATCTTTTTTGCCCATTCACGTTGGCCTATGTATACTGTGTATATATTTTAACAATGATGAAAGGTCATTGACGAAATTATTTATTTTCTTTTATGTACATATTGTACTGCCTAGGGTTTAATTCGTCCTTGAATGAAGATTGATCTATAATTTTTTAATATACTCTTACATTTTTTTTTTCGAAACAATACTCTTACATTTTATTATTGAGTAAATTTTGTTAAGGTCGCATTAAATATACATAATTTCATTTTATACAATGAAAATTAATAAAAAATATTCCATGATACAAAAAATGTATTTAGTGATTGGCATTTTATACGTGACACCAAGTTATTAATTTTTTTTCCTTTGCCCCTTCGAAATATCCAAACCATATATATTTTCATTTTTCCAAATGCATAATTTGTATAAATAAACAGACCAATCACACATTCATGATTTATCCCTAAGATCTCTAATTTTTTCTTATTAAGAAGCCTACTTTTACTCCTCTTTTTTTTCAAGCTTTTACCTTGTTTTCTTCTTTTTCTTAATTTTTTTTTTTTAGTAGCAATGGCTGTTGGTGCAATATGTGATTCTGAGTCACTAAACAAAGTAATCACAATTCCAAATCCTACAAAGGAAATGGAAGAAAAGCAAATAAAAATCAAAGAAAATTGTAACACTTCAGATATTGATTATTGGCAAAGGGCTCAATGGCTTCGCGCGGCCGTATTAGGAGCTAACGACGGATTAGTTTCTGTTGCTTCACTAATGATGGGTGTAGGAGCTGTTAAAACAGACAGTGCAACAATGTTAGTGGCGGGTTTTGCCGGATTAATCGCAGGAGCATGTGGTATGGCAATAGGAGAATTTGTTTCTGTGTACACTCAATATGAAGTTGAAATTGGTCAAATGATGAGAGATTTAGGAACAAGTGATAGAAAAGAGAAAGATTTAGAGGTTGAGTTGGAGAAAAGGAAATCATTGCCTAATCCATTGCAAGCTGCTGCAGCTTCTGCATTCTCATTTTCTATTGGTGGTTTGGTTCCTTTACTTAGTGGTTCATTTATAAGAGTTTATAAGATTAGGATTATTGCGATTATGGCAATAGCTAGTTTGGCTTTGGTTGTGTTTGGAGGTGTTGGTGCTATGCTTGGTAAGACACCAAAGGTGAAATCTTCTATTAGGTTCCTTCTTGGTGGATGGATGGCTATGGCTATCACTTTTGGGTTAACCAAATTACTTGCACATTGTAGTGGTTTGGATTTAGAAATTTAAATGTTGTCCCTCATTTTTAGTTAATTGTTTTATGAGTAAAAGTCTAAAAGGGTCCTTGAGAAGGAAAAAAATACAAAGATCTATTTATTTTTAAGAAATGAAAAGTATTAATTTGATCCTCAAATATATTAAATGTCGGTTATATTAGTTTTGATTGAGACTAAAATGTTGTTAAACATTGTCTTAATTAATCACTAATTTGACTGTCATTTGAAACTTTTTGATGATCAAATTGATATTTTTCATTTCCCATATGAGAAATGGGTCTTTGTTTTTCTCTCAATGACCAGTTTACTTAAATCTTTACTATTGCGTTATATCATTCGAATAACTCCTCATTTATGTTCATTGTGAGCTTTGGCGGGCAACCGCTAGGATGAACCAATTTGTCATTTGATTAATGTTGGACCAATAAAAATAAAGTCATTTGCAATTATTCCAATTTATTTTCCATATGAAGCAACTTGCTATCCAAGTAAAGTTCAAGTAATTGATGTTGCGAAGCTAGATGAGGGGTTAAGTAGTTCAACTCGTTTCAACTAAAGGTTAAATGAGTTGAAGAAATAAAAGAACTAAAGTTTAAACTCTAACGAAAGAGTAAAATACTAACATAATAACTAGCGTACTAACATTTGTCTATCAAAAATATACAATTGTGAAGTTAGACTATTTAGAACTATTAGACAAATCAATCTCGTAGGCCCTCTGTGGACTGTGGCAGCCAAGGACCGGAAAGAGTGAGAAATGTCTATTATTTAAAAAAATGAAATGTGGATAAGGAGCAAGGTCTGTTCGGTAATGGATGGGTATCGTGTTAGTGAATCCTCCTAGTTTGATTGATCATTGCATTAATTTAAGCGCATTGAGCTAGTTTTCAAAATCATGAAGGAACTATTATTATATGATGTGGCTTGCTTATGTTTCGGTAATTTGAAACGAGAGAAATAATTGTTGTTTTAATCGGTAGAAAGAGTCATTTGTCACTTGTTTGATAAAGTTAAATTATTATTGTTCTGGTTGTTGAAAGCTAAACAGCAATGTCTAGCTTTTTATTTTCATCATTGATGGGTTAATCCTTTCCTGATGGTGAGTTAAACTATTTAGTTTTTTCTTTTCTTCGTTATTTCTATTGTAAAACACTTGATGTTTTCTGGGGTCTTCCCTTGCACTCTTTGTGTTGGGGGAGCTATTTTGGTGGTATATAAAATTCATTTTGTCTTGTTCAAAAAAAATTAATAATAAAGTTTGTTAGACTTCTAACAACAATGATATTTATACACTTTATATTTTCCTATACTCATTCAACACTTTATTTTATATTTATATTTATCATATCATTCTATTTTATTTGTTTTTCCCTCAAGGTGTGTACACTTAATAAGTGCACGCTAAACATTTTCCGTCTTCTAAATAGATGGAAACCTCAATAAACCGACTTAATAGTACAACGGGATTATTATTATTATTGAGAATATATGAAAAGTAAAACTATCATGTGATCTATAACTATTGATAGTTTTTTTTTACAAGATTTTTTTTAAGCCAAAATAATATAATATTAAAATCAACAAAAAAAATCTTAGCCAATGCAAGAAGTGCAAAGATAGTCCTCATGAGTTTAGCTCAGTTGGTATGGACAATACATAATATATATAAGGTCCATGGTTCAAAGTCTGACCACCACAAAAAAAAAAGTGCAAAGATAGAAAACAAAAGTATCAACAACCAATTACAAAACCATAACAAAAGCAGGAAAAAAAACTATTGATAGTTTACCTATTTATTTTTATTTTTAGATAGCTTCATTCTTCGTGTTTTGAGAAGGGCTTCAAAAGAGAGAAACTTGAGAAATTAAAGGAGGTAACTTTAGGATTGAGAGTCTTTGGTGAGAGGTTCTCTTGGGTTGGGACAGATTTGTAAACACCTTGGGTAAGTGAAATTATTGAGTATCTTGTTCATGCGAAGAGATTGAGAAATGGCTAGAAACTACGTTTGTTCTTCCAGGGTTTGTTGAAGATAATTTCTTGTGACCTCTCTTTCTAAAAAAAACTCATTGATAATGGATTGTAGAGATCAATCTCTCCCCCATAGTAGGTAATTAGACCAAACTGGATAAATATTTTTTTGTGTGTTTGTTTTTCTTCTCTCTTTATCTTATGTTTGTGGTTTTGTGTTTTATACTTGGTTCCTAGATTAGATCTAGGTTTGTTATTGTTGTTGTTGATTGAGGTTAATTTGATTTTGGTTAATACTTCCCTTTTGCTCCACACATCTAAGTTTATTGGTGTGATTTTGAGCCTGAATTCACGACAATCTTAATGAAGATTTGTTAGAATCAAGACTTTCATGGGAAATCCTTTTTTTTCATTGAACATATTTCCTCTATTTCTGTAACAAAGTTTCTTCCTCATCATAATCGCTCGTAGAAAGAAATCATTGTTGAAAGGTATTAGTTCATACCTCTCCTAACTTTCAATTTCAACAAAATTATTAAATAATAAATTATCATCCAAATAATAAAATTCACCTAAAAATATTTAAATTTTTTCAAAAAATTACATTACCTTAAAATATTCCCCATTCAAACACACTTTAAAAGTTTTGGAGAAAGCAATAATTAGGTCACTTGGAAGGTGATTTAACAAAATTGTAGAAAGACATAAGTGCTAAGTTTTGGTTTTATTTGTCTAATGAAAGTGCGCAACCCGTGGCTTTCGTGTGGATACCACACTCCCTTCAATTTACCAATACTCACTTTAGTTCCCACTAGCATGTGGCGTGCTTTGGTTCTCAATCTTTTTCGAAATATTTTATTTGACTTGATTATCAAATGCCAAATGCCTCATGTTTGTACTTGGATTAGGATATACTCCCACTATCTTGCATTGTAATCTATAGGATTTCTTTTTTTCATATTTATCTTTCATTTTTTGATTTGTTATGAAAATTTAATTTAGAAAAACATTAAATGTTATAAAAAATGTACTTGGTCAGTCTAATTTTATTTATGGTTCAAGCCTTCCAGGTAATCCATGTGTCCAAACAACAACTGTTAGTTACAATACAATTTGTTACGAGCAAGGATAGTGGCTGCATTGACTTGAGATTAAAGATTGAACTAATGAATTAGGGAGGCCTAAAAGGGTCATACTACATCTAAGAAGTGGAATGACTATGTTGTCATTTAATGGTGACTCATTGATTCTAGAATATTGGTGACTCACTAGTTTGTTAGGAATAATCTAGAATAATATTGTTTATATAAAATACTTCATCCGTTTCACAATACATGTCGCTTTTGAAGAATAATTTTGTTTCAATTTACTTGTCATTTTCAATTCACAATGCAACATTAATTATTAGTTTATCAATATTACCCTTAATTATTTATTATAGAGAGAGAAATAATAGAATGAAATAATAAATGAGTAGAGGGTATTATAGAAAAAACACAAAAAAAATCATCAAAAATAGCAAAATTTATTTGATTTTTTAGTATGTGTAATTTCCTCGAAAGCGACAAGTATTGTGAAACGGAGAGAGTATTGTTGTACTCTCTCTTTTATAATCATCAAATCAATGAAATTAATCAAATCTCTTCTTTATATCTATATTCTTAGAGGCCCTCTCGAGAGAATTCCTATTCCTATAGCAATCATTTTCAAGAGAAAACATTATTTTTTTACCAAGGCACTCTTATTGTAGGAGGAATTACATATAAAAACTAAATAATAAAGGATGTTGTATGCTTAGGAGCTCTAGGAGTTCATATTTCCTAAATGCCAATTTCTTATACAGTAGTATGAGAGTCATTCAGCTGCTTTATGCCAAGTTTGATTCTGTTCACATTACTTTCATGCTGCGATCAAAGTTCCAAAACATTTCAGTACACCCTCTTGTCATGTCATGGAAGAAACCAAATCACTGCACTGCCACTATCCAACATAGATGTCGATGGATCTCTCACGACCTTAGTGCTGCTGCCATACCACCACTCAAATGTTTACCACTTCATGTTGCGCATCTTCAAATGAAGATTGTACAATATAGCAAGTCGATCTGATTCTAAAGTAACAAAGTAAATGCCTAAGAGTTCAATGGTTTTTATTATTTTGTTTAGTTTGTATTAGGCCTAGCCATTTTAATCCATTAAAATCTTTGTTGATGTTTTGGTGGGCTTAAAATGTTTTGAAAAAATACCTAGGAATCAAATTTTCATATTTTCATTCTCAGATAAGTTATTTTTAAAGTAATTTGTCTATCACCGAAAAAAACGCCCCATTTCTGTGCTCTTTGATTTTCATATTTATTTTTTGTTAATAATTCAAATATGCACAGAAACTATAAAACGTACCCTGAACATAAAAATTTAGATGATATAAATTATACTCCATCAAGAGGAACATATGAGATTTGGAACCACTTTTGGGTTATGAATTTTAAATTGATAAACCAAAGTTGTTAATTAAGAAAATTGTCACCAACTTGTAGATAGTGCTCTCCTCACCACCTCCTCTCCTTTATATCAATATTAATTTAAGCGACAATTAATTATATACACTATAACCAAAGTTGATTAATCATATCCCCTCTCTAGCTATAAATACAAGTTCATTAGAAGCATGAGTTCTCCACAAGCTCTTAATATCATATTTCGATTTCCTCTTTTTTTCTATTTCAACATACTTGATTTATAATTGTACCCTAATTTGTCCTTCATGGCCTCACAACTTGGAGCAAAAACTAATGGAACATCACCAAACAATTTTGAGGTTGAGATCCCTATGCATGTCAATAGTTCTCTCAAAATTGAAAAAGAGAGCAACAATATTGATTACTTTCAAAGGGCACAATGGCTTAGAGCAGCCATGTTAGGAGCCAATGATGGATTAATCACTGTTGCGTCGTTGATGATTGGTGTTGGAGCTATAAAAGAAGACATCAAAGTAATGCTCCTTGCTGGTTTTGCTGGTTTGATTGCTGGTGCTTGTAGCATGGCAATTGGTGAGTTTGTGTCTGTTTATACTCAATATGACATTGAGATAGCTCAGATAAAAAGAGAAAGAGAAGCTAATAATAATAATAACGATGATGATGAAAGTAGTGAAAGTGAGAAATTGCCAAATCCATTTCAAGCAGCATTAGCATCAGCACTTGCATTTTCTATTGGTGCAGTGATGCCATTGCTAGCAGCTGCATTTATAAAGAATCACAAAATCAGAATGGGAGTTGTTGCTGCTGTGGTTAGCTTTGCATTGTTGGTGTTTGGAGGAGTGGGAGCATTGGTTGGAAAAACTCCTTTGATGAGGTCTTGTGTTAGAGTTCTTATTGGAGGTTGGATGGCTATGGCCATTACTTTTGGTTTCACCAAATTGATTGGCACTACTGGACTTTGATCACTTTAATAGTGTTACGTTTTATTTCATGATAAATGTTAGTCCTTAGCTGTTATTTTTGTTTGTGGGAAAATTGAACTTGCGACCTTCTTATCACTCCAACCCATATGTAATATTATTGATTAGTACTGTCTTTGTTTTCCTTTACCGAGTTTATAATTTATGTTTGTCGTGGCTACTTTGTGCTATATTATATCCAAGGTTTTTATGGTATCTTTACCTTACATGTTCCGAGTAAAACTGTAAAGAAATGTTCTATTTACTTGTCAATATTTTAGTTCGTGGTATGCAATTATCAAGTAAAAAAGAGTAGTGTTTCTGCATGTTAGACGAAGTTTCCTACAATTCCCCATGAACATCCGCATGTAATTATTATTTTGCTGAGGATTTTCTTGCGAAATTATTATCCAATATTATTTATCCGTTTCCTTAGGAAATTCCGCAGGTTTTGCAGCGGTTTTTCCAGCAGTTTTTCATATGGCCTTTTCTGCGGTTTGTCTATTGCTTTGAAGGTTAATAGTGCTTTACCTCTGTAATATATGTCATTTCCGGGTTCTTTACCTTTAATTTTTTTTTTTGGATTGAGTCCTTGGAATTTTTTTTGTTTCAAAATACCCCGGAGGCCATTTGATTGTACAAAATCGATGATATGGTAGGTGATAAATCGGAATTTTTTCAAATTATCAGGGGGTAAACCAAACATTTTAGAAAATTACCGGTGGGTAAACTAGAATTTTCTTAAATTACAGGGAGCGAAATTTTCCATGAAGGTCCAAAACCCAAAACAATTTTTTTTACAAGGACAAAAACAAATAATTGAAAATTACTTTTATTATGGCTTTTGGCAGACATTAATAGAACATGAACAAAAACTTTACTGATCTAGTAACTTTCCTATGGATTTTTATGCGAATTGGTTCAGTTTCCTGAGGATTTCCCTGCGAAAACAACTTTGCTGCGGAATTACATGTGGAATTGGCTTCGGAGTTACCTCTGGAATGTTCGCAGGAAACATTCACAGGCAGGGGGAACTTCTCCCACTCTGACCAAACTTTTCCCGTGCATTCAAAAATCCCCAGGAAACAATATCCCATGAAAGTATTACCATGGAACCTTAATCCTTGGCAAAATCTGCAGGAAACAGGTTTCCTACGAAAATTTCAGTGTAATTCGTAGGAAATTCCGCAGGAAAATCGGGAGTTTTTAGTAGTGGGACCGCCATCTTTAAGTCAAAGGGGAAAATACACTCACCTCCCCTAAAATTTATGTATATGTTACTAACCTCCCCTCTTTTTTTCTCACTTGACAAAAACCTCCCCTGCCGTTAACAGCAATTTAGGTTCCGTTATAAAGTTGATATCACATCTTTGCTCACTCTTTTTTTCTTTCACAGGAACACTCAGTCCAAAATTTATACCTGGCTTTTCAGTTTCCTCCAAAGAAATAACACAACGTATTGGGTATCTTTAATTCCCATCGTTTTGTTCTCAGTAGATGTGTTTTTATTTATCTATTGTGTTCTTTAACCATCCCTTCCTATCATACGATGATGTTTCCCATCCACTCAATTTTTTTTGTGCAATTTTGTTTCAAGTTATTTGGATAAAAAAATGGGATGTTGTTGATAATTGGTTCGGTCGAAACAAAAACCAAATAATAGTAATGATTTTTTATGCAACTTGCTCACATAGAAATAAGATTATGTAGGTTTCTTGCGGGTTTTTTCATCAATTGAGAGCAGTTTCAACAATAGATTTGAAATATTAATGAAAGAAAAAAGTAAGAATTGAAAAAGCTTACAACAATGACAGTAATATGCAATCTTTTGGTAGAGAAAAGATTGCATCATAAAAAGATAGTACTATTTTAATTTCTAACAGAATACTAACTAACGGTGTTAAATGAAAAGGGATGTAATATATATTTTAAAAGAACTCAGAGAAGGATAATGTCTATTATAAAACTAGAGGGGATGTTTGTGTTATTAAAAGAGATTTCATGGAAGGTCAATGTAATTTTCCCTAAATCAATATTGATCATCATTAGAGTTTTAATTTAAATAAGAGCTTTGCTATTAATCGAAAAGAAATGCAAGAATTACACTTATTTAAAAAAATAAATTACCCTTATAAAAATCATAAAGATAAAATAGTGAGACGTGGTGGCATACATGCACACTTCAAAATAAGATATACGGCTAAGATTATATTCTTCTCTTTTGTCTTGCAATGACCCGTAAAGTTAAGTATTTCCGTTCAAATAATTGTCATAATCAACCATTATTAAAAGGTTTACAAAATTAATGGTCTTCAATACATTTTCCATTCTACAAATATATTATAAGTAAATATCATCACATTTAATCTATACAAATTCAATATATAAATTGTAAACAAAAAAAAATCAATATAAATTAAGTCTATTGCCTAAATTATTCTCCATTATTTTTTTGAGAGAATTATTCTCCATTATTAGTAAAATGAGTCATTAGAAATATTAAAAGAAATAAGAATTGAAGGTATTTTAAAGATATAAACTATCATTAAATAGAAGAAAAGTTGTCAAAATTTGCATATTTTTTTATTCTAAAAAATATGTACTATATTTTTGCTTATATTTTGTTATGGATATAGTAATTTGTATTAAGTAGTGCACTAACGGTGGCTTTCGTGTGGATACCACACTCCCTTCAATTTATTAATACCAGCTTTAATTTGGTTGCCACTATCCTATGGCGTGCACACTCTATCAAATATTTTTTTATCCATTCTCTCTAACATTTTTCCAAATATTTGACTCTGTTATCAAATGCCAAATGCCTCATGAGTCATGTTTCATGTTTGTACTCTGATATACTCCCACTATCTCGCATTCTTTTTTAGTGCTACCTCGGATTACTTTTTTCATATTAATCTTTTTTCAAGTTTGTTCATAAGAAAAGAGTGTACTTGGTCGATAGGGTCGAATTTTATTTATGGTTCAAGGTAATGCTTGAGTCTTAATATTATTATTAATTACATTCATTTTAGAGACAAAGATTTGAGTATTTTTTTTTAATTTTAATATTGGCATAATAACAAATACATACCGAAATAAACACACAAGGAGACGAATAATATGGAAATCCAAATTCGAACCGGAGATTTCATAAAATTTCTTCACAAGCAAACTACATACATTAACAACGGGACAAGATAAAACACAATCTTACTGAAGCAAGAGTAATGTCTAAAGACTAAATAATGAAGGGCAAGTTGAGAGCTTAGAAGTTCTACTATCATTCTGCTTTACTAAATATTTGGTTTGAGTTTATTTGGAAGCTTATACTCCAATTTTTGCTTTTCATAATTATGTTTTTATTCCTTCTTCCAATATTCAAATATGCACGGAAACTATAAAACGTACGCTGAGCATAAAAAGTTGACTTGTATAGATTACATTATGGTGGAATATGAGATTTGGATCCACTTTAGGGTTATGAATTTTTAAATGAAAAACCAGAACTATTCATTAACAAATTGTCACCAACTTGTAGAGCAAGTGCCATCCGCACTACCTCTTCTCTCCTTTATCAATAATAATTTATTTATGGGACAATATACACTATACCTAAAGTTGATTAATCATATCCCCTCTCTAGCTATAAATACAGTTCATTAGGAAGCATGAGTTCTCCACAAGCACTTAATATCATATTCCAATTTCCTCTTTTTTTATTTCAACACTTAGGTTTATAATTGTACCTTAATTTATCCTTCATGGCCTCACAACTTGGAGCAAAAACTAATGGAGCCTCGCCAAACAATTTTGAGGTTGAGATCCCTATCCATGCCAATAGTACTCTCAAAGTTGAAAAAGAGAGCAACAACATTGATTACTTTCAAAGGGCACAATGGCTAAGAGCAGCCATGTTAGGAGCCAATGATGGACTAATCACTGTTGCGTCGTTGATGATTGGTGTTGGAGCTATAAAAGAAGACATCAAAGTAATGCTCCTTGCTGGTTTCGCTGGTTTAGTAGCCGGTGCTTGTAGCATGGCTATTGGAGAATTTGTCTCTGTTTATACTCAATATGACATTGAGATAGCTCAGATAAAAAGAGAAAGAGAAGCTAATAATAATAATAACGATGATGATGAAAGTGAGAAATTACCAAACCCATTTCAAGCAGCATTAGCATCAGCACTTGCATTTTCTATTGGTGCAATGATGCCATTGCTAGCAGCTGCATTTATAAAGAATCACAAAATCAGAATGGGTGTTGTTGCTGCTGTGGTTAGCTTTGCATTGTTGGTGTTTGGAGGAGTGGGAGCATTGGTTGGAAAAACTCCTTTGATGAGGTCTTGTGTTAGAGTTCTTATTGGAGGTTGGATGGCTATGGCTATTACTTTTGGTTTCACCAAATTGATTGGCACCACTGGACTTTGATCACTTTAATTAATTAATGTTATCATTTTACTACTTTTGTTATGAAGTTATATGATCATTCTGTTTCAGGCATTTATGCTTTCACAGCCGAAATTGTGCTATGTCAACCATAGATATTAAAAAATGATTAAGGATAACAATTTTCAAGAAATTAACTTCAAGAGCTAACCATAATTTTTACCATTTCCCAATCTTTTGCCATGAACAAAATAGTTATAAAAGTGAACAAGAAATTGTTCTCAATTACTCACGAAGAGCAACCCAAATTTTAATCATTTACTCTCTTAACCTCACTCAATGGTGATCACTACCATACGGTGTTTACAATATGGGTCCGGACCAAAGGTGAACCCCCTTTTTTTTAGTAAATTTTTATAAAATATTTTTTTTATTCTCAATTTTTTTTAATAATATGTAATTTTCTTTCTTTCTAAAAATGATAAATGCCTACATTTAAACCATTTAAAAGATGTTCGTATTTGACACATCCATTAATATTTTTTTTTAGGTTATTGAAGAAATCTAGTGTATGTTTGGTTGTGCGATAACTTAATTTTTTTTGAAGTTAAAATGAAATATATTACCACAAAAATATAGTTTTACCTAGCACAAGGTGTGTCAAGGTATAATAAATTGTTTTTGAGTGACATGATTCTGTAAAGGAAAATTATGTTTAGAACGACAATAAGCACGCACGAGAAGCAACGAATCATTCACCACCCTTGAATTTTTATTTTTTCCTTTAACCAATTGAATTCTCTCTCCCATGTTTTGCTCTTCACACATGATTTCCACTGTTTCCGCTCGTTGGCTTTCGTCTTGTGCTATATAGCACTCGTTCTATAAAATTGATTATGACTAAACGTGAGTTAAGGGTAAAGTAATTAATATTTGGATATATTCATGTAATGTAAAAGTGAGTTGAACTTTAAATTTACAATTGTGTGTAAAAACCAATTCGAGTAATCAAAACTTAGCTTCAAGTAGAATCAATACTTGAGGCAAAATCAATTAACTCAAAAGCTGCCAAACATATAAAAATTAATTCACACACCTCCAAAATTAATTTTGCTCCATCTAAAAGTGGAACTAAACATACACCCAGATGATTTTGAGATTATGCTGTATTTAATTTAACCTAAATTATTTTGATTTTATTGTTGGAGTAATGATTTACTTTTATGATATTGTTTAGTTGGAGCTGTTGTTAATGGCAAAGGTTACGGTAGGTGACCTCTTTAGGTCTCCTACGGTAGGAGACTTTACTTTTTTTTTTTTTTTTTGTAAAAAGGG
>Ga0228710_1010081_pt1 | contig 12797 bp, 10 predicted proteins | sample MedpolnodulmetaG_FD_177995 | JGI IMG/M metagenome (GOLD analysis project Ga0228710, IMG submission 177995) | Root nodule microbial communities from Medicago polymorpha collected in Santa Monica, California, United States - pink nodules | ecosystem: Host-associated > Plants > Roots > Nodule...
GGGGGGCAAGGAAGATAACACGTAAATAGCAGCTAGGATTCTTAGTTTGCTTAGCGCGCAAGTTATCACATTTACATGTAATTTCTTTTGCATTTCATTTTCGTTTGGATAGATAGAAGTTAGTTAGACTGAGCTGTCATAACCAACTTCTATATATACCCTTATTGTAACAGAATTCAGTTGAGTAATGAATAATCTTTTCACTTCATTCTTCTCTTTCTTCTCTGGTTGAAAGTCTAAGAGGAACAAAGTGCATGCAGATTCAAATGCAATGTTGACGCGTCTTTTTCCAACTCCCGCAATAGAGTAGGAATTGGAATTAGTATTCGTGATGGAAAGGGGGAGTTCGTTGCTGCAAAAACAGAATGGATCGCACCCTTACTTGATGTGGATATGGGTGAAGCCATGGGTCTCCTCTCTGCATATCTTTGGGTACGGGACCTTTACTTGGTGAATATGGATTTTGAAACAAATTATGAAGTCGTCGCATATAGCATTTACGGTGGTAGTGATGGTGTCTCAGATTTCATAGCAATAATCAATGATTGTAGACACCTTTTAGCCACCGATTTATAGAACTCTAATGTGAACTTCATTCGGAGACAAGTCAATGGTGGCGTCCATAGTTTAGCAAAGGACACACCATGTCATGCTAGTTTCCAACTCTATATTATTGTGGTGGTTAAAAGCTAGTAATGTTGTATTTAGCTTTGGTACTCATAGTTGGTGGTCGAGCCCGCTTTCATGTTTGGGCATCGACTGACATGTTTGTAATCTTGACAGGACTTTGACTTTTTCATGATTGTTTTGGCACACCTTGTGCTGCAAAAATTACGTTGTCCGTGGTAATATAATTCAGTTTTGCTTGTTAAAAAAAACTATTATTGTAACAAAAAAACCAAAAGACTATTATGAAGTTTCCAAAAACTCATATTAAATTTTGGCCTAGGCCTTGATATATGTTGATATATATGAGCTTGTGTGGGGTGTTCCACCTCTTTCTTAATGAAATTTTATTGCAACGTGTAATTATAGTCAGTTTTCTTGTTTTAGCAAACATATTCATTAGTCTAAATGCGTTTTTCGTCCTCGTAAGCTTAACTTAATTGATAGGAACAATGTGTAATATATGTAAGATCTGAGTTTAAACCCTGACCATCATCCAAAAAAATGCGACTTTCATCAATTAGTTTGATTATATAATGTGAATTTTCTCAACTAGTTTTGTTTGTTGATTTTTACAAACAAAATGTTTTTGTTATGACAATATATTCAAATATTATAATAATAACAGAAAATTACACATTTATGATATTTTTTAGAGTATACGTTATTTTTAAGGAGTTTTTTAGAGTATAAGTTGTTAGTCATTGCCTACAATAATTTTTTTTACGAATACTAACTTTCCATTCTTATTCCCTAATAATCTTTTGTTTTTTTTACACAATTCTTTTTTGTTTTTATAATTTTTTTAAATGAGATTATCCTATCTGTTCTATCACTTTTTTTAATATGTGTAAATACACTATCAACATGCCGCATCTAATTATCTACGCGACTTTATCCTAAATATGTAATGGTTTGTCTAACATGGACAACATTACACTTTATCTATGATTCTCATCGTTAAAGGCCGTCAGATTTTTTATGGCATTCTAGTGGCTAATGAGATTGTTGACGAAGCCCGACAAAGTAAAAAGGAGTTATTACTTTTTAAGGTGGATTTTGAGAAAGCCTATGACTCTATTGACTTGGATTATTTAGATGATGTGATGGTAAAAATGGGGTTTCCAGCTCTATGGAGGAAATGGGTGAAAGAATGCACTGGCACGGCCTCAGCCTCAAGTTTGGTTAACGGCTCCTCAACGGACGAGTTTTATTTGGGAAGGGGGTTGAGACAAGGTGACCCTATTTCACCTTTTCTTTGTCAGAAAATAATATGTTTAGTGGTTACAAGATGGGTGGTGGTTCTACAGTGGTGGTTTCTCACCTCCATTTTGCTGATGACACCTTAATTTTGGGTGAGAAAACTTGGGCTAACATTCGGTCGATGAGAGTAGCGCTTCTTCTATTTCAAGCCATGTTTGGTTTGAAGGTGAATTTTGCTAAAAGTCAGTTGGTTGGGATGAATGTTCCTGTTTCTTGGTTGTCTGAAGCAGCATTGGTTTTGAATTGCAAGGTTGGTACTATTCCTTTTGTGTACCTCGGGTTGCCAATTGGTGGTAATGTGCGTCGTTTAGCTTTTTGGGATCCTATTACCAATCATATCAAATCTACACTGTCGGGTTGGAAGTCGAGACATTTATCATTGGGTGGTCGTTTGCTTTTACTGAAGTATGTTATGTCATCACTGCCTGTTTGCAGTAGCAAGGAGGTTGGCGGTAAGGAGAATTAGGGAATTTAATGTTGCATTATCAGGGAAGTGGTGTTGGAGGTTGTTGGTGGAGAGGGAGAGTTTGTGGTTTAAGGTGTTGTCGGCGAGGTATGGTGAGGAGGGAGGTCATTTGAGAGAGGGTGGGCGTATGACCTCTACGTGGTGGCGTGACATTGACGCGTTGCGTAGGGAGGAGAGGTTTAGGGACCATGTTAGGCGCTCTGTTGGAGATGGTAAAAATACTTTCTTTTGGTCCGAAGTGTGGCTTGGTAGTGTGTCACTCCATCATAGGTTTGGTAGATTATATGAGTTGTCGGAACATAAAGAGAAAACTGTGTTCGAAATGTGTCAGTTAGGTTGGGGGGAGGGTGGGGAGGCGTGGAGTTGGCGCCGGAGGTTATTGGCGTGGGAGGAGGAGTTGGAGGAAGAACTCAAGTTATTACTTCAGAATGTGATTTTGCAGGTTGACAAAGTTGACTGTTGGTTATGGCATCTGGAATCTTCTTACGATTTTCTGTCCGTAGTGCTTATAATTTCATGACTTTACAGCCACCTATTGATCCTACAGTGGAGGTGTCACCTCTTCGGCACAAGGACGTCCCTTTAAAGGTAGTTCTTTGTGTGTGGCGTCTGTTTCGCGATAGGCTGCCTACAAAAGATAACCTTCTTCGACAAGGAGTAATTGATAATGATTCCTGTTTGTGTGTCAGTGGGTGTGGATTTATGGAAACTTCATCTCATTTGTTTTTACATTGTAATCATTTTGGTTTCGTTTGGTATCTTATTTATCGGTGGATTGGTGTGTCTATGGTTTCGCCTCTTCAAGTAGCGCACCATTTTCATCTTTTCAGCTTTCTTGCGGGTGCTTCTAAGGTGCGTCGTTCTACCATCCTCGTTATTTGGTTTGCAACGATGTGGGAAATTTGGAAAGAAAGAAACAACTTGTTATTCAATGGCAAGGTTACATCAATTGAAGGCTAAAGTTGCATCACTTTCCCTCAATTATCATGCTTGGTGGTTTAGTCCTTCTACTATTTTGGGCATTGGTTAATAGTTTTTGTCTGTTTCTTGTCCTCTTTCCGGTTTCTTTTTTGTAAATTGTAAATTGTGTAGACTTTTTGTGCCTTCCTAGGTACGCTTGTACTAGGAAGGTCACTTGGTGTTGGTAATTTATTTCGTTTTAGTCTTTTCAAAAAAAAAATCAACAATTATTTATTAAAAAGATACATATTTAATATTAAATTATATTATTATATATTTAAATGTAATTAAATTCATTTTTTCTACCAATTTTAACATGATTTATTTTTTTGAGTAAACCATTAAATTGGTCCTATCTTTATAAATCACTATTAAATTGTCTGACTTTATTAATATTTTAAACTAAGCTTGTTTTTGTTAAAAGTTATTCAATTTGATCCATAATCATGTGACTGAAACATAAAAACAGAAACCTAATTAAGAAACTTTTTGACAAAGATAAATATATTAGTTTGAAATATTAATTGAATTAGAGACTAATTTAAAAAAAACTTACCGAGACATAAGCTAATTTAATGATTTATTTTCTTTTTACACATGAACTTTTTTAGGAGTTTGACCAATTTGTTTTAGACAAATATTTTGACAAAAGTCGACATGACATTCTCTCATATCCTTTTGAAATGATGGCATTTTCTCAAATTTTCTTTAACACATTTTCTTGTGGTGATTAATATTCATAAGATTTATTTTTGTGGTACCCACAATTTCATCTCAATAAAGTTCCATTCATTATCAAACCGCTAAATCTTCCTCTCTCACTCATTGTTACAATCACAATATTTCATTTCATGCACACATTATCAACACGTCCTTCCTGATAAAATGCTAAAGATTTTTTTTCCTTAAAAAAAGATTTTGTAGAACGTATGAAAATGAACGTTTAAACGAAAGTGCTATTACGAAGTTTTCAAAAACTCATATTAAATTTTGCTTTGGATCTTCATATAAACCATAAATGTAAATACATCATCGATATGTCATGTGAGTTTAACTCAGCTTCTTGAACATTACATGATAACATGATAAACACACTGCTGGGGTTCGAATCCGCAGACACTCCATTTATTCACCTTAAAAACGTAAGTTTCTAGTCACTGTGATATTAAACAAATAAAATATATATATTACCAACACGTCACAACCATTTATATATAAATGACTTTATAATGTGACTTTATAATAAATATTTATTTAGAATAAAAGTCAAGTGTCCAATTGGTAAACATGTTGTCCTCGTGAACTTAGCTCAGTTGATATGAACAATGCATAATATATGCAAGGTCCGAGGTTCAAACCCCGGCCACCACAAAAAAAAATGGCAAACATGTTGAAATTATTAGACCGAACGTCGTAATCATAGTCTAAACTTCACTACTCCATGTCAAAATTAAATACACAAAATTTTAAATAATATTTTTTCTTTTGGGTTTTTTATCACGTACCCTAAAGGCACAAGTTAACACTACTCTTTCATATATCTATCAAAAAATTTAATAAAAGTCAAGTGTAGTTAATGATTTAATAATTAACATTAATTGCAATTTATAAAAAAAAATTGCACTGCCCCAAAAACAAATTATTTGCATTTTTAGTGTTCATCAAGGGTTTCTTAGTACTATTATTTCAACTCAATTTTAATAATTTATGTTTAATTTTTTATTTTGTATTTTCGACCCATTAAGGTTTCTATAGTATTTAAACGATTCAGTTGTAGTCTAAGAGACATTTTTTATTCATTTAATAATATTTCATAAAGTTTTCTTAATCTCTCAAGGATTCCGAAACTTTATTTTCATAGATTTGTCGTTTGCAAACTTTTTTATTTTGAATATAGGATTAGCATTTATGAACTTACGCTGAACTATAATTGTTTTCCATGTTCTCAAGAAATTAAATAAAGCCTGACTAATAATTGTTTTCAAAAAAGGATTCAACTCAGATTATTTCAAAGAATTTGTATTTAAAGGAGCTCATTAATTAAATTACATAATCCAAATGCAATTAAATTTACATTTTCTCTACCATTTTTTCCTATGCATAAAAAAGACATTGCATAATTTATGCAGGGGTTGGAGTTTAAATTCTCACTTCTCCACATTTAATTATGTGAGCTCTAGTCATTAGACTATCGGAGAAAAAAGAAAAAAAAAAACTTCATAGTTTGAGAAATGTGAACATGACATTTTCTCAAATTTTCTTCAAAACATTTTCTTCTTTTAATTAATATATTCATAAGAATTTTTTAGTGGTACCCACAAAATTCATCTCAATAAAGTCTCCATTCATTATCAAACCACTAAATCTTCCTCTCCCACTCATTTCTCTTTCTCAAACTTCCATTCATTCACAAAATACCCAAATATTCAATTCAAAACAAAACAAAAAAACCCCAAAAATGTGAATTTTTTTTTGGGTACAAAAAAATCGAATTTTTTCATAAGCCAAAAAAAGTGATTTTGCACTATTCTTTCAGCATCTAATTCCAATTCCTTCACAATTCTTCATCTTCAACTTGTTTCTTCAAAAGGGTATCATCAAAATTCACTCTTTTATCGATTCCTTCATCTGGGTCATTTCAACATTCCCAAATTTCCAATAATTGAAGAAATGGTTATGGTTTCTTTGTTGATCCTATTTGGTTTTTTTCTTGGTGTTATTGTTGTTGTTGCTGCGGAATTTCTTGGTTTCTTGTGGATCCTTAAACGACTTCGTAGGAAAATTAATAGTGATAAAGCGAAATTTTCGTCAATTACAAACCAACTTGATCGTAGTAGTAGTTGCAGTTCACAAATTGATTCTCATCAATCTTTCAAAAAAGAGGTAACCTTGATTTTTTTTTTTTTGAATTTTTGTATTTTTATGTGAAACCCTCATTGTGTAGTAGAATCCATAAGATAACATAAGTATTTATGTTAATTTTTTTTTTACTGTTTTATTATTTGTTTATTTATGTGTGTTTCAGATTGTCCTCGTGAGCTTAGCTCAGTTGGTATAGACAATGCATAATATATGCAAGGTTGGGGGTTCGAACCTCGGCCCCCACCAAAAAAAAGATTGTTCATGTCATTGTGTAGTAGAAATGTAGAATCTACTATGATAATATACGTAGATTCTAATTTATTAATGGTTTTTACTATTTGTTTATTTCTGTGTGTTTCAGATTATTCATGTCATTGTGTAGTAGAATCCACTAAGATAACATAAGTATATATTAAGTTTTTATTGTTTTATTATTTTTTTATTGTGTGTTCCAAATTGTTCATATCATTGTGTAGTAGAATCCACTTAGATGCCATAAGTATTAGTACTGTGTATATGAATTTTTGTAATATTTTTTACGATTTTATTATTTGTTTATTTTCTACATATAGTAGAAAAAATGGTAGAAAATAGGCTTAGGTGGTTTGGACATGTAGAGAGAAGACCTGTAGATTTTGTAGTAAGGGGAGTAGATGAGATGGAGCATAGTCGGATCACTATAGGCAGAGGAAGTCCTAGAAAACACTATTAAGAAATATTTAGAGATCAATGAGTTGGATCGAAATATGGTTTATGATAGAACTTTATGACTTAATTTGATCCGTGTAGCCGACTTCCTTGACTAGTATGCACGGTCTACAAGGTCTAGTTTCTACGGATAATCCTTAACTGAAGGAATCGTTAGCGAGCCATAGAGCAGCTTTGAGGTTCCGAAGCAGTAAACACCATACAGGAGTTTAATACTCACGGAAATTCCCACTTGCTTTGCGGGAATTGAAAGCCTCTTTGCTATACTAGCCCTTGACCAGTGAGTGAGCCTAGACTCTCTCTATTCGAGTGAGTTCCACTTCTCTTGAAGCGTAATACCCTTACTGCTAGTTTCCTATTCCGGGTTAGCATAAGACTTGGTTGTTGTTATATTATTTGTTTATTTTTGTGTGTTTCAGATTGTTCATATCATTGTGTAGTAAAATCCACGAAGATAACATAAGTAGATATTAATTTCTTAAGTTTTTTTTGTTGCTATTTTATTATTTGTTTATTTTTGTGTGTTTCAGATTGTTCATGTCATTGATATTGGGTTTGGGTTTGGGGTTGGGTTTCTTCAGGGTGTAGTTTGGGTTTTAGAACCAGAGAAGGTTTCAAAGTACTTTGTGGAAAGATCATCAAAAGAGGTGAAAAGGAAAAAAGAGCTTTTTGAGGTTTCTCCTGTTAGGAAGTATGGTAATATCAAATGTCAGTCACTTGTTCTCACTGAGCCTGATGGATCGCATACAACCATTCAGCTCAAAGGATGCATCGTTGAAGCTGTTTCGGCCACAAGCGCTCCTACAAAAAAATGGTAATGGTGTTTGTGGTTTTTGTTTTCATTTGCATTATGTGACTTAAATTTGTGATTTGTAGACTTCATTATATTTTTCAGGTTGATTTGTTGATTTTAATCTGTGATATTGTAAGGTTGATTTCTTTGGCGAATTGCTAGAATATTATTAGTTTTAGTTATTTAGTTGAGTTCAATATATGTCGCTAATGTCTAGTTTATCTTGATAATTCTCAAGTTTAAGTCAAATTAACCAAGTAATTGCGTTCAAGTGGTTAATGAGCTTCACAAAGGACGAATTGTTCAGGAGAACCTGAGTTCAATTCTTGGGTGGAACAATCACATCGTTTTGATTCAACATATGATTCACATCTTAAAGAAGTGTTGTAAACGGGTTTCTTTTGAACTTGCTCTGATTTTGATTTAGAAATGATAGATCTCATTTCCTTTATGGATAGATATATTTTATTATGCTCATGATCATTAACTGAGGAAATTAGGTACTACACATTCTTATTTGATTTGCAATGAATTTTATAGGGCAAAAAAGTACCCCATCAAAGTGGAAAACAGGACCTCTGTGATATACCATGGAAGCAAAACTCTTTATGTATATCTTGAGACTTCGTCTGAGAAAGAGGCATGGTGTAAGGCCCTCCGTTTGGCCTCATGTGATGAAAGAGAAAAACTCCAATGGTATTCGCAGTTGCAAGACGAGTTTCATAGTTATCTGACATCATTAAATACTGAATATCATTCTTTTATGAAACCAACAGTAGGATCAAGTGTTGAGGCAATAGATAGGGCTACTAAGACGGATGGATCTTCCTCAAAGGTCCGTCAGTTTTTGAAAAAAATTACGAGAAGATCTTCCCGAGTTGGCTTGGATAACAAATGGACTTCATTCTCAGGCCGTGAAGACAAAAAGAAAACCGAGAAACTTCGGGCTTGCCAAGATGCAGTTTTAGCCACTAGCTACATGAAAAATGCTGCAGCAACTAGTCTTCCGAGAAGTTCAATATCAGACGATACTCCATCACTATCATCATCCCTGTCTCGTTCAGGAAGCCAAAGTCATTTTTCTGTCTGTTCTGACACCGATGAAAAGTTTGGTATTGATGAGGGAACATTATGTTGGAATTTGTTGATTTCCCGACTTTTTTTTGATATCAAAGGCAATGAGCAAGTGAAGAAATCTGTGCAAGAGAGAATTCAGGTTTAAGATTTTCCTATATGAATTTATGCAGTTGATTCTGACTCTTTTTAGTCATCTTTATATTATATGAGAATTTGTTTGTCTAACAATCAATCTTTAGAACTTTGTCTTCTCTATGTTAGTTTGTTACTTTGTTAAATTGATATTAGTACTAAGGCATCCATTCCTTTAAGATTGTTGAGAGAATGTTCATAATTTTTTTATTTCAGCAAATAACGATTTGTTCAAATTTGCTATGCTACACGCTACAGCGCCAATATAGCTACTATATTACAACACTTTGTACTAAATAGTGTCATATAACAATAGCGATTTGTTCAAAGTTCGCTATGCTATAGCATTACATAGCTGCTATAGGCCCTATTTGACTACGCTATTTTATTTATGGAGAAATCACGTTGAAATTTTTATTTTGTTATGGTAAGTGATGGTCTTCTCTATTTTTTACAGAGGACATTGTCCAACATGAGAACTCCCGCATATGTCGGCGAAGTCGTCTGTACAGACATCAACATGGGGAATGTTCCACCCTGTATCATTGGGATGAGGGTTCTTCCGATGGAAATGAGCGAGGTATGTGCCTTGGAGGTTGACATTGAATATTCTGGAAGTGCAATATTGGAGATTGAAACAAGGCTAGAAGTTGGTGAGCTAGAGAAAGAGGGCTCAAATCCCGGGTCGAACAATGTTGGGTCTGTCCCATCAGATATTATTCAAGATTTCGAGTATTTAGATAAGCAATTAGGTCTTGCAGAAGGAATGAATGATTTGCAAGAGCCTAAAGAAGATGGTGACTGGAACAATGGTTAGTACTTAAGTGCTATTATATTCTGCTATTTATGTATTTTCTTTACGTAGTTGTTTGTTAACTTTGTACTCAATTTTCTCGTTAAAATGTAGTTGAGGAAAATCATAGTGTTAGTTCTGTTCATGGTATAAACATCATTTATGAGCCTTCATCTAAAAACTCAAGCTTTCTGGATGGTGTATCTTTCACAATGTATTAGAGTTCATGCATGGAAAACATATTTGTGTAATAAAACAATTCACATGTCTTGGTTTTTAAAAGAGAGGCAAAAGTTTCAAACATGTTATACTGTAAATTTTTCTAGCACTTTTGATGATAGCAGGGGCCTTCCAAAATTCCTTCTCTAACCACCTATAGCATCATATTAGATTTTAGTTTTTTTTATCACATTGGAAATGAAATCATGTGGTTTTCAACAGGTTTTTTGGCCTTGTTTTCCTAGGGGTGCCTTATCAACTTTTTCTTGTTCTGCATATTATAAATTTCGAAAAATATTTCCCGTGTGGACAAGTGGTCCTGATATCTAGATATAAATGCTCTCATAAAACATTCAGATGGATGATGTCAATTTTCCCTTTGCAGATGTGTCGAAGAAGTTAAGGAGCAATGTACCTTCCACAACTCATGGATCAAGATGGAAATCTATGTTAAATTCTGTTGCCAAGCATGTTTCACAGGTACCATCTCTTTATAACTCCCTCCTTTTTTCCCACTGCATTTTTTTCAGCCGTTCTTTCATTATTATGAATCTGCTAAATAACTATGCAAAGTGGTTTGTACCTTTGTGAACTCCAAATCATTTGATTGTATAGTCTCAGTTATCATGTCAAAAACCAACTCCACCCCCGCCCCCACCCCCACCCCCCAAAAAAATAAATAAATAAATAAACACGAACTTGTAGGTGAAAACATTTGAATGGTTATTTTATGTTACATCATTAACAACTAAAGGTGTGCAATGCATATCTTGTTTTTGAGCACTTTCATGTGGATAGATGCTTTACTATGAAGTTATAAATAGCTAATGTTGTGTTATTTTCAAATTAATGACTTTGTTTATTATCAAAAGGTTCCTATCTCTTTGGCAATAAGGGTAGCATCCCTCAGAGGGACACTGCGTTTTTTTATAAAGCCACCACCCGCCGATCAACTGTGGTATGGTTTCACATTTATGCCTGATATAGACTTCAACTTGGAATCATCTGTTGGAGAACACAAGATAACCAATACACACATTGCTTTGTTCCTGATCAACCGGCTCAAGGTACAAATAGTTCCCTTTTCGTTAAGTTATGAAAGGATGTTTGCAAAGTATTACTTTTTCTTGTTCAACTTTGCATGTCCTTGTTTAATCTATGTAAAAGACTAAGACCTTGTTTATTTAGATAAACTACCTATCATATAAGTGTTTATGTATAAGATATTTCTATAACAAAAAGTAAAATAAAGTCCGGCTGTTTTTTTAATAAGCTATAAGTTGTTTTCATAAGCTACTATCATAGAGAGCTTATGAAAATAAGCTGATAACAGCACATGGACATGTCATAAATTGTTTCTTTAAGTTCTCTAAAACAATCAGTAGATAAGTTCAAATAAACCAATTCAAACAGGCCCTAAGTAATCCATATATATACCAATGCCATCAGTATCAACAATCAATAATTATGCTCAAAGGGGAATTTCCTTTGGAAATGACATTAAGAAAAAAATCTTTGGGGAAATGTTTTCATGCCTTCGTTTATAGAAATGAATAGAGGATCTCCCACTTGTAAACTTAATTTTTATTTCTCTTCTGCAGGCAGCAATTCGGGACACTTTAGTGCTCCCAAATAGTGAAAGCGTAGGCATTCGATGGATGCTAGCGGAAAAAGATGATTGGGTTCCTCGGAATGTTGCACCTTTCATATGGATCAACCAAGAATCTGGGAATGAAACTTCAACTCCAATTGATACCAATAATCAAACTTCTGGTGGAGTGAAAGCTAGTGCAAAGACCTCAGGTGATAGTCCAGAACCGAAACAAGAAAAACTGAAGAGTAGCGAATCAAGACAAGATCCAGCCAGGAAATCAGATTCTCAAGCATTTCCGTCAAGTTTTTCTTTTTCAGCAGCAATAAGGAATAGTAAAAGCTTTGACGAACTGTCAAAACCTTTATTAGAAAGTGGCCAACAACAAGAAACTAGTGATTTCAAAGATCTTAGTATGCCTTCATTAGAAAGTGACCACGAAGTTAGCGAAGAGAAGACGGATGATGTTTCTGTTAGCAGTTCGCCTTCAAATAGTGCAGTGATGGATAGGTCAATCAGTTCGACCAGTTCAGCTCAACAGGATGATTCAAAGCCGAAAAAAATTGGAAGAAGGGAAAGGTTTTTTGATTTGCGAAAGAAAGTGAGCGAGAAAGTAGAAGAAGCCAAAAAAAATTGGAAGAAGGGAAAGGATGATTCTTGTTGAGAAGATGAGAGCTTCTGAGAAATAAAACACACAAAGTAAATGTCAGAATGATGAAGTATTTGTTACTGACTTCTTAGTTCTTATCATGTCAGAAATTAGTATCATTCATTCATAAAATAAGAATGTTGGTATCAAATATTGTTTCATTGATGAGTTGTATATTTTTTAGGGGCTTAGATGATCAAATGGAATTACATATATATACAGATACAAAAGAAATACTTTAATTGCATTCAACTTGAGTTCCAAAATTCTTTGACTTGGTTCTCTTGTGAATTTGCAATAATTATATGATAGATGATTCTTTTAATAGTTTGGATACCAAATTAGTTTGTGACAGAGAAATGCTATACAAATCCATATATAGTTGCTCTTTATTTGAGGAGTACTTTCATATTTATTTGTTTTGTACATTTGAGTTTCCATTAATGTCAAATTTTCTCTGTATTATTGTTGAATTCGTAAGGGATAATAGTGTTTTACCCCCCAGTAATATAGGTCATTTTTGGTTTTTTCACCTGTAAAATATTTTTTTTGAATTTTATCCTTGTAATTTGAAGAATTTTCGGTTTTGGACCTTCATGGAAAATTTCACTCCTGGTC
>Ga0228710_1010082_pt1 | contig 12797 bp, 9 predicted proteins | sample MedpolnodulmetaG_FD_177995 | JGI IMG/M metagenome (GOLD analysis project Ga0228710, IMG submission 177995) | Root nodule microbial communities from Medicago polymorpha collected in Santa Monica, California, United States - pink nodules | ecosystem: Host-associated > Plants > Roots > Nodule...
AAAAAAAAAGTCAACCAGTTGATCAATTTCTCAGTCGAATCTATCAAGGTGAAAGTTTGATTTGAGATCACCATAAGAAATCTAAGGGATTACAATATTTGATTGAATTCTTTTTTAAGGTTTATTGATTTTTTTTAAGGTGAATTATTGAAAGATAAAAAGCTGGATTAAAAGTGTGTCATAAATATAACTTAGATGATAAAAAGATGAGAATATATTTTGCATATGTCATTATGTTGGGTGCAGATTCTTTCCCATCGTTAAATTCTTTCTTGAAAAAATAATTGATTGAAAAGATTCTTGTGGTCTACACTTGGCATCCATTTATATACTCATCCGTAAAAACAGTGAAGAAAAACCAAAATTAAATTTGGCATATTCTTGATGAAGAAAACATAACTTTATTTAAGAGTTATCGTTAGAAGATCCAATGTACAGCAGCTATTTTTAGACCACAGAAATGTTGAGAATAGACATGTTCTCAAAATTATCTGTTCAATTTTATAATCTTGAAATAAATATATTTGCTCTCACTTTCTTTCTGTTAAAAAAATTTAATGACTATACACGCAATTAATTTGTGTTGTTTTTAAATAATGACATGCATAACCATCAAAATCATATGATCCACCGTCAAAAAAATCAAAATCATATGATCTGAAATACTATTGTACTTTGTGAATCCATTCGTCGATAATGTGAATCCTTCATCCATGTGCGCTAAGTATAGCTTTCCATGGTTTTGTGTATGGCCCCCCAAAGATTATACAAATCACCATGTGTGGTTTTCCGCAGACTTTCAATTTATATATCTCACACTTTTTATTGTTGAGTCGGTCTGCTATAAGCATATTTTCGTTTTTGACTCTTAAGTATTTGTTTGAAAATGACTCTTATCACTTTCAAAAAATTTCATTTTTGCAATGTTGTTGGTCGAGCGGTAGGTAATTGTCGTCCATTTTTCTAATAATAGTTATGTGTTGTTAGACATTTTTTAGATTAAATGAATCATTTTTTAAACTAGTTCAATAAATCTAAAAAGTATTTTTTAGATTATCCTGCATGTGGTGATCTCAGATCTAAGGTTATGGTTTATTGAGTTGATGGTGATTTTGGTGGTTGTTGGTGATGGATGTCACAAGTGGTGGTTGTTGGTGTTGAGTTGGGAGGCGAAGTTTAATGTCTCTTTCTTGTGTGGTGGTGAGTTCAGGGGTGTGGCGATGATGAGGAGGAGGAGCTTGTGGGTTGTGTTGGGGGTTTTGTGATTTTCTTCCTTGCGGGTGCTAAGTTTGCGGCTATTAGAAAAACACAGGTTGTCTGGTGGTTTTGTGTGGTGGTTGTTTCCTTCCGATCCAGATCTATGTGGAGGAGGTGATGGTGGTGTGAAGTGGTGATGTAGGCCACATTTTTGGTGGTGTGAGGAGGTGTCGGTGGGTCTTCAACAGTTGGGTTCGATCATAACCTTCTCATCTGATACAACTACTCTGTTATCTGGTGGTTTCTCGATGTGGATCGATGGTGTTGCTGTTGTTGTCGCAAAGGTGGATTCGTGGTGGTTTTTGTTGTTTCAATCATTATAGTTACCAGTTGTTTTGTTAGAAATTATCGATGACATGTTAGTTAGACTAAGTCATTTTGTTGTTGTTTTATTGTTTAATAAAGTCCTATTTGTTAAGAACTAGCTTTGCTTATTTTTCTAAACTATTCACCACGTCCTTAGGTGTAAACGTGGGTGCAGTTATTTTCTTTATTCATACTGCAACGCTAATATAAAGCATCATCAGTATTACTGAATAATACAGAGTTTTTCCATTTCAAATAACTCTACAAAGTGGCATCATAGCTCCACAAAGGGGCCTAGTGCTTGACTAAAGTTGGGAACTACAGTTTCCTGAACAAAAAGAAAATATAGTGAGAACTAGAAGAAAAAGAGAGATGGAACTTGAAGGAAGCAATTTTGTGCAACCGACCATACCTAAGTTTGATGGTCATTACGACCATTGGGCTATGCTAATGGAAAATCTCCTTCGGTCTAAGAAGTATTGGCAATTGGTGGAGAATGGCGTTCCTATGCTACCAGACGAGGTTGAGCTGACAGAGGCTTAAAGCAAAACAATCAAAGATCAACAATTGATGGATTTAAAGGCAAAAAACTACCTTTTTCAGGCTATTGATCGAACTATAATGGAGACTATCCTTGATAAAGAGAGTTCGAAGAGCATATGAGACTCAATGTAGCATAAATACAAGGGGTCCACATGAGTGAAGAGGGCTCAATTGCAGGCCCTAAGAAAGGAATCCGAAGTGCTTCAGATGCGAGAAGTAGAAACAGTGGACAAGTATTTTGCTCGAACACTAACGATAGCAAACAAGATGAAAGCTCATGGAAGGAATATGGGGCAAATTGTTATTATTGAGAGGATTATGTGATCAATGACTTCCAGATTCGACTATGTTGTATGCTCGATGGAGGAATCAAATGATCTCGACAAGCTAACAATCGATGAACGCCAAAGCAGCCTTATTGTACATGAACAGAGAATGAACAACCACAAAGAAGAGGAAGAACATGCCTTAAAGATTACTCGTGAAGAATGGTCAGAAGGAAGTGGTAGAGGAGGTTGAGGTACATTCCGAGGTCGTGGAAGAGGTAGAGGCAAACATGCTACAAACAAGGCAACTATAGAATGCTACAAGTGCCACAAGCTAGGACATTTCAAATATGAATGTCCCACTTGGGAGAAAGGTGCCCATTATGCAGAAATTGATGAAGAAGAGATGTTACTGATGGCTCATGTAGATTCTCACAATTCAAATAGAGAAGCAGTTTGGTTCTTGGACTCAGGTTGCAGTAATCACATGACTAGGAACAAGCATTGGTTTCTTCATTTGGATCAAACCTTCAGGCAAGCTGTGAAGCTTGGGAATGATGCAAAAATGACAATGATGGGAAAGGGAAGCATCAAATTACAAGTTAATGGAGCCAATATGGTAATCACTGATGTTTTCTATATACATGCGCTTAAAAATAACCTACTTAGTATTGGCCAACTACAAGAGAAAAATTTATCCATCGTGATTCAACATGGAGAGTGCAAGATTTATCATTCTAAAATGGGGCTGATTATGCAAACTCAAATGTCCACTAATAGGATGTGTGTATTTCTTGCATCAATGATAACGGAAGTGAAAGCTCTATCTCCCACATGCTTCCAAACTACATCTGAGGATCATACTGATTTGTGGCATCGTAGATTTGGACATCTAAATTTCAAGGGCTTGCGAATCATATCCTACAAGAAGATGGTGAAAGGCATGTCGATTCTTAAAGCCTCCTCAAAATTATGCACTATTTGCATGGCGGGCAAACAACATCGAGAGACCATTTCTAAAAGGAGCTTGTGGAGAGCATGACTACAACTTGTACATGCTGACATATGTGGCCCTATCACACCTGAGTCCAACAGTCATAAGAGGTACATAATCACATTCATTTATGATTATAACAAGAAATTATGGACTTATTATCTGAATGTTAAATCATAAGCATTTGTTGTGTTTAAAAAATTTAAAAGTTTGGTAGAAAAGGAATCTGGAAATGCTATATGTTGCCTTCGCACTGATCGAGGTGGAGAGTTTACCTCACAAGAGTTTAATGAATTTTGCAGTTCAAATGGAATTAGTAGACAACTCACCGTGGCTTATACACCACAACAAAATGGAGTGGCAGAGCGAAGGAATCGAACAATCATGAATATGGTGTTTTGCATGTTATTGGAGAAAAAGGTCCCCAAAGAATTCTGGCCAAAAGCTGTTAATTGGATAGTACATTTGCTGAACAGATGCCCCACACTTGCAGTAAAGGATAAAACCCCAGAGGAAGCATGGTGTGGCTTCAAACCATTGGTGGATCAGTTTAGAGTGTTTGGATGCATCAGACATGTGCACATCCCTGATTGTAAAAGACAAAAGCTTGACGATAAAAGTTTCAGGTGTGCTTTCTTGGGCTTAAGTGGGGAATCTAAAGCTTACATAATGTATAATCCTGTGTCGAAAAAAATAATTATAAGCAGGGATGTGGTGTTTGAGGAAGAAGAAAATGGGATTGGGGTACAATAGTTGAAGGGGCTGAATGTGTTGGTCTTGAATGTGGGGATGCTAATGTATTGGAAGAGAATGCAGCAGAAAGAGTTTGTGAAGAGGAAGAACAGTTTGAAGAAGAGCAAGTTGAAGATGATGATACTAGTTCTTCTCTAGATGAAGATGATTATATGAGTCCGGTTCAAGGGAGGATAAGAAAGAAGCCAACTTGCATGGAAGATTACACAAGTGGTGAAGGGTTATCTGAAGAGGAAGGTAGTAATCTTGTATTGTTTACTACTGCCTCTAACGATCCTATGTGTTTTGAAGACACTGTTAAAACTGAAAAATGGAAGGAAGTTATGACATTAGAGACCAAATCCATTGAGAAGAATGGAACTTGGGAATTAACTGCACTTCCTGTCAGAGAAAAAACAATAGGAGTGAAATGGATATTTAAAACCAAGTTGAATGAGAAAGGTGAAGTTGAAAAATATAAGGCTCGACTCGTGGCCAAGGGATATACACAACGATTTGGGATAGATTACAATGAGGTATTTGCTCCAGTAGCTCGATGGGACACTATTAGGATTATTTTAGCTCTTGCTACTTGTAAAGGGTGGATTGTTTATCAGCTTGATGTGAAAAGTGCGTTTTTGCATGGGGAATTAATTGAAGTTGTGTTTATTGAGCAACCTCAAGGCTTTGAAGTGAAGGGAGAAGAAACCAAGATCTATAAGATAAAAAAGGCTCTTTATGGACCCAAACAAGCTCCGCGTGCTTGGTATAGCAAGCTCGAGTCCTTCTTCATCAACGAGGGTTTTCAGAGATGTTCTAGTGAACACACCTTATTCACAAAGGCAGAGGAAGGTGGGAAATTTCTTGTAGTGAGTGTGTATGTTGATGATCTGATTTACTCAGGGAATGATGAGACAATGTTTAAAAGGTTTAAACACTCAATGAAACAAGAATTTGACATGTCTGATCTTGGAAGAATGAAGTATTTTCTTGGTGTGGAAGTGGTGCTAGGCAGCGAAGGAATTTTCATAAGCCAAAGAAAATATGCTAATGAAGTGCTTGAAAGGTTTGGTATGGAGCAATGCAATCCTGTGGAAAATCTAGTTGTGCTAGGTTTTAAACTTGGAAAAGATGAGGTTGGTACTAGTGTTGATGCAACTACCTATAAACAAATGGTGGGTAGTCTGATGTATTTAAATGCCACCAAACCTGATTTAGCATATGTATTGAGCTTAATCAACATGTTCATGGAGAGACTGACGAACTTACATCAATAAGCAATTAAAAGAGTTCGCGCTACTTAAAAGGTACTGCTGAGTTAGGAATATTTTACAAGAGGGGAGAAGAGACGCTGATGGCCTACTCAGATAGTGATTATGCAGGGGACATTGATGATCGAAAAAGTACGCCTGGCTATGTATTTGTTGGGTATTTGAGTATTGACTTCACTGTTGCTAAAATAAATACTCATGTATGATGTTGGATACAATGTTCCAACATCTTGACACGGTTTAGTGTGCCATGTTTGTGTGACTTGGTTTTCACGCGCTTTATCTTATTAAGGAAACCACGCCTTATTTCTTGTTCACCAAGTAACGTATTATTGTCCAAAATCAGCTGGGTAATTTGTTCCTAAAGTATAGACAATATTTTAGGATTCCTTGGTGGTGTGTTTGACGGTTTCTAAAGATGTTCCTACTTTTTAGAAGTTGCTATGTTTGTTACGTGAGATCACTGAAGATTCTATGAAGATTTTATTCACGTGACTTGTGGTCCAAGAGACTTGTGTTTCCAGAAGAAATATATATTTTCAGATGGAAATTTTTATTTGTGAAATATATTTTCAAAAGAGATTTTGGAAGATATATTTCTGAAGAATATTTGTTTCAATATATTTCTGAAAAGAATATTTGATACAAATATATGTTTAGCCTATGACGAAAAAGCCCATGCTGCTAAATGACTATATAAGGAAGACTCATACCCTAGTTTTATTCACCAATTCAATACTATTCAATAGTATTGAATTGAGTCTTTTAGGGTTTCGATTGTACTTTATTTGTGAGCTTCTCTTTGTATCACCTTGGTGCATTGAGCATGACCTTTAGTTGAGTTGTAATGGATCAAAACCATCGTTTTATTTAAGAGTCATTATTAGGTTTTGTGTCCTTGTTATTTGTGTTTCACTTGTAAGCTTTTAAGCAAGAGTGGATTTTATTTGTCGGAATGTGTCTCCATTTTGATTGTATTTGTTTAAATCACAGGGGTTGTGATTGATTGAGGTAAGTGGGATGGGATCTCATATCTAGGAATTCCTAGGTTGAAGTCAAGACAGGTAGGTCCTAGGTCTAGAGTTGTAAACGAGGAGTTTGCTGAGAACTTAGAATAAGGACTACACTAGAGGATTTCCTTCCTGGCTTGGTAGCCCTCAGATGTAGGTGATGTTGCACCGAACTAGGTTAATAAACCTCATGTGCCTTTTACTTTTCTGTCCTTTATATTCTCCTTGTTGTGTTTGTTTTCTGCTAGCTCGATGTTGAAACATCTTACTCAACATTCTGTTTGTGTATGATGTTGAAACATCGTATAAAACATCAGGAAGCTAGCCCGCCAGAATTTTTGTATTCTTGCTTGGCTCAGGAGCAAAAGATGGGGTGATTAAATTAAAGCACTGTGATTCTAAAGATCAAATTGCAGATATTATGACCAAACCATTGAGGCAACATGTGTTTCTGAAGTTAAGAGAATCACTTGGAGTTTGCTCAATACAAGTAGTAACCTGATAGCAAAAGTTGCAGATCAGCTTAAGGGAAGAATTGTTAGGAATTATTGATGACATGTCAGTTAGACTAAGTCATTTAGTTGCTGTTTTATTGTTTAATAAAGTCCTATTTGTTAGGAAATAACTTTGCTTATTTTTCTAAACTACTCACCACATCCTTAAGTGTAAATGTGGGTGCAGTTTTTTTCTTTATTCCTATTGTAATGCTAATATAAAGCATCATTAATATTATTGAATAAAACAGAGAGTTTTTCCATTTCAAATAACTCTACATGTTTTTCAAAGGTTGTTTGGTTGTTGTGTTGGTTCTTGACGTTGATGTTTGGGGGTGGTGTGCGAGGAGCAAAATGTTGGTGGTGGAAGTTATTTTTGTGGTAGCTTGTGACGATGGTTGAGGTTTTTTTTTATGTATGTTTGGGTGAGGGTTTTGGTACAACTTTTGTTTTCTTTTGTATGTTGTTACATTAGACTCCTAGTCTAGTATTCTTTGTGCTGGTTAGAATTCATTGTGATTTTAATAAATTCTAATTTGACTTCCAAAAAAAAAACTGAAAAAAAAAAAAGAAAAATTGTTTAATATTTACTTCGAATTGATGAATCAAAATCAATTCATAACAAAATCGAATAAACGCACATGTTGTTGGCCTTAAATTGAACCCGTTTCATTTCAAGGCGGAGATAGAAAATATCGAATAACGTTGATGTGCACCAATGAGAGTTATCAAGTTGGTTCTAATTAACAATAAACACTAAAGTAAAGAAAATAGAAGTACTAAAATATAGAAGAAAGAGGGAAATAGTGTGCATGCCTGTGGAACGGTTGGGAAGGGGAACGGCAGCCAGAAAGAGAGAAATAGTTTGTTGAAGCTTTGTGTTGCTATGCAGACCCCTGCATTTGTATGGACCCTTGTGATGAAAAAAGAGCAAACCAGTTTAAGGGCTGCTGGATTGAAGCTTTGGTACTGTTGATATTTACGCCCCCTTTTTTTTTATCAATTGTTCTACATACCCCCATTGTATAACATGTTTTGCTATATACACACCCTACAAAAAAATTGAGGCGCATGGGCCCTAGGCCGTCGCACCCCGGGCCTTTGTCCAGGATCGGGCCTCCACCTCAGCACGAAGACATCAAACAAAACAACATCGTACTTTGACGATGAAGTACCAAAATTAAAAAAAAAAACATATTTATGTCAAAATCATTTATTTAAATAAAAAGAAGAAAAGAAAGATGCATAATGGAAATTTTGTGCTAGTTTTATCCTTAACGGGTCAATTATTTTTAAATTTAAACTTTGATCTAAATCTACACAAAAGGTGTAGGGAATTTAAAAACTAACTTTTAGTTGGACATTTTTATGCTACAAATTTTCCTTTAACGGTCTAATCTTCTTTTTTTTTTAAGCAAATCTAATTTTTCATATTTAGAAAAAATAAAGAATTAAATTAAAGTAAACATATATTTTTCAACGATCTCTTTTCAATGTTTTCTCTAACAATCACTTTTTTATTGGCTAAATCAAGGTGTGTTCCACACTTTGGAAATTGATCTCACTTAAAGTGGTGGGATTACATATATTAATTTCATCCAATGAGACTATGAAAGAGTAAATTTTAAAAAAAATGTTGAAAAGAGAGTGTCACTAACATTTTTTTGTAGAAACACGACAAAAAAAACAAAAAATATGGATAAAATGACACATTAGTGTTTGTCTTTCCGGCGGTAGTAATAAGGAAGCAAGAATAAGCAACTTCAATTTTTTGTAGCGGAATAAGCAGCTTCAATTGATATGTTCTTCTTTTATTAAAATAAAATAAAATAGACATGTTCATCAAAGAGAGTGAGTAATTAAAAGTCGTTTTCATAAAGTTCAGACGTGTGCTTCATATTGCTTTCATCCCATATTTTCCATGTTGCTTGGACTCATCAATTTCCTTTATTCATGTCATATTAGGTCATTTAGGTGTGTTAGGTCTTCTGTTCTCGCTTTCTCCATACCTATTATCCTCCAAAATCAACCAACTTCTCTCTATGCATATCGTTTTCTTTATTTTGGGATACGTTTTGAAAATTAATACTCAAATTGTTAACTCTAGTTTACATAACAATATAATTTCCATGAGTTCGCTTCGCCGAAACAAGAAATGTTATAGAGATGCATTTTAACCAAGTTTAAGGGATACCCCATGTAATTATACATCCTATCCTATCCTATTTAATTAAATGGACTTTCACCTAACGTACCCTAGTTGTTTCGATCTGTTTATAGATAATGTAACTGTGGAATAAATGTTAATGGAGCTGTTAAAGAGTATATCGGTAAAATACACGCACCATGCGCGGAGAAGAATTGCAGCGTGGATTCATATTTACACTCGAACATATGTGATGCGGAGGATTTTCTTCGTAATTTAGTAGTATTTTATTATTTCAGTCTAATTTTTTTAGAACTTTCTATTTTGTTTTTAGTTTGTTATTTTTGCCTCATTAGAGTTTGTTATTTCCCTATTTAAGCTTAACAATTGTAGCCTAAGAGACATATCTTTTATTCAATCAATAATATTTTAGAAAGTTTTTCTTAATTTCTGGTGGATTTTGGAACCCTATTTTCACAAGTTTGTCGCTTGCGAACTTGTGTATTTCAATTTAGGTTTAGCGTTTGCTAACCTACGCTTCTGTACTGCGTCAGTTGGTATCAGAGCAGGTTTCTCCTATTCTTTTTCTAACGGATCAGTCATGGGAGATCAACTGATGACGAGGGCAGAGTTTGCCGGCATAACCACGACTCTTACGACGACCATCAAAGCTCTGTTAGATCAGATGGCGGCGTGGACAACTATGGTTGATGATATCAACGCCAACAACAACAACAACAGAAACAATCCAAACAGAGGAGGAGGGCCAATTTCGGTTATTATGGTTCGTAATAACAAACATACTATTGTTACGTACCAAAAATCAGAACATACCCGTGAATCTGATTTGGAATACTATGAGCATAGATATTACAACTAATTGACGGATGATTACTACAAGTTTAAAACCTTTGATTCGATATATCGCTGTCCGTTTTGTTACAACAAAGATTACTCCTTGACCGACTTTTTGATACACGCTTTCAGAATAGTAGGTAACTCACGTAAGACGGTTAAAGATATTGCTAAACACTTTATTTTGATAACGTATATTCTAAGAATTCTTACGCCGTTGAAGGAGGAGATCGACGTTTCTCGAATGACCGAAGCGTTTCTGACGTCTGTGGAACTGGTTGAAGAACATTCAGTCGCCGAACCTGTTGTTAGTATTGAGGAAACTGATGAGCACATGGTTTCACTAGGTGATGGAGCAAATAGGAATGATGAACCACCGAAAGAAAAACCAGAAGAAAAAGAAACTGAAGAGCCTGAAGTAATTGAGGAACAAGCTGAAGAAATCAAGGAGGAAGAACCATATAAATCTCTTGAAGAGATGGAGGCTGAATATATACATAATTCCCTTCCTGATGAATATGATCTATTTGCTGGTGTTGCTGATGGGTTAGAATACAATTCTCATGCTAGGGAATTATGCTGATGGGAGGTTTGAAACCCCCACAAATTAAAAAGTCTGTAAACCTTCGCTAACCAGTCAAGCATATGCATAACAAAAATCACGTATGCAACTCGTGGAAGCGTCGAAATCCGTTGAAAAATTGTTTAAAATCTCACAAAATGAGTCTGTGATTTTTTTCTTCTTTCTAGGTGTGCTATTACACCACTTTACGGGGATTTGGATGTGCCGGAAACAAAAAGCGTCGCAAAATTGTTTAAAATATCTCAAAATGGACTTATAATTGTTAATTTTTTTATTTTTCCGGGTGGGCCGTGACCCATGAAGAGCTTCGCCCCTTGGAGGATGATCTCATATTCGAACTCAGATCATGACGTTCAATTTAGCAATTTTGACACATTCAATAACATTTTGTTGGATAAATCTTATTCAAAATCAACCAATGAATATGATAGTAACTTTCAATCCAACGATTCATTTTGAAAAATATTTATCTAGTAGAAAGTTATCAAATAAGTATAACTAGTTTTTCAGGTGTAATTTGATCCCTTATATATTTAATTTTTGACATAATATCTTATATCCTTAACCAACCGATTGAACCCAAGTGGTTATTAAGTTCCACCAAAACAAAATAAACAAAACAAGACAAAATGAAAAGTAAAATGAATAAGAAATTAAGCAAAACAAAGTAGACGTTCTAGAAATAGTCTGGTAACTACCCCTATAGCGGTTATTCTGTAGACTCCCTTCTGCATAGACATTTTATTAGCCTTAGTCACCACCTATGTAAAAGGCTTTTCTCTAACAATAGAATATTTATTCAAATAATTAATAGTTACCGCTCTCTCTTCCTTGTCAATGTCAACCCTATGCTTGGGAGCATTATTTCCCTTCCAAACATACTTCCTCAAAATCTCCAAATCATAAGCAATGTTGAGATTTAAAGCCTCGTCGAAGACAATGACATCAGGAGAAGTCATACCACTCCAAGACGAAGGATCTTGAATATAATTTAAATATGTGACTGTATCATTTCACAGACCAATCATACATATATTAAAAAGTTTGTTGCTATGCTAATCCCCCACTTGTTTATCAACTAGAACAAAAGCAACAATTTGTACTAGGAAGTACCTCCTCCTCCTTCTCCTCCTCTCAATTTTTAGTATATCAATCACATCCAAAAAGTTTTATTATTATGGCTGGAGAGACTGATGTATTTGAGGATTAATATTTAATCCAAATAAACACGAGGGACTACAATCAAAACTTTAGGCCATGTTCTTTAAAAAAAAAAAAAACTTTAGGACATGTGTCTCTTAATGATTCTACATGTCGAGTTGCCTTCACACATACTTCAAAACAATGGAAAAGAAAGAAAAGGAAACATCAATTTATTACTTTTATTTAATAAGTATTTTTGGCAGGTGAACTGTAGACAATGGAAAAGAAAGCAGGGGAATTAACAATAGATTTAAAATCTTTCTTTTTATTATAAGAAAACAATAAATTTAAAATATGTCAAGTCATAATAAAAAAAATAACTAATATTTTATTAATACGGTAAAATGATGATAATTAAATGTGAAAAATTATCTTTCCGAAATAACATTTAAAATTGGATGGAGGAAGTAGTGAAAACTGATTGAAAGTTATGCATAATTATAAAGAGAAAGTTATGAAAAATATACACTTATATTTAGTTTTTTTTACTCAAAATTTATGTTCGGTTTAAAGTTACAATATTTATTATTTCTTATTTCTTTCTTCTCAACTATAACCAAGAAGTATATATCAAAATAAAATAAAAATGTTAAATAATTTGACAAAAAGCTTTACCATATATTACAATCCATCCAATTTGAAGATTTCAACATAAATAAAAATATCTATACATAAAACAAATAAAAGTAACAAAGGCCTCCTTTATAGGTTTTTGGTCAAGAATCAAGATCAAGTGCACATTTAAAAATCATAAAGTATGACTGTAAGGCCATCAGGGGACCACGTTTTTCCAGCTTAATTAATTTGATCCCTCCAACCACACTTCAAAATTCATTCTCAAACAAACATCTATTAAACGAGAATAAATGCCACGCAGAGAAACGCTGATTATAAATAAATATCTATCGCACTTTTTTTAATTTTTCCAACACATTTTTTTCTCCGACGAAATTCAACACATTTTACTAACGATTTTCATGTGAGTTGTATTATTTTGAAGATCAATTTCATCAAATAAAAGCGTACACCATTTTGTACAAAAAAAAAAGTACACCATTTCTCTTGGTGGCTAAAATAAGTTATTTTTAGGACAAAACTTAGGTATAATTCCTTAGGTGTTTTTTGTATGGTTCTTTT
>Ga0228710_1010084_pt1 | contig 12795 bp, 14 predicted proteins | sample MedpolnodulmetaG_FD_177995 | JGI IMG/M metagenome (GOLD analysis project Ga0228710, IMG submission 177995) | Root nodule microbial communities from Medicago polymorpha collected in Santa Monica, California, United States - pink nodules | ecosystem: Host-associated > Plants > Roots > Nodule...
TATATATATATATATATATATATATATATATATATATATATATATATATATATTATTTGATCAGGAATCAATTTTGAAATGATTTTTAATGAAAGTAAACTCAATTTTGAATTTATATACTTTTATATCGACTACATAATTTGTAGTGGAATGGTTTGAGGTATGGGAAGGCTAGTGAGCATTAATTGGCCGAAAACCATAAAGTGAGATTTGGAGTTAAGTTGATCTAACTTAACATATGATCTTTGAAAATCATTACAGCTTTGTTTCTCCGTCACTTTTTGCTTCTCAGTTGTTACTAAAATGTTGCCTTGTTTCTTGTTTTCAATTTTTATACATGAGATAGTGAAAGGAAAACAAAAAAGTTTTCTGTTTAATGACGAATCTTTGGAAACATTAAACAAAGTGAAAACCTGGTGTCCAATTTGTAGTTTACAATGAAAACATCCGATGATAACAGAAAACGTGTTTTGAAACTGAATATACTCTTAACAGTCCAGAAACTTGAATTGAAGTTGAAATTCATTTTAAAATACTCTGTAGTTTTTTTCTGAATTTTTTTTTATGGTAAATATTACCCCCTTACTATAAGATTTGAAATTTGAGGTTATTATCTGCTGTATTTGCTTATAATGTTTTATACCTTGAATTTACTTTGGTGTCCGTTGTACAGGGGGAGGGGACACTTCTTGCAACTGGTTCATATGATGGGCAAGCAAGAATTTGGACCACAAATGGTGGGCATTTTTATGTCCTTATATTTTATAATAGCAGTTTTTTTGTGAGCAAGTATTTTATGATAGTGTTTGAGGACTTGTACGTGATTAGATAAACTCAAAAGATGTATTGTTCTTAATATTTGGTATAATACTTTTGTTTGCTATTATTTTAATGGGTTGGTAACTATGTTGCATGGGCACTTTTGATTGAAGGTGTGTCCCGGTGTTCGACACGACACCGACACTTGTGATTACACACCACAAGAGCTCAGCATCTCAGCACTAAGCATTGCCATAGTCCCATTTTGGTTTTAGAAAGTCAATTGTATCTGTGGGTTGTTCATCTAAGGAACTGTTAATCATCTATAACGGCTTGCCGACAAAATCGTTATTAGCTAAAAGGATGGCACACCTATTAATCTAGTGTGTTGTTTTTAATTAAAAAAATAATTTAATGAATAGCAAACTGATGGGTAATGATATTATACACTTTGCTGAACCTTATGTATTTTATGATTGCCTGAATATGCATAGTTTAAGTGTATGACTTTCTCTCTCTCTTGTGAGAGTATTATTCTCCATGGGTATATTAGGGCCTATTTGATTTTAGCCAATTTTTTCCTTTTTCATTTTCTATTGTTTTGAATTATTAAAGTGACACTTTGTTTCCCCACTTTGTATAAGAAAGTGGGGAAACAACTATATTGCTTTCACAGTTTTTGTACAAATCTTTGTAGACATAAAGCAAAACTAAAACAAACTTACATTTTGGAAATTATTAGCAAAAAGGTTTTCTCAAAGCAAACAGGTTAATAGTATCTTGTCGCAGTCATCCTATTTGGTAAATCATTGTCCCTATTATTATTGTGTTTTTAAGCAGGCTCTTGCTACAATAGATTTTAATTCTAGGACTTAAACCTTCATCATTGTTTTGAATTTGATCATGTGGTGGTTATCTTTGACTAGGTGAATTGAAGACTACATTAAGCAAACACAAGGGACCAATTTTCTCTCTGAAGTGGAATAAGAGATGCGATTATATCCTGACTGGAAGTTGTGATCAAACTGCGATTGTTTGGGATGTGAAGGCAGAGGAATGCAAACAACAATTTGGATTTCATTCAGGTGAAAATTTTGAATGTATATTTTAATCGAGAGTACTATAAAAAAATTCTTAGTGATGATTTTCTTAACCATATATATGAATGACTTTTTGATTGGGGCTTGATGTCTTGTTCAGGTCCAACACTTGATGTTGACTGGCGCACCAATACGTCTTTTGCCTCAAGTTCTACAGACAATATGATATATGTCTGCAAGATTGGTGAAAACCACCCTACACAAACTTTTGCTGGACACCAGGTTCATACCTGAGACCTTATTTTGCAATACCACATTACACACTGCTACTTTTTATTCTTGAGAGGAGTTGGTCCCATACATTTTTGCAAAAAGTTATAAAGGTTGGCAAGGTTTTCTAGAGAGTAGTGGATAACCTTGGACCGCGTCTTTCAAGACCGAGTCCAGGCTTCTTGAGATGCTCTACTAATTAGTTGGTTTTTTTTTATAATACAGCCAACACGAAATGAATTAATTGGATTGTGAATTCAGTTTGTAATTTTCTTTGATCTAGCAGAGTCCAACTTAACTAATTTGTAGGCTTTGTATTTTGTATCGTAGTTCACTGAGGTTGAAGGTTGAGAAATTTGAACAGTTGAACAATCTAGAATGATCAACTTGTATTTCACAATGAGGTTGTGCGCACACACACACACACACACACACATATGAGAGAATCTCTCAAGAAAGGAAATATAGAAAAATTAAGGAAAATATATCAACTAATAATAAATAGAGAATAATCAACATGAACATTTTAGTCTGTTGTATTTTCAGAAAGCATTAGTTTAGGATATTTCATGAAAATGCAATACTGATTGGACAAGTTTTACATGCCAATGACTTTTCTGCATTTGCAGGGGGAAGTTAACTGTGTCAAATGGGATCCCACAGGCACATTGCTGGCATCCTGCTCCGATGATATCACGGCAAAGGTATTACTTAGCTTCTTACTAATTGATCTTATATCGTACATTATTTTAAACAATTATTTATTATTATCAAATAACTAAGAAGTAATTTCTGAAATCACTGTTTGTATTGTGGGCATTTGATGTTTTTTGTTTGGGTTGGATGCATTGGTTGTAGATATGGAGTGTGAAGCAGGACAAGTATCTTCATGATTTTAGGGAGCATTCCAAGGTACCCCAAGTTTTGCTTGCATTTTTTGAGTGTCATTTTTTCTGTGGTTGCATATCAATATAACTACACATTTTGTGTTGTTGGGTAAACTAAATACTTTCTTTGTAGGAAATATATACCATCAGATGGAGCCCCACTGGTCCTGGTACAAATAATCCTAACAAAAAATTGCTGTTAGCTAGGTAAGTTAGTTGCTAGTGAAATTATATTTGTTACTCTTGATTTCATGCATTTATTTATGGGAAATGCTAACAAGTGCCCTTGTTAAGAAGTCTAAAGAGGAAATTTGGTCTTGATAATTGTGTATTCTGCACATTGAAACTTTAGAAAGTAACTATTTTTTACATAAAACTTGTCAATTATTTCCATCTTTGAATCCTTTATGACCCTTTATTTATATATACAAAACAACCAACAACCGAAGTCTTTTCCAATGCATTTATTTATGCTTCACCCGAAATATAGAACTATTGTTTTCTCTATTATTCTACCCCCGTGATCTTAAATGGATGGGTCATGACTACAATTCTTCAGCTGAAATTGGTAATGCTGTGAGTTGCATTGCTGTGTTAACTGAACCATTCAAAATGAAATGCTACCTTTGTCGTTTTACTGGTTTCAATTGATTGTAGCCATTAGGCTATTTGGTTGACTGTCCCTCCATCATGTCAGTTCTTTTTAATTACATTGTAATTGTGTACCATATATTCTATTGTGACGGAGATGCGGTGATACTACTGTTCTTTGGTTTTTAATGAGATACACTGGGAGAAGTCCCAGTGGAGATAGCATGTGGGTTAGACAGAGACTTAAAGATTAGTGGAAAGGTAAGAAAGGAAAAGAAAAGGAGTGACAGCATGCAAAACCGGAGACCAGTAAGATTAGAGTATCTATTGTGATGCTCAAAAGCGCTGTTTCCGGACGGGTTGCGCTTATTTTTTCCTCCTCTCGTTTTCTCTCTCCTGTCTGTGACTGTGTTCCCTAATTCTGAAAGGGCCCTTTTCTTTCTAATTATTCGTTTTATTCAAGGAGGCCCAGTTGCCAAATAATTCTGAAATCTTCATAATTATATGATGCTTGGAGCACCACATGTCATAAAGGAAGGACCTATCCTTGGGGATGGAAGTGAAAATCATTGCGATGGAGAACTTCTTGAAAGAGCTACCTACTAGCACCATTACACTACATGGGAAGAAGATACAAGTGTCTGTGGCTAATCCAATGGGAGCACAGTTAACAAAAGAGGCTGCAAGGAAAGAGGTGTTTGCAGCCAGCAATCGATTTCCTGTACTTTCTGATTCAGCCTTGAGACAAGGCTGAAATTCAAACAGATGCTAGTGATGTGATCCACGGAACTAGTCCGATAGGAAGAAACACTTGTGAAGAGTGAAAGGCCCAAAGATTTGTGTGGCTATAAGATGGAGGTATAAGAAAAGAAAGAGGGAATGATACAGGTTGTTTAGAACTAGTATTTTACGATTTTTTTATCTGAGGTAGGGACTGTAAAATCTCTGAGGAACTTAGCTCTGACACTGCAGGGAACCTTCTGTAATTGTTATATTTTTTAGTAAATAATTCTTATCTTCACTGATAAGAGATCATATTTTGGATCTCTTATCAGTTTTCAACCTTTTGTGAAATATTTCCATCTTGTGAGTTTTATTATTGTGAAGGTGCCTGCATTTTTTTTTCTTCTCTTGTTTTGTTGGGTGCTATGGAAAAAAAAACGTCTGTTTTCATGTTAACAACTACATTGTCATCTTTTTGTGCAGTGCCTCATTTGACTCAACTGTAAAACTATGGGATGTCGAACTTGGGAAACTCATCCACAGCTTGAATGGACACAGGTACTATCTTCATAGCTTTGGTTTATTTGTATGAACATAATTTAGTAACTTTGGGAAACTCGTCCACCTCTCAGCCTTTCTGCTTCAAAGTTGTAGACATTTGGAGGAGGCCGATCAACATGAAGTCCTTAACCTTCACTTTGCAGTTTAACAAATGTTATAGATCTATATGTGACACGTTCACTTGTAGAAAAATACGTAAATAGTGAAAGCAGGTCTGCTAGATTCTCTCCTGACATGTTTATTGTGTCTTACAGGCATCCTGTATACTCTGTTGCATTTAGTCCCAATGGTGAGTATATAGCCAGTGGGTCTCTCGACAAAGCCTTGCACATATGGTCATTGAAGGAAGGGAAGATTATTAGAACATACAATGGCAGTGGAGGCATTTTTGAGGTCTGTTGGAATAAAGAGGGTGACAAGATCGCAGCATGTTTTGCCAATAATATAGTGTGTGTTTTGGATTTCAGAATGTGATCGTGGAAATGTCGTGTTGTCCTTGCTGGTACATCGGATTCTTTCATTTCTTTCCTTTAGGATAGATTGTTGGAATTGTATTTTGGTGGATAGGTTTCCCATTTTAACTTTTAGCTATAACTTAATGTTCTTGGATACTATCGAAGTTTGTTACCATTAGCGAAAAGTAATTTATAGGAGTGCATCCGTAAAAAGCAAAAATGTACAGATTCAGCTGTGGACAACATCCTGTGTAATTATCGCTTGACTTCTGTAGTTTTTATTTAGCTGCCTTTTTCTTCGATTTCTTCCATAACAAATGTTCCATGGAAAAGGGAATGGGGTGGGGTGAAGGTTTTTTTTGTTTATTAATCATTTTGTAGGAGTCCTAAAATATGAAATAAGAGTTGTCAGGTGGTATTCTAAAACAGCTCTATATATTAGTATCAATCTTAGTTTTAGGTGGAGTTCAGCATTTAAATGAAGTAAAAATCATCCTGTGTAACAGGAATCGAGTATTAAGTGATTTTTTTTATTTTTTTTGGATAACAAGAAGGCCTAAGCCCAGCAAAGAAAGAAACTGAAACCTAACAATATGCGGAGTACAAACACCAGTTAAATCAGCTAAAAACAGCATACTGATCTAAGTAGGACAATCACAACCTATATATGCAAGTGCGTCAGCACAAGCATTAACTTCTTCGTATGAATGACAAACCTGGACCTCCCAATTCATATCAACAATCGTCGAATTTGTTGCAATAAACCCCAACTTGTTGCCGTTCCTATTTTCGAGGAAGACAAAGTAGTGGCTGCTACCCAAGTATTAAGTGAATTATTTTAAATATTAGTTTATTTTATGTCATTTTACTCTTTTAGCCTCGAGGGTTGTATTTAAACTTGGTCTTGTGTCTCCTTTGAAATCAATCAAACATTTCAACAATTCTTCTCCTTAAAACCTTAGATCTCTTACTCTCAAATATTCATAGCAATTTTTATTTGAGACTTATGTTTTATTGGTTCGTCTCTAGAATCTATTTTTCCTGTCTCAATTGGTATCACGAGCCTTCGATCTTGTGCGATTATGGCTGCTAAATACAAACTAATGAACACTTCGAGTGCCCTTGAAGGGGAAGAAAAGATGGAAATGCGTTATGTTTCTTATGTGACAATTGGATCATTATCAATTATAGTCTTGAGCGATAATGATGAAGATGAAATTGAACCAGAAGGTGACGATCTCCGGATACAGAGAGGTGGCCTTTCAGCAAGCAACATTGAAGAACCACAAACTAAAAAACGCAAGGAAGTTCGATGGATTCCTGAAGATTCTTGTCAATCTCCCATTTGTATATGGCAAACCGTAACTTCAACACACATAGTTAATCATGAGAAACCCAAGGAGCTAACTTCATTGTCGTACCCTTTGAGTTAACTGCCTAAATCACCTTCCCTCTCTGATTCAGCATCCTTTGACACCATCAACCCCAAAATTGATGTTGTCTCTAGCTTCTAATTATTCCTGCAAAGACAATCAATTCCACAAACATCTCCACTCCTCCCTGCTTCAATTTTTTTTCTCTCATGATCCACTAATGTTCAATTATAGCGACACGCAGAAATCGCAGGGTAAAGAAGAAATCCTGACAGACTCAGTTTTTGAAATGAAGATGGAGTGTTCTGTCAAAGCCTCTTCAGTATTAAGCAATTGTGATGACACCCACTATGTCCTTCCGGTTTGGATTCAGACAAAAATTCCACCACGGAAACCACCAAACAAGGCTACCACTTATGTGAATAATTGTGTTTTTCTTCCATTATTTTATACTCTCAATTATGATGTTAGAGATTTTGTTACTACCACCGAGCATTTCACATCAACACTACACCGAAATTTTGTTGCAAACTGTCTTCCAACTGTTTGAAGAAATGTAAAAGTGTCATGTTGCTGTTTGGAATGTTATCAGTAGCAAGTTCATGAATAATGAGCTGAAAGATGTTAGTTTTGATTTGTCGAAAGGACTAAGTATGATATGTATTGCTCCTGATCATTGCACCTTTATCAACATGTTGCATTGGAGCTCTTTGAAGTTTTTTTTATCATTAATTATGATATTATCAAAGCAAACTTTTGGTTAGGATTTATGTGGTTAATTCTCTTGCCATCAAGTCTTTTAATCATAGTTTTCTTCTTGTTGCTCATGAGGCATTTCAGGAAGTAAGTTCAGTTTTTGCATATGATAAATGAGAAGCAGCAGATGGAAAGAAATTGGCTGCTTATCGTGGCAAATATAAAATCTTGGCTTTGGGCTTGGTTACGAAACTGAGGTGTAAATTGGAATTTGCAAGCGTTGTTCTTCTTGACAGTATTATGATGCCTACTAATGCTCATGTTAAAGGTAGAATGTTGCAACTAGTGAATGGTGACACAAGTATTGAATTCACATGTAAGTTTGGAGCCTTATTTATATGCTGAGTTAGTTTTTGATTCTGAAACAACAAAAGGAGCTGCCATTGGCCAAAATTTGCTGGAAGTTCATCATGCAAAGGTGGGTTTATTTTTTAGAAATGTCGATCATTTCACAGAAACTTGTTCTGTCCAAATTCATCCCCCTCAAGATCCTAGGTACGTAGAAGTCTATATGAATTATACTTTAGATTATCTTTTTGACTTAGTACTTCAGAGTTATGAATTGGTGTCTTGTACTTGCTCCAATGTTGAGCATAGTAAACTTTTGGGCTTCATTTTCCAGTTAAAAAATGTTGGTTGGAAGAGTAACAAGAATTGGTTTGGTCTATGTTGTGATAGTTGGGTTAAGTTTGACGTAGCAAGCAAGCAATTTTGTGCCTTTTGACAAGTCTGCAACTTTTTGGGTACTGCTGGATCCTCTTTCGCATGACAACATTCAAATTTTGTATCCATGTATAGTAAGCTAAATGCAAAACCAATGAGAGGCTATTGTTTTGAAATTATTTATCATAGGAACAATTTTGATGTTGATAAAAAAAGAAATACCACATTTGAATTATGGGAATTTGTTGGTTGTTTTGGGTTCCATGCAAATCAAGAGGATGTTCAAATCTATCCTATGCAAAACTAGGATTAAGAGTGTTGAGTTTTTGAGTGCATTGCTCTCGGTTGCTTTTGAACTCCAACGGGAAGGTGTTCAACTATATCGTGGACCAAGAGCTACTGCCTTATTAAACATTGCTGAAACAAAACATTTCCATTTGGGGTATAGACGTATAGTTCACTAGCTTGTATAATTGGGATTGTTGATGATGTATGTGCTGTGATTGACCACATTTGCTGCGATTGACCACATTTGGGGTATAGTTCACTACCTTTACATTTGCATGGTTACAAACAGTGTAGTGACTGAAAAATTCGCACATCCAGTTGACAAATTTTTTTTTTTTTTTTGAGGGAATGGTGTTGTACTCCACAATCTCAGTACAAGTTTTTGTGATGGGGCACATTTTGAGCTTGTTGTATTCCTCTTAGAAATAGAGTATAACAACCCATTAGTTTATATTCTATTGTAAAAAAGCAATACAACAGCAGACCGTAGGAAAGAAGTTAACTTGGATAGTGGAAAAAGTACGGTGATTGTTGTCTATAATTATCTTGCTTTGAAGTTGTCTGTTTAATGTTTTATCCTTTCTCAAATGCATAAATTTGCTGAGAATGCTACGTATGTTTAAATGACATTCTTCTTTATAACAAAGTTTAAATGTAAAGTATACAGAAAGTAATTTAGTCTTATATTTGTAATCACTAATTTTAAAACCCTCAGTTAACTACAACGGCAAAAACCTGGGCTCTTTTCCCTCAAGAAAGAAAATTCTATGTATCAAGTTCACCAAAAATCCCCACATGAACACGAACCATTGTCAAAGTGGTGGAACCGGTTCCTGTCCCTCATTACAATTCTACGCCCAGTGATCTTAGATATCATCTTCATCACAGCATGACAATCCAAACATACACGAAGGTTCTTTACAATCTTAACCGTAGTTCCTGGACGAGTACTAATAAGCCCAAATGCCAATGCAAGTTTTTCACTATGAACTTCCAAGGATAGCTCCTTCTGTTCCTCCCCTATGTCATGTAAAACAACATCTGTTTTTGGAGTATAACCTTTTCCCTTGAGCCAACTATTCATCTCCTCCAGCATCAAATATATATCTTTGCTCTTAGGATGTTTTAAATCTCCAGCAATAAACTCGTGTACCCTGTTGTTAACTTCAATTATACTACAACCAGGTTCCTTTTCAACTCCACTGTCTTTCATCAACGATCTAACCTTAGCTGCACCATCCCAGTTGCCAGCAGCGGCATATATGTTTGAAAGAAGAACATAAGTCCCAGAACTAGCTAAATCATTGCTCAGAAGAAACTCCGCTATCTCCTCTCCCAAGGAAATATTGTTATGAAGTCTACAAGCCCATAGTAAAGTTCCCCAAATCACAGGATCAGGGTCAATCTTCATACTCCTCACAAGATCATACGCTTCTTGCAAACGCCCGGCTCGACCAAGAAGATTAACCATACACCCAAAATGCTCAACCCTTGGTTCCATCTCATACTCATTCTTCATCAAATTGAAAATTTCCCATCCTTTGGTAACCAAACCAGAATGTCCACAAGCAGTCAAAAGTGCAATAAAAGTAACATAACTAGGTCGAACTCCCTCACCACGCATCTCACGAAACAACTTCAAAGCTTCTTCACTCAACCCATTAACAGCATAACCCATTATCATCGAGTTCCAAGCTACCACATCCTTACCATCAATCTTGTCAAAAACCTTTCTTGCATCCTCCAAGCTCCCACATTTACAATACATATCAACCAGTGCTGTACCAACACGAACTTCAACCCCAACAACACCATCTTTCCCACTCTCAATATAAGAATGAACCCATCTACCACTCTCCGAAGCACCAACTTGACCACAAGAAGAAAGAACAGCCAACAAAGTAATCACGTTAGGCTTAACTTTCTCAACAAGCATTCTTCTAAATAGCAACAAACACTCATTCGGAAACCCATTTTGAGCATACCCATCAATCATCACATTCCAAACAACCACATCTCTATTTCCCTCCATTTCATCAAACAACAACCTCGCCTCACGAAGCTTCCCGTGCTTCGCGTAGCACGTAAGCATCGTTGTAAAAGAAACCAAACTCTTCTCAGGCATTTCATCAAACAGTTTCTCTGCAGAAATAAAATCACCTCCTCTTGCATAACCATCAACCAAACCCGTTGCAACATAAGTATCTGAACGCAACCCAAATTTGATAACATGGCAGTGAATGGATTTGATTGGTTGAATGGTGCTGCCATTGAGAAGAGAAGAAAAGGTGAAGGCATTGGGTTGGATACGGTGGGCAAGCATTTGAGCATAGTAAGAAAGTGCTTGGTCGTTGAGTTTTGATTGGGTGTGGGCGTGGATAATGGATGTCCATGTGAACACGTCTCGGTTACGTGTTCGGTTGAAGAGGGTGACGGAGTAGTTGAGGTGGCCGAGGGAGGAGTAACGGCGTTGGAGTTTGAAGTTAAGGATAGTGTGGTCGTCAAGGTTGCGTCGAATGAGAGAAGCGTGGATTTGGAGAAGGTGGTTTTTGGATTTGGATTTGTCGATTAAGACGGCGAGGGTTTCTACTGAAGATGGTGGCGCCGCGGTACCGGAAGGTGGTGGTGGTGTGATGAAAAGTGGAGTTGAGGCCATGCTTGTTGGGTTGGTTTTTCAAATATTATTGCTTTTATGGGTGGAGATAATTTTTATTTTTTTTACAAGGCTAAGAATGTAAGAATGAGATTTAATAAGTGTGACGTAGGAAAAGATATGTGCCAAACATAGCCTTAAGTAGATGAAGCACAAAGTTTAGCTTATAAGTTACCACAATGATTTCCAATGAAGTTTGTGAAGATCTTTAATGTTTTGATCAAAGTAGAACATTTGTGAACTCAGAAAGGTGGCTCCTTGAAAATGTGAACACAATGCAGAGAATCCGTGAACCAAATAATATCATGGAAGTTTAACTTTATAGTCAGTAAAAGTCTCGTGTGGATATCCTATGTAGCTTAGGAAAAAGAATGTCAATTGTGTCTACAATGTAGCCAGAAAAACCGTTAATCCAAGATCGAGATGATTGATGTAGTAAGTCTTCAGATTCAGCTCTGATTAGGTTACCTAGGAAACTGCCATCAACATTGATGTTGGCGCAAATATGATTTGAAGAGTTTCACTGGACCCATATATCCTCAAGGTATGTGGCTGGTGATCTTGGAAAGTAAATGTTGAGAGTGTGTTTAAGTTGTGAGCTTCCATGGCAAGATGGTAACTTGGAATCGAAACATTAGAAAAACAACTTGAGTTCTTATTTCTCTAAGACCACCAAACACCAACATCAAAGAAGTTGGAACTCAGAGAAGCTAGTCAGCGTTTAAAACAATTGATAATGTATGGGTCTGAGAAAAATTCAACAGAGATGAAGCCTAAAGCATACCAAATATTTTTAGAGGTTGTATAATCTCTAATGGATGAAGAAGTTCTCTTCAGAAGAGGAACAACGAGGATAGATATCGCTTGAAGCAAGGTTTCATTAGTCTAAATGGTTATCTTTTGTGTCAGCGTAAACGGTGACGGTGCAATGTTTTTCACCTAAGAGGAATGTGATCGGTGGAACAATATTAAAGACAAGGTGTAAATAGACTATTATGACAAGGTGTAAATAGACTATTAAAGACAAGGTTTCATTAAAAGATAATTGTGAATTCAACTTTAACTCAAAAGAATTCTCCAAGTTCTACCTTTCATTTTGCATGATCATTTTTTAAGGACTGATACATGCCAAAATTTTATGCGGGAAAAAGACATTTAACCATTAAGATATGAACTGAAATTATATGACGCCTAAAGTCAACAATGATATTTTTATTCCTCGTATTCTCCGGCGCTCATTTAACCCGTCATTTTCTGTCTACTTCTCTCTTTCTATCATCATTAATCTATCACATTTAACATATCACTCTGTTTATATCTCAAGACGTATATTAGCCAACCAAACATTTGTTGAGGCAAAATCCCTAATTAATTTTAAAGATAATAAACCAATATGATTAAAGAATTAATGGACTTTGATTAATTCCTTGGTATTTAACTTATGCTCTTGAGTAGTTTACTAAGACAGGAACAAGGTTTAAATCATACCAAGAACCAAGAAATCAAAGGACATTTGAATTCATGATCTAACACTGAGGTCAGAAAGTTAGATCAGAATGTTGCTCGAAGATCAGAATGTTCAAGCTGAGATCAGAAGCTTCACTTCAGAAGCGCCACTTCAGGAGCACGCTTCAGAAGCACTACTTCAGGAGCACTCTTCAGAAGCTTCACCTCAGTTATTGATTACTATTCCAATACAAGGCACATGTGACATGGATATGTGTCCAGGAAAGTAAATTTGCATGGATCAATCAAGCAATAAAGGCATATACAAGG
>Ga0228710_1010087_pt1 | contig 12794 bp, 3 predicted proteins | sample MedpolnodulmetaG_FD_177995 | JGI IMG/M metagenome (GOLD analysis project Ga0228710, IMG submission 177995) | Root nodule microbial communities from Medicago polymorpha collected in Santa Monica, California, United States - pink nodules | ecosystem: Host-associated > Plants > Roots > Nodule...
GGGGGGGATAATATAATAGCACATACAAATCAGTATAATAACTAATCACCAATTAAAACGAAAACATATATCAAATGCCAAACATGGGTGCCTTTGCTTTGGTCGGTTGATGTTAGTGTTTTTTCCTTCCTATCTCTCTCTTAACCATTCATTCTCTTTCATCTAAATAACTTACTTTAGTCATTCATTCATCATTCTCTTTGACACCTATAATGACACCAAAGCCAAAGGCACCTAAGTATTTTTCGTCAAACACGTGGAAAGGCTTTAGAAACCATATTACGGGTTCACACATGAAAGTAGATTCGTAAGGTGCAGTTGGCGGTGAAGGTGGTTGTTGGAGAAACAAGGGTGTTCTTCCTCTTATTTTTCTCACTACTGGTTTTTTGAGGTTTTTTTTTCTTTATAGTATCTGTGTTTTATTTCTAGTTGTATGAGAAGGTTTGTGAAAAATGGAGATGATGGTTGTTTGATGGTTGTTCTAAAGGATGTGTTTTAGATGTAGGAGCATAGTGTTGATTGAAGTTTTTTGCTTCAACCTCTTTGATCTGATGTTAATTGTTATGTTCCTATTTATATTCAAAAATTAGGTTAAGATACAAGGAAGAAGACAAAATTGCAAGGTGGTGGGTTGCAACAAGAAGTGTTGTTTGGAGCACTAATACGGAAACATGAAAAAGAAAAAGGTAAAGGAAAGCTATGACTATACTGAAATGGTTGAACACCCGTTAGTTTTTTCTGTTGGTTTCTTGTTTTGTATGCATTTGGTGATATTGGTTAGAGAGGATAGTAGACACTAAGTCTACGTGGACAGAAGAGATTATTATTCCTCTTGAGTATAAAATTGAAATACATTGTTCTTCCTCTTTAGTTCCTAAAGTGTGTATGATATTTACTATTTGCGGAGATGACTTGCAAGCGGTACCAAAAAAAGAATTATGCAAGATGTATAAACTATAAAGTGCAACTAACCTTGATTGAAATGGAAATAGCCAACTCATAATCACATGCCATCTTTTTTCTAACTCTTAATTTCACGTTCATTGTATTTTTTATTTTATTTTTCTTTCTATTTTTCTATTTGGTTAAGAATGGAGCAAAACAAATGACGAACCTTAAAAATGCATGTATGGACCTTATGGACTTTTTTATTTTATTTTTTATTATCAATTATTACCACAAAAATGCATGTAAATGTATGATGAATATTCTTACTTTTGTGTGTTCAAAACTGAATTGATCGGATAAAATTGGGTACTTAACTAGAGACGTTTCCTTTATTTCTAGTTCATATTTGCTGAAATTGCAAAGATGAAAATTTATATTCTTTTTTAATCATTTTGCCAAATATTGTTGGTGGGCTTGATGAAACTTAGGGGACATGGTGTTATTGATAAGAACCATGAGTCGTCCTTTATTGTTGTTGTATGTTTTTATGAGTAATCTATACACGATGCCATGAATGAGATCTAGTAAAACTTAATGGAAAGGATGAGAGAGAGAGAGAGAGAGAGAGATTTGCCAATAACATATAGCTTGAAAGATGTATGACAGGTGTGACAAAATTGTGTGTGTGGAAGTGTCTAGATCTTCTCATCTTTAGTTCAAACAACTATGAACCATTGGTTAAAGCCTACAGATTTTTGTCTTATGAGGCTTATGATCTTTATCTTATATGGACCAAGCCTAAAGAATGTGATTTCCAATCTTTAAAGTTTGTTTTGATTATGAGAGGTCAATGTTGGTGAAGCATGTTCTTCCACCATGCCAAGAGTTATGTATTGCATGATCTAATGAAATAGGACTAGAAGCATACTTATATAAGATTCATTCAGTGACGTTCTAATGAAAGTTAATTGAATGTGATTGTAATGGGAATAAATCTACAATGATTTTTTTTTTCTCACTTAGAAATCATCTAAGTAGACCTTTATAGTCCAATATAGATTATAAAAATACTACATATTTCATTAAAAAAATACAAAAATTTACTTAAAAATAGGACCAAAAGTAAGGATTGAAAATTTTATAAGGACTAAAAATTAAAAGAAAATTTTAGAAGGATTAAAATAAAAAGTTGTTTTATTTAGAGGGACTTAAATTTATTAGTATTGTAATGTTGGGTTTCTCTTGGCTATCTTTTTTGAAGAGGCTTGACTATATTTGTTGTGTTTACGCTCATTATATTTTTCAAAAAGATCATAAATTGTTCGGCCAAAAAAAAGAAGATCATAAATTGCACCTCTCGTATAAGAAGCTTGACTATATTTGTTGTGTTTAGGTTCATTATATTTTTCAAAAAGATCATAAATTGCACCTCTCATATACTTAGTTGACTTTTAATTAAAGGATTACTTTTTTTTCCTTAAGTATTATTATTTGTTTATTTTTTTACCATTCGAGTATCCATTTCTTAAAATCCCATTAAAGTCAAAAAAATATCTTAAAATCCTATTAAAATTCCTTAAATAATCAGTTTCAATATTACATTGCCCTTATTTAAATAACTAAATAATAAATTGCTACTATATTAGCCATTGCAAAGACATATGAATGTTCACTTCAAATATATAATATAAGAAGATATGAAGGAGAATGAAGGAGGTCAATATATTCATCCCTGGAAATAAGAATCCTCTGTTGGAAGACTAAGATATATAATTTATTTTTTTTAAGTTTCCATTTTTTATTTATAGCATTACTTTTCATTATCTTTAAATAAAAATCATCATTTTTTTGTTCTTACATCTAAATGATGAAGACTATATCATATAACATATCTTCTACCTCAAAGGATGTTCAAAAACTAATATCACGCACCATAGAAGAATCTATTATGAAGAATCCACTATGAAGAACATTTGAAAATTCTTCGGGAAGATTATTCTAAATAGCATCTCCTATCTCAAGAAGGTGCTCATTAAAACTAAATTTATCACATCTATTGATTTCTGTATATATAGTTGAGTGTCAAGAGCAATTTTTTTTTATCTACTTCTTTATATTATATACTCACTTGACGAGGAAAAAAATAGAAACAATATTTCTTTATTAAAAACATTTTAATTGCACGGGTTATATACATAGTTTATTTGTATTCAGAGCGTTTTTTTAGGTCAAATTACATTATGAGTCTTTTAAGTTTCACGTTTGTAACAAATTGGTCCTTTAAATTATTTTTGTAATATATCAGTCCTTCAAGTTGACAAATGGTTTCGGCATAGCCTTCCGTCAAAGACACGTTAAACATGTATGAGTTGTTAATGATTAATGATTGTTTTGATGTCAACAGTGTAGGGTTTACTACTAGGAATGGAAGACTTGCTTCCTAATGTTGAGCAAATATTTTGTGTTAGACATTTATATAGCAACTTTAGAAAGAGGTTTGCAGGTATGTGTAACTTTATATAATAACTTTAGAAGTATTATGACTGAATGTATATGACTGTGAACATAAACTATTAAAAGTATCCAAATATGTGGATTTTAGTTTTAGGCAATGAAGGAAAGAAACTGTGAACATAATAAGGTTGTAAAATCTAACATTATATGGCTGTTTTCAGGAAAGGCTCTGAAGGACTTAACGTTGAAAGCTGCTAAGGCAAGCTACCCTCATCAGTTTTTAACGTTTCTTTGACGGAAGATTATGTCGAAACCATTTGTCAACTTAAAGGACTAATATGTTACAAAAATAACTTAAAGGACCAATGTATTACAAACATGAAATTTAAAGGACCTCTGATGTAATTTGACCCGATTTTTATTACTAGCCGACCGGATGGTTGTTGCAATGATCTCTAGGATTTTTGGAAATGTGCATTTCAAAAGATGTTTTTATTTTCTAGCCAAGTACCAAATGCAAGAGGACCTCTAATATTGATCCGGTTCAAATAAAGACCTTACCTTTTTAGCAAATTTTAATAAATTATATATTTTCCTTCAAAAAAATTATTATATTTGTTTTTCATATTTATTATTATAATTTTTTTTTACTTCCTTAAAAAAAAAATACTAAAATTATTAATGGTCCACCCTTGGACCATTTTTAAGAGGTCCACATTAGATAGACCAATAAACTGAGATTGTACTCCCTCTATTCACATTTATAAGTGAAAAACACAATTTCTTTAGGTTCATTGAATAACCAATGTATCTAGCCTGTATATAGACCAGATGCATTAACAATTCAACGAATCTAAAACATTGTTTTTTTGCTTGTAAATGTGACCAAATGGGTTATTTGTCGCCATTTTGTTGTTACAAATGGAAACAAGATTAGTAGTCGCGCAATTTCATGTTTTTAACGTAGGGGTGGAAGTCATGTATTAGGGTTGTAAATGATTTTGATGAAAACAAAAGAAATTATAAGGAACAAAAATATGTTGATTTGGACTACATGGACTGACGACTACAAATCCTACACTTGTAACAATCTTTGCGGGAACCTTACTTTGTTCATCAAAGTACGTCCTCCTAAGAATACATTGTTAGAACATCTTTTGATGAAGATACTGGATGGAATTTCGATAAAGGTCGTATGCACAAATTATGGAAGCAATGCAAATTTAGAGGTTTTTTTTAATAAGTCAAATTGCAAAGTGTCTTATCTTTAAATTTGAGAACGGGACATTTTCTACTGCTCACACACAACCACCTTATGGATTTTAGACTTTGGAGAGAGAAAGAACCTTGCATAGAGCATTATTTATGCAAGCATGTTGTGATAACCATTCACATGAAAAGACTATAATTTTCTTCAGGTATGGTGCGAAAAGCATAATCACGTACAACACGCTCATCTATCAATGTACTTCTAAGTGTATATCAACATTTGTGCATCTATACAACTCAATTAAAAATGAGGGATTCATCCATTGTTCTCTAACATTTAAGGCGTTTTTAACTGCTTCTCGCGATAATATGTTAATTTAGTATAATGGAGATATATTTTTGAAGAAATGAATGACTATAATGTTGAGCAAGATAAGAAGCACCTAAGTCATTTTAAAGGTACTTTTCTAAATGTGGGATTCTTACCCGAAATTTGTTAAGACCGAAGTGCTTCTTATCTTTATCAACATTATAGTGATTCATTTCTTAAAAAATATATGTATTGTACTTTATTAGTCCGTTATTACGACAAGCGTCAAAACATCCTTTATTGTTTGAGAACAATGAAGGAGTTTATTATTTTTCATGAATTGTATAGATGCACAACTGTTAAATAAACATTTTGAAGTGTATCCATAAATGTGTGTGTTGTACGTGAATAAGCTTTTCCTATCATACTTGAAGAGAAGTTGAGCCTATGTCGTGGCAATAGCTATTGTAATGTGCTTACCTAAACGATGTATGCAAGGTTCTCTCTCCAAAGTCCAAAATCATAAAGTGATTGTGTATGAGAGGAAGAAAATGTCTTGTTTCCGGTTTTAAAGAACTTATTAGAAGGTCACAAATCTTTATATTTGGGCAGCTCTGCAGTTTACTATATTCATAAAAAAATAACTCATAATTTCCTTCTACATATTTTGTCCATGCAACCTACTTCAATTTCATCCATTATGCCCATATAAAGAACGCTCTGATATTGTATTCTCTCTCCAAAGGGTACTTCGTTGAACAAGGTTCTTGCGAAGACCGTAACAAGTGTAGGATTTGTAGTATTCAGCGCATTCACATCTTTTTGTTTTCATTAAAACACTTCAATACCCCACACACACCACTCCCACCCCACCAATGAAAACGTGAAAACCTGCGGCTACAATTTAATCTCGTTCTCATTTGCATCTACAAACATGAGGCTTAATTATCATTTTGCCTTGTTCATGTCTATGCTCCAAGATATTTATGCAACAACAAAATGGAAAATGAGTATTGTTTATCATTTTGCTTGACAAGAGTGGTATTTTGATCCTATGAACTTGTTTGATTGTTTATTTGAACTTGTTTGATGGTATGCATCTTAATAATGAACAATTGATTAAGATCACTAAGCTGTCACAACTCAAACATCTTAAACAAGGATTAACAAGACGTCACGTCTCAGTCTATCCTATTTTTCTTAAGATTTTTTTATTTTGTTTATTTTGAGGTTTACGATCATCAAGTTGTCAGAACTCAGATATTTAAGATTAAGAAGATGCCACATCTCAATCTATCATATATATATTTATCATTATTATTTTTTAATTCAATATCACAAAGTTCTCACAACTCATGTGTTTCAAACACTAAACGATTAAATTGATTTATTTAACCATTATGTGTTTTGTTTTTTATCAAGTAATCTAGTAGTTAAAATTCATCTATTAAGACAAATAAGTGAGGTGTTCGGTGTTTGAACCACGACCTCTGCATTAATTATATAATGTCTCTATCAATTGAGTTAAACTCACGAGGATCATTAGGTGCATTGTTTAACCATTATTTGTTTGAACTTGATTGCTAATAAAAAAACCAACCACAGAGTGAAAAGATATTTTTACGGTGAAAGATAAAATAAAGGTATATCAATTTTGTATTTGCTATAAACTGTTTTATAAACTATATTAAAAAACTTATAAAAATAAACGAAAAGAAGTTCATAAAAATTATCATAAATTATTTTCATAACTTCTCCAAAACAGTCTCATAAAATTTATGAGACGGACTTTAAATGGACTTAATCATGGAATCTAACAGCCCATATAAGATACAAAACCTAGGACACACAAAGAATCATGTATGGTCATTGGTTTCAAAGTTGTGAAATAGTGAAGAATGGAAAGGGATGTGGTTTGATGAATGTTGGGTGATGGTTTTGTTTTGTGAGTATATAGATTAGAGAAAATGGGAATTTCGTACGATGGTGAATGGAATGGTATATGGAGAGGAAGAGGGTTTATTGTTACCCTTCTCTTCTACATTTTCGGTTCTCTTCCACTCTTTGGCCTCCTCCCCTTATCTGATTTTTGGTTACTATTTATGCTAAAAGAATTAAGTTAGGTCAAGGTACACCATTGTGAAACCATTTAATCTAGGGTTTTGTGTTTGTTGCATCTAGACATGGAAGAGGAAAGAAAAAAAGTTGATTTTTGATAACTTGCAAATGTGGTGAAGACTAAAGCTATGTGTAGATGGAATCAATTCTGTAAAATATATCGCTCTTCCTCTTTCATTCCTAAAGTGTGTTGCCCAAAAAAGGAATAATGCAAGAAGATGTATAAAGAACAACTAACCTCACTATGAAATGGAAATTGGCAGCTCGTAGTAATCCCATGCCATCTTGTCTAGTTTCTAACCCTTTTATTTTTTATTTTTTATGATTAATCGGTATTAGAATATACCATATTCATTGTGTAAATTATTAGTATATTTCTATACAATATACTAATTATTTATACGATGAATATCTTATATCTAATAATCATTAGACCTTTCAAAATTGCTCACATTTATACAAAAAATAGTCGATCAACTATCCAATTAGAATTTACATACACAAAAAGTCGATTGGGAGCATGTAAGGACCTTTGGACTTTTTTTCTTTTCATTTTTATAATTAAATATTACAACAAAAATGCAAACCAAAGTGTAAAAAATGTTTGATGAATATTTAGTTTTTTTGTCTTGAAAACTAAATTAGTCATATAATTTTTTGATGACAAATGTTAATAATTAGTTGTTAGATTAATATTTACTTATTTATTTGAATTTGAACTTAGAACCTACAACTCTTTATCTCTTAGCTCAAACCAATTGATCTACTCGGTGCTCATTGGTCAGGCAAAATTGAGGAACTATACTAACGATGTTGCCTTTCTAGTTCATCTGATAAATTCTGAAGATGAAAGTTGACATTTTTCTAATCTTTTAGCAACATATTGTTGTTGGGTTTGATGAAACTGAGGGGACATGCGTTATTGAAAAGAAACATGAGTCATCCTTTAGCAAAATTTGTTTGACAATATATTGTTGTTGTATGAGTAATCTATACAATGTGCCATGATTGAAGATCTAAAGATTTTTATCCTATGACGCATATGATTTTTGTTTTATTTTGATCAAGCTTAAAGAAGAAGGAAAAAAAATGAAAGTATGTGATTTCCAATCTTTAAAGTTTGTTTTTTATTACGAGAGGTCAATGCTGCTAAAGGATATTGTTTCATCAAGCCAGTTCTGTCTTTTCAATCTGTATATTAAAGTCATGTCCATTTCCATTGATGCTGAAAATGATTGTGATGCAGAAATTTTGATTCCTTGTTAGTATTAAAATGATAATACAAGCATCGCTAAGTTGTTGTTAGGGCGTGCTCGTCGGATTTTTCCATGAATCAGGAAAAATAATCTCAATATTTACTCAAAAAGGTATCCGTCTTCTAGATATATTCATCAAAATTATGTGCAACGTCTAGTAGTTTTTAGGATGAACAAATCAAACCTAGATCTAAAGAAAGTGTAGTGTCCATGGAGTTGCAAGCAAAGTGCACGAGGAATCTACTGTGGCACTCCAATGGTATTTCTAGTGGAAGACATTTTGACAATGAGTTTTATTTCACACATATGAGTGTTGCATCATCATAGTTGCAGTTAGTCATAGAAGAGACGATTTTCTCAACATATATACTTCCACAACCAAAAATTAACAAATGACGTTCAATTGAGTATAAAGTTAAAAGAATATGAAATATAATTTTGCGGTTGAAAGCTTTTTTATATAGGAAATCCCAACTATCTTGAAATCTTGCACCTCCTGCATGCATTTATATTGTGAAAAAATTGGAGAAATATGATTAATTTTTGTCATTGTTTTAAGAGCTTCTTCAGAATTTATATGCTAAAAACAAAAGATAATGCTACTAAAAAAGGGGAAATCTTGATAATTCTGGGAAGCATAAATAAAAACAACAGCCACAAATATATAACATAATATACAAGACAATAAATACACACAATTTATAAGTTTTTTTTTTTCACTATTGTGTATGTCTATGTTTGGATAAGAGTGATACCATATGGTGTCACACCTCCGATAATTCTTTATTGGATAATTGTATTAAAATATTGACGGTTGGATCATGTGTATAAAATTTAACATCAATCGGAAATAATTTGATATGTCAATAAGATAGATCAAAATTTACTCGTTTTTTAAAATTTCATAAAAAGTTAATTTTTATGTGTATCATTGAAATGTCAGATGATTTTCAATTAATGTCAAATTCAATAGACAAGATTTATATACATTATAATATGTTTCAACCCAACAATCGATTTTATAATATAGTTATCCAATAAAGAATTATTTTATCATTTTAATATATATAATTACACATATGTGAAAGACAAACATACAATAAGTTGCGCGAGTAAGCCATTTTGGATGCCTACGCCCATTTATTATAAGCAGCCATAATCTCTTCCCACGTTCTTACTCTTAAAAATAATTTAATTAGTCCCACCTTAAAATAATCTCTTCCGTTTTTGGATGGCTTTACATCTCACACCTTGAAATAATTTATCCTTATCATGCAAAAGGAAAAAGAAAAACTTTAATCAATTAATTAAAATATGAGATAAGGTTTTAATTGCTTTCATTTTTAACATCAAGAGATGAAGTGGAAGCTGTAGTTTCAGGCTCATCTACTTGAATATCATCTGAACCAAAAATAGGGCATGTATTTTAGATCTCCTTTCGATCAAACAAAGTGCTGAATCATTTCAATTTTAAAAAAAATACAAAAAAAGAAGTGGATATATATCAAGCTCTATTTCTTTTTCATCGGCCACTATTGCCACAGTTGGAAGCGAATCTGGCAAGGAGTACTGGTATAAGCTTCTAATTTGTGGTAAAACTGAAGTGAATAATGAAAACTAAATGAAGAGAATAGAAGAGAAGAGAGAAAACTGAGATTAGAGAGAAAAGATAGAAAAGAGGAAATTGATTATTGAATTGTAAAACGTTTATTCAACTTTTGAACTGAACTGTTTTAGTTCAGTTTCAAAACTGTTAGTAATAGTTCAGTTTTTTTTTGGTTCAGTTCAGTTCGGAACAGTTCGGTAACTAAAATTCAATTTCATTTGTTTTTTTCATATTTTTTTCAAAGATATCAATAATAACAGTTCAGTTCAGTTCGGAACAGTTCAGTTCGGTTTGAAACAGTTCAGTTCAGTTCGAAATGCAAACAGTTCAGTTCAGTTCAGTTATTTTAAATTTAGCAAACAGTTCAGTTCAGTTCGGTTCAGTTTTCATCCCGAACTGAACCATGCCCACCCCTATTCTCAATACAATGTGTCCCTTATATACATAAATGCAAAACATAACTAATTTTTCTAACAACGTGCAACAAACTAACTAACTAGTGAGATAACTTGTTATGCAAGTTATCTTCTACTAAGATGAATTACAATGGTTTCGATAAATCCAATCATAAATGCCCTCTGTGATGATCCTCTGAGCACATGTTCCTCTAGACCCATAATCCTCTGGACACATAATCAACTGGACAACTGTTACGAAATATTTCTAGTTCAAACATGGAGGGCTTGAAAACAATGTCTTCTAAATGACCAAAATTGGAGGTTTTAGTCAAATTTGCTCGAGAGGTTTTTCCTGCTTTCAATCCTTTGACAATAAACCGAGAATCCTTGGTACAGTTCTCTGTAACAAAATAGTTGAGCTATTTTAAACCGTTTCTAACGGTGGGAGCTTAATGATCCAGAATAACACAAATTGGTGAGACTAAAACCTGTTTTTTCATCTGTTTTGAAGAGAATGTAAATGCTCTAGACTCTTGAAACAAAATGGAACTGCTTGTTAAATGTTTTCTTCACCGTATCAACATTTCAACCAGTAGTTTACACTTTTATTTTCATTATTGAATAACAAAGATGCCTGAGTTCATTTTCCCAGCCAGTAATGAGATTAATGCCAATTTAGAACCATTTGTCTGTAAGTTATCAACATAAGATAGGAACATTGAAAACCAAAAGTTTCATACTTTGTAGAAAATATATATTTGGCCATAATACTCAAATATGTTCAACATTATCCCATATAAAAATAGGGGAAAAATAAAGAAAAGGATTCCACACAAATTTGAAAGTTTTGGAGAGTAATTTACCAGCTCAATGTATTTTACCAGCTCAATCTGTCCATTATCATGAGAACACATGGTTTTTTTCATGTTCGCTTTATAGTTCCACCTTAAAATCAACAATAAAGAGCTTTCTGCCACCAAGTTCCAAATTTGCTAAAGATCTGCGCACAGCCAAATCGCGAATTTATCAATTTATAAATTATACATAATGGACAAAACCGATGAATTTGACCTCTTTCTTCAAAATGGTAGTCCAATAGGAAGATTTCAAATGTACCATTTTTTCAAATCGGATTCACGTTTCCCTGTAAAAATATATGGTATATATCAAATATTCAAATTCATTTGCAATAAGACATAAAGTGGGAATACAATTTTAGGAGATAAACTGATAATTGAGTAGAAGACCTGTATCAATGTTTTTGTGGACAGCAAGTGCAATGAATTTTCATGGTTAAGCAGGACAAATGGATCCAAAAGAATTTTCCTAATTGAGGTACTTTCTTGCACAACTCTTAGAATCAACAGTACGCTTCATGGCTTCCTCGTGCTGCCTGTCATTTGACACTTCCGAGTTAGAGATGTTACCATCTGGAGTACAACATTCTCTTAGAATCTATGAAGCACTAATTGACACAAACATTGGACACAATACTAAACATTGACTCATATAATAAAATCGCATGTCCGATACCTGACACACATTTACTCTGAAGTGCCAGTTCTACATAGCGCTTTAAATTTCCAATAGTATGCTAAGTACAATCAAACCGAATTCATATCATGTTCTTGTTAAAAAACAAAGTAGATCAATACAAAGCATGATCCAATGGTTATAAAACATTCACTATATATATTTCACAAAGGAAACTTTCGCTCTATTTATTTTTTCCCCTCACGTACGGTAAACAATTAAGAAAGATTTCAGACAAGACCACATTCATTGCCCACGACCAGAAGTAAGGAAACAGAACAAGTCCAATTCTGTCACTAGAGCATTTTGATGCAATGACAATATAAAGTCAGCAATTTTGTAATAATTGTAATTAAAATCAAATATTTTTAATAATCAGAAGACTAAAATTGATTGATAATAAGGGATCTTGGTATAATTCACAATCTCTTTGCAAAGCATAGTGGAAGAATGAAGTCCTCTCGATATAGCAACCTAAAATTTGAGGGTTGCTCGAAATCGATAAAGTCGTCGCCAAGATTTATTTAATTAGGGAACATAATGAAAAAATTCTTTGAAACAAAAAATGGTCTTTCAAAATAGAATTAAGGTTCAGGACGACGACTATGTGTATGGAATATATTAGAACCGTATAACATTTGTCTGTTACCTCTAATGAATTGTGTGACATTTATGTTTCTCGTTATTTATTAGATGCAATAAAAAATTCAATTTTTAAATAAAAATATTTTGTTTTTAAATAGAAAAATAAGGTTTTATTATTATTGTGCATTGATTGATTTTAAAGAAATGTTTGTTGTTACAATAAATTTGATAGAAAAGTCCTCGTGAGCTTAACTTAGTTGATAGCAACAATGCATAATATATGCAAGGTCTAGGGTTCAAACCCCAGCCACAAAAAAAAAAATAGATATAAAAATGCATTGCGGATTTGATTGAGGAAAATATATATTGTCCGCAAGAATTTGATTTTGATGAATATTTTTGATTGATTACTGAATTTAGTTGAAATTATTTTAAAT
>Ga0228710_1010089_pt1 | contig 12790 bp, 5 predicted proteins | sample MedpolnodulmetaG_FD_177995 | JGI IMG/M metagenome (GOLD analysis project Ga0228710, IMG submission 177995) | Root nodule microbial communities from Medicago polymorpha collected in Santa Monica, California, United States - pink nodules | ecosystem: Host-associated > Plants > Roots > Nodule...
TCCAAGAACAAAAGATGATTTGTTGTGATAGCTAGCTACTCTATTTATAGCCTACAAAGACTTAAGCCCTAAGAAATATAACAATAGAATGCTCCACAAGAAACCATGGGCTTTTAGGTCAGAAGTAAACTAGTAGGTAGCTTGTCTGGGAAGCAAAAGCAGCAAAAGAGCACTCTGAAGGATGGCACGGCCGTGCTGCTGGTGGCACGGGCCGTGCCATGTCTCTGACTTTGGGGAGTGACATATTTTTGTCCTATATTTCGTATTTTCATCCCGAATCAGCTCCTAATCCTCTTTCTTTTGCTCCAAGACTAAATCTTCAGATATTTGTTCCTGAAATATAATAATTTGCAATTGAAGTAAAATAATTAAAAAAGGAAATAATATTTAAATAAAACTAAATCAAATCTATTTAAATAAACTCAAATAACATATTAAAAATACTAATTTATTGACTCATCACAAGCCCAAGTGCTTACTCCCTTGGCCCACTCTCTCTTTACTGTCTTTTTTTCACACCCCTTTTGATTCTGCACCCCCCGTTTTCTCTTAAATTTTTCTTCTCTTTTTTTCAAAACTCTTTAATTAATTTTAGTTTGTTTTACTTATTTATTTTACAGTTTTTTTTCTTTTTTAAGCACACATACTTGTGTAAAACATTAATAGGTTTTTTAGTTTACTTTTATTGCATTTTATTTATTTTCTTTATTTAGTTTTTAGTTTATTTACTTGCATTAGTTTAGATTATTTCATTGTTTTTTTTTATAGTTAGTTTACTTTATTTTCTTTTTTGCATTTATTATTTAGCTTTATTTTATGCTTATTTAGGACCATAGTCATCTCATGCATTTTTATCTTTTTATATTTTCTTTATTTTTAGCATATTTATTTAATTTATTACTATATGCATTTTATTTTCTTGTTATTTATATTAATTGAGGCATTAGGATGTACTTTGGAACAATGTAAATACATAAATGAGAATATTGCACCGGCACACACATTTATTTATTCCGCTTATGTCAAGACCTAAACCAAGAACAAAATCAATCAAGGACCAAAATTAAAATCAAACAACTAGTAATTTTAGATTAATTCCAAGGAAAAGAGAACTTTTATTTTGGTTCCAACACCCTTATAAAATCCTTCGCGCTTTATTTTATTCCGTTACACCTAGAGTTTTAGACTTTAATTAGCTCACTTTAGCTAGAATAGTCAAAAATTTCAAAAACATTCAAATATGCAAAACTCAAAAAATATCTTTTATTAACAAACCTTGGACTTTAACCCAAGTGATTCCTCTCTTTTTTTCCAATCAAACTTTAATGAATCTTAACCATATTTAGACTTGGTTCTTTCTTCATATTAAAATCAAATCGCATTTTATTCTTCTATGCCATTTCGGCCTCGTATCCTCTTAAAAAACCTTTTTCAAAACAATCGCATCACATTTTATCCTTCAATCGCAACATAGAACCATAAATATGTTAGCGCAACTCACAATGCTTGTTGCACAAGCAAGGGTTTTTTAGGGTTTTGATTATTGGAAATATGACAGAATAAGAAGAAAAGAGAATGAGGAAATTAGAGTTATGTAAATTGTGAATTCTATTGATGGTGAATCCATATACAAGGGTTTATATACATAGTATTGGTTAGGTGGCTTAAGAAATAAGTAATCTCTTAACCCTAACTACCTTATGCTACAAATATGCAAAAACTTGTACCAAACTCATAACCAACTAAACTAACTTGTTTAACATGTGACTTAATCAAACATTCCTTGATTAATTCACTAAACACTATGCTAACTTGAATTAATCAACTAACATCCTCCCTTTATTCAAGTTTCCACTTTTACCATACCAATCATGCTTCTTAACTTGACGAACCTGTCAATCTTTAGAGGTTTAGTGAACAAATCTGCAAGTTGCAGTTCAGTAGAGCAATGAACAATCTTCAAAGCTTCCTTGTTTACTTGTTCTCAGAGAAAATGGAATTTGGCTTCAATATGCTTGCTCCTTCCATGCAAAACTGGTTTTTTGGCTAAGTTTATAGTAGATTTATTGTCTATAAACAAAGCTATAGGTATGTCAATTTCAATTTCCATTTCCTTAAGTATTGCTTCAAGCCAAACTGCTTGACAAGCTGCTAGGCAACCCTTAATGTACTATGATTCACAAGTTGACAATGCTACCACTGGTTGCCTCTTAGCACACCAGGAGATTGAAGCATTCATAAACTTGAATATGTAGCCTGAGGTACTCTTTCTATCTTGCTTATCCCCGCACCAATCTGCATCATAATAGACTATTAACTCAATAGAATCTTCAGTCAGACATTTAGGAAACAAAATGCCATATTCTAGTGTTCCTTTAATGTATCTCATCACTCCTTTAATGTTATGTTGTTATTTAACCTTTGAATATTTTTAGTTTGATTTTATTTTGTAACCATTGAACATTTGGTGGTTCGTTTGTAATATTGACATTTTTATTTTATTTTAATTTGAATTTCAGTTCTATTTAATTTGTGTTATGTTCTATTGAGTCTGTGTATGTATATGTCGTTTAGGGCCCTGTAAAAAAATAGCATGTTTCAGCCAAAACAGACAAGTCTGTCTATGTGCTGATACAATACGGATTATATAATTTGGAAAGTGTTAACACATTTCGGATCATATAATCTGGAAAGCCACTTTTTTACCCGAGTAATTGACTTTTAACCGGGTTTTTGACTCTTTTCGAATTATATAATCCGTAATGTGTAAAGATGTTATGAATTATATAATCCGAAGTGATCCTTTACTAATTTGTATCCAAATCTTTTGGGGTGATTGAAGCTCAAAATGGCTCAAATTATTTCGGATTTCATTTTCCGAATGCTTTTCGGATTATATAATCCGGACTAGGGGTATTTTTGAAAAATTAGGGCGCGCGAGAATTCTATAGTGTGGGAAAAGTAATAGTCAAGATAATATCATCCGAGCCCAACTCAGAAATTCACTTGCTACTTTAGGTGATAAAATATTCGAAAAATTGTTGTTGACACATCACTGTTGGCTGAAAAATACCAGTAAAATATAAAAATACCCCATCGGCAGTTTAACTGCCGCGGAAGTTAACCAGCGGCAATTAACTACTGCGGAATTTCGGCAGTTAACTACCACGGAACTTCGGTAGTTAACTGCCGCGGAGCTTCAAACCTTATTTTTTCAAAGTGAAATTAAATACAAATTAATTTGTTCTCCCGCACATTTTCTCTGTAACAAATAATCAATGAAATTAAATGCAAATTAAGTATAACAAAATCAAATATGATTTTTTTGCATATTTGTAATTAATTTGCATTTAATTCCATTCAACTTTGGTGTTTTTTTGTATTAATTCAAAACTATGTATGCAGGTATATTGAATTGACGTGGATGTGGACCAAAGCGAACCAGTGATTGAATGAAGTTGTATCTTGGAGTTGTAAAATTATTCATCTCTTTCATGCTACTATTTCTTTCATCATGCAGCTATGCAGATATGCTTGAGGAGATTGATGATGATGTAACTTTGTTGGTGTATTAAGGCTTTTATAGGAAAGCTCCAAAACATATTTTTACTCTCTCTTGAGTTGTTGTAAATGGAAAGGATGTATGTGTCATGTATTGTTGAGTGTTGAATCTGTGACTGGTGTACTTGATTGGATTGGATTGGTATAGCTTCGTCGGAGCTGTTGCTATGAATTAAACCCGTTGTATGTGATTTTTGATCAAACGATAGAAGGTGGGTAGAGTATCTCACTATCATGCATGTTGGATTTTGGATCTTATTGATAAGAAAATGTTAATACCTTAAATAACTCATGTAAGTTAAGTGAGGTTTGAAAATAGTCAAGCTAAAAAAATAACACACGAATAACCTCTGTAATTTTGGATTCTCCGTATTTTAGTCATAATTTGATGCCCGTCACAGCTTTGATTTCTTTGTGATGTATAAAAGATCCCTGAAATTTTACAACCATTACTTAGCGCCTGGAAAGCATACTATATAATAGAATACTTCTCCTCGGTCGAATACCCCTCAGACTAAGAGGCTGTTTCCCATCCCCTCAAGTGCAAAAGAATCTCTGGTCCACATGCACACTGGATGGTTATGGACCAAGGTTATATAGCTTCCTATCAAGAAACAAATTTGATAGTAAAATAAATTAATCCAAATGCAGAAGATATAACAGGAATTTAACACGAAGTTCCTTCATTGGATGAGGTGTCAATAAAGCTCGAATTGTGGTAACAATTGGACCCTAAATTATAAACTTTATTAGTCAGATTCTAATAGATGTAGTTAGAATCTGAGAAGCTTGCCGGCATTCCAGAAACAACTATTTGATCGCCTTCATGAAGAACACCATTAACTAAAACAATCTGAAAAAATGGGAGTTATTGAATGATTGGTGGTCAATAACCAGCATATTGTGTGTGATACTGCAGTATTCCTCAGCACCTTGTTGAATATTGGTATCTCGAATACGATCTCGAAGCTTGGTTTTGCCGGTGTAGAAATGACCTAAAGTGTAGCAAATAGGCAAGTTCCCATCATCACTCACTCGGCTTAGAAGGCCCGACAGACATGAGTTGCTTTTTCTTTTCGTCCTTCACCACAGCAGCTTTGGCATGTTTTCTATCTTCAGCCATAGGGTTGGAAATAGCACCTGCTGTGGAAGAAAATCAAAACAAGATATAATAAATGAGCCGTTACTAAAAAATAAAAAAAGAATAAATTTTACAAGGTAAAGAGAAGTATATGCGCGCCTATTTTATCCCGCTAGACGAGGGGGTTGGCTGCTACAAAGGTAAATCAAATACTTAGCCTATGTTTGGTATCATGGTGGGTGCGCCACCGTGATTCTGCCATACTTACTGTGATATCAAATGCACTTTTAGACTTTAGTGGTTTAGCGTCCATGAAAGACAAACAAAAAAAACATATATCCTATGTTTGTCAAAAGCAAAGGAAATGAACGAAAATAGAAATAGAGCATCTCACGATAATATACTACTAGTTTATGACATTATTAGGTTAGAACATTATAGCAGATTTTTAGGAAAATGATAGATACAGTGACAAAATGTATCAAGAAAATTTTCAGACAGTGTATTTGTTAATACATTTCCTTAATTACACACCATTATCTTCCTTGATTTCCGACAAATAAGAAATTTAATTGGGTGAGACTTTTTCTTGATTAGTTCTTGATAAAAACTCTCTAAATAAATAGCAATGCTAAGATTTTTAAGTCTTCGCACTCTGCATCATCATAAGAGAATACGACCCGATAGTATTTTTTTAGATTTATCATTACCTTTCGTCATGAACGGAATCACTGAGAAACTTGGAGCTGAGGTGAATGACTGAAGGAACCAAAACCTGTTTACTACTTATACTTATTGGTTTGGCTTTGATGCTTTTTTTGGTGAAAAATATAGATTTTTTTTTAAAACAATATCATATCTTTTTAATTTTTTTGTTTTTATCAAATTGTTCTGCCAAGCTGCATTTCACTGCTTGAACAATGACACATGTGGAGTCGTTCATATTTTAAGTATTTTGTAGGTTTTTAGGGAAAAAACAACAACTCTTGAAATGAGAGGAGGGATCTGTCATTGCTTATATATAGACATAGCTCAAATTATATAATTTGAACGTGGAAAAAAATGGAAATTAGGAGAGCGTGCAAAATAAAATGTTGGATTAATTATTTAATTAATTAATTATGGATTGACAATAATAAATTATTATAAGTTAATGTTATAATATAAATTATGGTCTATTGTGTTAAACACTAATTAGTTGATGAATATGTGTGATTGAACTATTCTTTCTAAATGGACCGTGATGGGTTGAACCATTTAGTTAAACCCAATGAGAGGTCCCTGCCCTCTCCGTTTAGCTATTTAAACGTCATCCCATCAGACGGTTAAACTATTCTGAACATCAATGTGAAAATCTAAAGCTAGACGAAATGAGGGTAGTCATCCTCTCATATTGGTTGGCAGTTATCTTTCATCGACCTAATTCAAGGTACACAATTTCTTTATCCTTCTTTATTACTGCTATATGATAGAACTTGTATCTGATGATCCATGGCTAAATTCTAAAACTTTTATCATAAAACGCAGAGGGTGGGAAACTAAATTCTCAAACAAAAAACAACGAGCTAGCCAAGTAAGCTCCCAACTCCAAAACTCCACTAAACATCAAGCCATTCTAGAAGGAGATATGTTATTTGATCAACCACTTTTAAAATAATTTAAAGGACAACTAAATATATATGATGACAGTCAGTCATACACTATTTTTAGAGTCACTTTTAATTAAGTTTTTAGTTTATTTTTATTAATCTAGTATTTAATTTAGAGTCTTTTTTGAATAAATTGTCGTTTGTTATTTATTGAGTCAAATGATACATTGTTATTAACATATGGTGGGAAAAGTGAGAATTGAATGAAAGAAAAAAAAGAATCTCACAACGTGGAAGGTGTGAAAAGAAGAAACAAGTGGGCTTGGTGTTATCATGGGCCATTGTACTAAAAAAAAATAAAAATGCGTGGCTTGCAAAAGGATTTCTGCTCTTCCCCCTGCACAAAACGCTCGCGCCCAGCTGAATTTCCCAAAATACCCTTGCGTGAATACTTTGTTGTTTTCGATCACAAATGAATACTTGATCAAAAAAGTGATACAGTATGAGCTCTTCCAATTAAATTATTTGTTATTGAATCATTATTTGTGTTGTTGAATCACACTAATGACGTTTGCTTCAGATCAATCGGTGCTGGGAAATCATCGCAACCCAAGGAAAAATAGAACCAAACTTCAGATTGGTTGTGAATACACAAACCAATATGTGTGAAAAATTAGTTCAGTGGTTCTTTTTGAGCGTGAGTTAACTCACGCAGAGGTATTTTGAAAAATTCAGCTGGGCGCGAGTGTTTTGTGCATGGGGAAGAGCAGGAATCTTGGAAAAGAAGAGAAAGAAACGTAACTGCTGATGGGAGTTGGAAAACTAGGTTACATAAGGCTAAGGCTATATAAGGAGGAAGCAACACAATAACAAAAGAGGGGGAATTCACACAATCGAGCGGCACTTTCTGGAGAAGAAAAATAGAAACAAGCAGGAGGCAACAAGAGGGGAAAAGAACCAACCGTGATGAACTTTTGAGTGATCCACCACCACCGTTCATGATCCTCTCCGGTTTAATTTCTTCTCTATGTTGTTTATTCCTTTGATCATGTCTCACTAATTTCTTGTGATTAAGCCTATTGAATCTGTGAATCCATGTAGCTTTTGACTTTATTGTTATCAATATAATTCAGTCTTTATTCATAATTATTCTTGCTTAATGCTTTTCTCAATATTGTGTGTATGACTATTAACACTAGCCCTAGCTAGTGAACCAGACTTAGTAATTGTGACTAACTCAACATATGAAACTAGAGATAGGAAGTTGAGAGTTAAAACTTAGAGTTAACAAACTAAAACATCGCTTCCAAAGTTATTCAATCGGTTTAAGAGATTAAAAGGTTATAACCTAGGAAAGGACTTTGAGTCAAGAGATTAAACAAAGCTAATAAGTTAATCCGTCGTAAAGGCTGAAATTACATCGAGAACATAGAGAATCTAGCTATCACAGGGACCAATAGAGGATTCAAAAGCTTAATCATTTGTTTTCTATATAATTTTCAACTAGTCTTATTTAATTGCAATTTACTATTTTTAGCACTTAATCCAACTGCCTAGGGCAATCAGAATTTAATACATCCTTTATTTTAACGCTTGCCGAGTAAAAATTGAAATAGTCCTTGTGGATACGAACTTATAAATTTTATTACTTCGATTCATTTTGAGTACACTTTCTAAAAGTCTATCAATATACAAAAAAATTGTTGTACAAATATCATTTCTCTTCTAAAAAGACAGAGATAGCTAGAACAAACCACCAATGAGAGGTACAATCGAGTGGGCCCAGCCAAACACCTGTTATAATGGTGCTTTAAATATAGAGTATTGTACTTCCCACCCTGTGGAATTCTCGCGCGGCCTATTTTTTTTCTTCCAAAAATAATCCTAGTCCGGATTATATAATTCGAAATCCTTCCGGAAAATGAGTTCCGGACAAATTCGTGGATTTTGGCACTTAAACCACCCTGATGGATGTTGATGCCAATGTTCAATGGATGGATTCGGATTCCATAATCCGGATGGCTTTTACACTTTCTGGATTACGTAATCCTAAATGTGTAAATCATCCCGTTGAAAGTCAACAAATGGGGTGGGAAATGATGTTTCTGGATTACATAATCCGGAAAGTGTTAAAACTGTCCGGATTATGGAATTTGAACTGAATCAGCACAGAGGCATAAGCCATTTGTTTTGGCTGAGCCTCTGTTTTAGAGTATGTAGTCAACTGCTTTGGCCTTTGACCAGTTGTTCAAACAAAAAATTCAATTTATAACATAAGAATTAACAACACAATATAATTTTCAAACATTCAAATATTAATAAAACATAATTATCAAAATGTTACATAACATAATTATCCAAAATATTCAAACAATAACATTAAATAAAATATAATCAACCCCTTATAACTACACCCGTACCACCGCCACCTCTGGCACCCCTGCCACCCTCAGTAACTCCCCGACGACGGTAAACCTTCCCATCATGCACCTCTTTCAATACCTCCTCCAAATGTTGCCATTCCTCAGACCCTCGCGACACCAGACCATTGGACATCACAACATACACATGGTCTCTGATGCGGCCCAACGTTCCGCTAAACTGTAAGTACCCATGCTCTCCATCCTCCTGAGCAGCAAGTGCATCAATGACCTCATGCTCCAGTGGCCTCGGCACCAGTACCAGAATGTCAAGAAGAATCATGCGTGGATGAGACCAGTGATAAAACCACTCGATGTATCCATCTACTGCCTCTACACCATGAACTGCATAATGCCCCAACTACTCAGGTGTCAGCGCATGATCAAGAGCATTCTGAAAGCGGTTTGTGATCTCCGCCAAATTAATCATAGGAGTTACACTCTCAGCGGGATGTCTCGGGATGGTCCGAACCCTCTCAAACTGACGAAGCACCCGCTCCGGTAGATATCTCACCATGCGGGATCCGTATCTGAGCCATCCAGAGTAAAGGTTGATCTGCTCAAACGGACATGCCTGATAGTGATCTTTATACGGGTGCATCACAACGGCACTCAGATCCAGCCCATCCAGATGGTTTCTGTATTGGTCAGGTGTACCCAATCCAGAGCGTGGTACAAAAAACATCGTGCTTGGATCTCGATTCTCCCGATATCCTGCCCAGACATCCTTGCTTCCCATACCTCGGAAGTGCTGATACACCCAAGCCTGCAACAATGACAACCACATATAAATATACAAACCATGAACACTTACATTTAAAAAAACAAAACATAATTTTTTAATTTATACCTGCAATAAAGTCAGGTATCCTGACACCTGACCGCAGTTCCAACTAACAGCATTGTTAAGCTCTCTATACAAGTGAGCTAGTGCCGCAGCTCCCCATGAATAGTCAGCAACAACATCAAGGTCTCTAAAGTACCTCAGGTAGACAACATCCACAAAAGTTTGACTCTTGTTAGTGAAGAGCGTGATCCCCACCAAGTATAGCAAATATATGCAGACAACCTGGTCCCGCAACCTCCGTACCTCCTCAGTCACACCATGCGCAGTCTCCAACGCCAACTGCTGCAATAAACACTCCTTGAAAATCATCCTCAAGTAGCTGAATCGGCAATGTGCACCTTTGGTACGAGTCAACTCAAGAAGAGCATCACCCGGATCAGACCGCAAGTACATCACCATCGAATCCACCGCGTCGTCCCGTGATATTAACTTGTGGGTCAGAAGCATGCCATCAATGGGGATATGCAGCAAACATGACACATCATTAATTATCACTGTCATCTCCCCAAACGGAAGGTGGAAACTCGAAGTCTCCTCGTGCCACCTCTCCACAAATGCACAAATCACACCGTGGTCAATCAGGTTGTAGTTGGTATCCTGAAGCCAAGAAAGTCCGGTGCGCTGCATTCTTTCATGCCACCACCGTGCAACCATGATAGGGGTGGTCTGTTTATCATGCATCACGTCTATCTTCTTTCCGTTGTTGAGGCATATTAAATTGCCACGCCAGTGCAAATAATTAAAAACAATACCTAAACATCAGTTTACACTCATGGCTTCACAAACAAGGCAGTTCAACAATTTAACAGTACATAAACATCAGTTTCACAAATATCAACAACTATTTACAATCATGGCTCCACAAAACGGGTAGTTTAACAATAGATAAACATCATTTTCACAAAGATTAACAACATATTAAAGGAAGTTTAACATTAATAAATACCTTGTCCTCAAACGCCTTCCTGGCCACGTGCACATGGTACCTCCACAGTAGGGTAGTGTCGTGTGGGCCACCGGGATAGTCATCAAGAGGCTCAGGGTCTGGCACCACGGGACGCTTCCTCCTCCGCCTTCGCTGCCGCTAGCGGTCTTCCATATCCTCCTCCATTGCCTCAAGCTCCTCCTCAAGCTCTCCATCCTCCATTTGATGCACGTCCATATTGTCATACCCTAAATTTTGACCAATCGATATTTTATTCGCACTTCAATCATTTAAATTTTCTCCTTTTGTATTTAAATAGTTGAACATCTTTTATTCGCATTTTAAGTAGTTAAAACATTTTTATTCACATTTTAATTGGTTTAAACATTTTGGTTCGCATTTTTAAAATAGTTAAACTTTTTTGTTCGCATTTTAGATAGTTAAAACTTTTATTTTTATTCGCAATTTAGATGGTTAAAACCCTTTTTATCTACATTTTAGATAGTTAAAGCAATTTTATTCATATTTTAGATAGTTTAAGTATTTATTCATATATTTTTTTAATCAGTCAAAATGTTTTATTCGTATTATAAAAAAGCCAAGTAATTCTCGTCGTCTCAGACGAAATTTCGATAGAGAGGTATTTTAAAATACCTCATTTGGTTACCGAAAGGGACAGTTTTACATTTTATTAATTCACTTATTTTACCTTTATTATCATTAATCCTCATTATTTTTATTTTCCTTTTTTGCTTCATGTTCTTTATTATTTTATTTTGTTCCCATTGTCATATTTTTTTCCCTTTTTAATGTCACGTTTTTTTGTTAATTCTTTAAGATGGTTCTATTTTTTTTAGTTTAGTCCTTTATTTTTGTACACATGTCAATGTCTTATTGGTCCAGAAAAGGAATCCAAAGCTTTCAAATATTTTCTTTCTCTCCAAGCTAAGCCACATGTCACAAGGTTATTGGTCCAAAGTTTCAAAACCCTAATTTCTTGCATTATAAAAGGGCCATTTATTACACTGTGCAGAGGAGAGAGAAAACGCGTCAGAAATCACTATTCACAGTCACATTTTTTTTATCACAAACACCAAAAACCTTCTCTCTCATCAACTTTTCAAATCAAACCAAAAAATTCAATGATGAACACCAAGAACATCATAACAATTTTTTCATAAACTTTCAAACCAAAATCACCACAAATACTCCAAGAACCGAAATCCCACAAAACCGAACCGGAACCCCCCTTTAACACCAAAACCAAACCGATTTTGGCCTAGACCGAACCGGAATCGGTCCAGACATGCAAATCGGCGGCCTTATTTTGCAAGGAGGAGGAGGAGCGAAAGTTTAAGCGATTTTTGGTAGATCAAGACTAACCGCTTTTCTCAAGAGTTTAGGTAATATTTCATGTTTCTTTGTACATAGTAGCTTAGATCTAGAGTTTTGTGAGGTTTGTTTCAAAAAAAAATTTCAAAAGCTTAAGTGTAGATCTACACTTCATCTCTCTTTTTTTCAAAAATCTAAGACCGGATTTTAGTAGAGAAAAAGGAGAGGAAGCTTGGGATGTAAATTTTTTTTCAAAAGAAATAAGATCGAAGCTCCGACGCGGCGGCGCTAGGCCGGAGCACCGCCGGCCAACTTCCTTCCCTCTTCTCCGGCAACCGAGTTTAGGAGAGAGAAGAGAGCTTCTCTCTCTTCCTCTTTGTGTTGTGGTTTTTTAGAGAGAGAAATGTTTTTGTGTTATGGTGTTTTTTTTTGTTAAGATTCCTTTTATACTACATTTATTTTTGGTAATTCCATGTGTAGAATCTATAGCACACTCTTGTGCCTTCAAGATCTAGACTGTTGATGTAAGATTTTTACATGTCATAAAACTATTTACACGTAAGTATAATAGGATCGTTTCCGTAGGGAGTTGTGTATTTCATAAGCATTTTCACAATATTCATCACGTTAAGTGTTTGGGTATAAATTGTTTGTTTGTGTAAAACTATTGTTCTATTCGACATAAAAGCAAAACGAGAAGAGATATGGCTATTTCGCTTGGGGTCAGAGACATCAACCAAGCGTAACAGCTGCAATCTCTCGATCAAATAACAGATTCTAGCTTATTAAACGATATTATCACAATCACTCGACAACATCATTCGTATCCAAATGACATCGTTATTTCTAAGGGATCGTTTAAACATCGATTTCCCAAACATTTAAACGATCACAAAGTCGATTGGGTGGTTTAATCGACGATTTCCCAACCGATTAAATTACCCAAAAGCATTAAGTTCTAGATTAAAAGTGATTATCAAATATTAACATCCATGTCTAGAGTGATAACTTAAGATAGATTGCTATTCTATTTCT
>Ga0228710_1010094_pt1 | contig 12785 bp, 6 predicted proteins | sample MedpolnodulmetaG_FD_177995 | JGI IMG/M metagenome (GOLD analysis project Ga0228710, IMG submission 177995) | Root nodule microbial communities from Medicago polymorpha collected in Santa Monica, California, United States - pink nodules | ecosystem: Host-associated > Plants > Roots > Nodule...
TTTAAAAGTTTTTTTTTTTTTTTTTTTTTTTTTTTTTATAAAATGAAGCTTTGGTTTTTTTTTTTTTTGCTTTCGCACCGGTTTCCGACCCACCAATTGTGGGAGACTATTCCGGCTCATGCGTAGAGGCATGCGCACTGGCCAAGCGTTGTTTCCCCTGGGAATCAAACCCGGTATTCCCCAGATACGTCCTTGAAAGGAGCTCCTTGCCACTGGAGCCCAAGCAACTTGGTTAAGCTTTGGTTTTTACCCACGCACACTACTACATTATTGAGACTATTAAGTGTAGCAATTAAGAATGAAATCACAATCAAATAAAAAATACCACATGTTAAGGATTTTGTCCTCTGAGCACATCTCAGTTGGCAGGAACATACTTATTATATGCAGGGGTTGGGGTTGGGATTCAAACTCTGACACCTCACTTATTCAATAGGCTACTTGATTGATTTTTATTTTTTTTAGAGACCACATGCTAAGGAATTAATGAGTATTAAATGACAATGGTCCCACTTACTTTATTGTGGAACATGTGATAATTAAAGGTAGCAGTTAAAATTCTCTAAAAGTGTTTGTAAATAATAGTTCAACCGATAATTCTCTAAAAATGTTACTTGTAAAAAAATTTTATCTAAAAATGTTAGATGAGTGTAGGGCTTTACTACTGACAATTCATTTGCAAGATACTATTTCAGATGCGTGACAGTAGCATCTGGACCCTATAGGAAGTTATGTTCGTGGCGTTTATGAATTGCTGACTTCTAATGAGCATGTTCATGTTCCTCCCAGCATGGATTTAATATGGCATAAGCAGGTTCCCATGAAGGTGTCTGTTTTTGCTTGGTGAATGCTTCGTGATAGATTACCAATAAATTTGGCGACTCGCGGTGTCATTTCTCCAGAGGCTCGCTATTGTGTGGCGGGTTGTGGCTGTAACGCCATATTTCTATTAAAGTGATAAAACACGCGAGTAAAACATTTATTCAAGAAATAGACGTTATATGCCTTCACATCAATATTCAAACAACATGCATATATAAGATTCATCAACAGTCGCAGCGGATATAAGTCATACATCTCCAAAATATACATTTCATAAGATCAATATACATCATCATATAAAATCTCCAAATCCCGACAAATGGGCAAATTCTCCATAACATAAATAAATAAAAATATCATAAAGACTGACACCTAATCAGAGCCTAATCTAAGACTCCAAAGACCGATAACGGAGATAGCTCCCGCTATCCAAGTACTCACCAAGCAAAACTACTCATGCACTTCGTCTACCCATTCATACAAACAGGTAGGCGGTCAAAACCACCGGGGGTTAGTTTCACATCAATCATAATCAACATAAACAAACATAAGCATTCAAGGATTTCATGCATGATACATATACATAACCATCCCTCCTAAAATACTAACATCACATGAATATTATCCCCCATTCCATACACATCATGCTATCAAAATTCTAACATAGCATAGCAAACATGTTCAATCTCTAATCAAGTCATCGACATAAGCTCATCATTTATCAACAACAATCAATGAAAGGATTACTCACCTTATTTTCATTTAGCCTAATCAACTCAACAAATACAATTCATCATTTCAAAACATGAGCAAGAGAGTCATCATCACCAAAAGATCATAAAATCACATTCATATAAACTACACTCCATTATTTTCACCGTAATAAACATCATCAATTCAAACCATCAAATGTACAAGTATCACCATTAACAACAAACATCAACAAATACACATCTTTACATATTCACAAAATATCACCAAGTGTACAATTCACCAAACTCACCAATGCACATAAACCACCAAGGTTCATCGAACACATAATCAAATATGACGCATTTAACAAATTCACCAAATATATGTAATGGTCCTAAACACGACTCCTACATGGACACGGTACCATCAACTATGACTATGTCGTCAACTCAAGATGCAACAAAAACATCATCAACATGGATATAAAATCCATCAACCACGACAATGTCGTCAACTCATGATGCAACAAAAACATCATCAACCATCTATGCATGAATATATGATTCAACAACAATACATATATTCAAGAACACATTCACCAACACCATTGAATATAATATATTATATCACCTTTAATTTGCATACATGCATTCACCAATTATATCACCATCAAAATTTGCATATAAGAAATCAATCAACATATATGTATTCACCAACAATATCACAATCAATCAACATATATGTATTCACCAACAATATCAACTTCTCCACATAATTGAATAACAACATACGATTTCCCACATTCCAAGTAAGGGGAAAAATACACCACACTATGATAAACATCATTTTCAACACCTAGAAATCATTCACATATCTTCATATAATCATATCAAACTATCCACAAAAGATTTGCCAAGTATTTGGTTTTAAAGATCATTTTCGACAAAGTTCGTCTCTCATTTTACAACTTTAAAATAATTGAGACAAAAGAACCAAAACCAAGTAAATAAACTCTAGGGTCTCGACTATGTATACACTTAGATCACATATGAGTGTAATAGCGTATACATGTGCGTTTCACCGGCCAACTATGACAAAATCATCAAAATCACAAAGTTACGACAAGTTCGTATCATTTTGCAAAAACGGCCAACATTGACATTTTTCAAAGCAAGGTAACTTATTCAAGTTTGAAAACCTAACATTCAATCTTAATCAATCTTATATGCATGAACGTAGACCACTTGTAAACTATCAAGCATTAGTTTCAAGTTTGGCCTAAGTCCGTATGAGAAATCCCAAGTTCAAGTATCCCTCCATTTTTCCTAAAAACCAAGTTTTTCATGGTTAAGACATTGTACCAACTTCACATGCTCCGCCTAAGTCCATATGAACTGTAGACTAACCATGCAATCTTCTTTGTTCACAAAAGTTTATTTTCCGACAAAATCTGAAAACCAAGAACATCACAATTTCAAGTTTCAAACCAATTGGAAAATCTAAGTTTCGACAAAGCCAAGTATGTTTCAGTAGTAAAGTGATTGGAAACAGCAAAAAAATACTTCAAAACGATCGCATATGACCCCTACACGACTGCCCCTAAGCACCCAAACACGGAACAACAAGCATGTTGTCCTGTTCAGGGTGCCTGGCGCCAGGAAGTTGCAGAAGCGCCAGCTCAAGCGCTGGCTCTCTAGAAGTGGGCGCCTAGCGCCCTACCTCAGGCGCAGCGCCCCGACAACGCACGTTTTCGCGTGTTTCAGCCACGGGTCTTCGCCATTTTCGCCTAAAAATCGAAGGGTTAAGTCCCCCATTAGTTAAAAATGATCCAAGGCATGACCCGTGGCTCTAACACATCGAATACACTCGTTTCGCGGCATTTGAATAAGTTATAAAATTGTTTAAAAATGGTTTTCTCAATACGACAAGTTTTCAACAACCACAATTCAATTCTTCTCAACAACTCAATCCCACAACAACAAATCAATCATAATTCATACCTAAGCCATGATATGACATTAACAACAACAATTAACAACAACCACAATCCATAATCATGAATTCAATGATAAATCAACAACAACATAGCACAATTCATCAAATTAAGTATAATTCAGAATATACCCATTTATACATATCATGAACATGCAATTTCATCAACAACAATTTAAATATCATCAAAATCATATACCCAAAGATATCACTATAACAAGAGCACGATTTTCAACAACTAGGTTCAAAATAATCACTTATTCCAATAAGCACTTATGCATAGAATTAGAAAAGAAGTTAAACTAAGAGATTATGAATGAAATCTAACCCCCTTACCTCAATAAGCAATAATCCTAGCAAAAGCTTCAATTGAGCTCCTATAATCTCTATCACCTCTTGGTTCCTCAAGCTTCTCTCTTCAAACCCTATTCTCTTCCTCTTGCTCTGTCTCTCTCTACCTCTTCTCAAAATCTTATAAAATGAATGTGAACCCTATTTTTCTACAAAGAAGAGCTTAAATAGTGTCCACACTAATGAGCTTAACCCTTAAAAGTCTAATGGGCTCAACACTCTTATAAACTAATAACTCCCAAAGTTTCTATCCATATACGGTTAAAAGTTACCGAATAATTGCTGGTTCAAAACTAATTACCTCCACTGAATAGTAACTTAGTAAAATAATGGTTCTCACTTGAAACACTAAAAATAATTCTCACCATGAAATTACTAATTTACCCTTGCTCACAAAATGACCAAAATACCCCTGAGTCTAAAATGACTATAATATCCTTCTAACACCGAAATCCACTAGTCTCAACCAAAATATACACAGAGGCAATTAATCACATACAAGCACATATAAACACATATAAAATAATTAAAAATAAATCTAACGGAAAATTGGTCTGTTACAGTGGCCATCTAGAAGATGCACAATATGTGTTTCTTTTGTGTCCTCACTTCGCTTCCCTTTGGCCGATGGTGCAAGCGTGGGTCGAGTTTGATGATGTCGACACTCAGGCTCTTCACGATCACTTCCATCAGTTTATTTATTACACAAGTGGTCTAAAAGCGCGACGTAATTTTCGTCATCTCATATGGCTTTTATGCTCCTGGATTTTGTGGAATGAAAGAAATAATAGGTTGTTTAAAAACCAGGAATGTACTAGTTATCAGCTACTAGAAAAAGTTAAGTATTATTCTTTGTGGTGGCTGAAAGCAAAGCATGTTACTTTTGTTTTCGGTACCCAAATGTGTTGTTCGAATCCCCTAATGTGTTTGGGTATTGAGTAGCACTGTTCTTTTGTTACTCTTTAGACAACTTGTATTTTTAATAGTCTTTTTGGCACACCTTGTGTTGAAGGGATTACCGTGGTTTTGTTAATATAAGAGTAAATTACACTTCCCTCCCCTCAAAGATGCTTGAATTACACTCCCATAATCTCTTATGTTAAAATATACACTTCCCTCCCTTGAAAAGTAACATTTACACTCCCCTCCTCTGTGAGATGTTTAAATTACAACATTCTCCCCTAATAATTAAAGATGGACTACACTTTAATCTATTTTAACATAAATAAATATTTTTATGATATATACTAATTTTGAATCACCATTTAAGAAAAATAAATTCATTTCTTTATAATTTAAATGTCAATGATAATTAAATTTAAATATTTTGCTATTAATTTTATAATTTAGAGTATCAAAATTAACTTTTAAATAAACATACTTTATTGTCTTTAGTAATTTTTCACATATTTTAATTTTATTTTTGGTTGTTTTATATTTTATAATAGGTTTTAAAACTACATGTTAATGAAATTGTGAATAAAAAACAGCGAAAAATATGTATTCATATTTTGATTATATTAAAATAGAATATTATTTTTTTGCTAGATTATTAGAAATTAAAAAAAATTATTGTGGGAGTAAAGCGTAGATTTTAACATATGAGGAGGGGAATGTAATTCAAGGTTCTCTTAGGGGAGTGGAGTGGAGTGAAATGTTTTCTAATATGTTTTGAATAAGAGGGGAGAGGAGTGTATATTTTAACATAAGATGGAAGGGGAGTGTAATTCAAGTATCTTTGAGAGGAGGGGAGTGTATTTTACTCTTAATATAATAATTCATTTTGTCTTGTTAAAAAAAAAATATTGATGTGAGATAATTTATTTGGTTAAAACATGTCAAATATATATTAATAAGTGGATTTAAACTAATTAAATGTAATATGATATGATTTTATTGATATTAGGAAACGAAATGAACCAAGCATTTTTTTAGGGAAAAAAAACTGAAGGGATGTCTTTGTTAGAAGAAAAAATCGGAAGGAATACCTATGATGGAGTGTTGGTCAAATGATATGATTTTATTAATATTAGGAAACAAAATTATTATTTTTTTGACAAAATTAGGAAACAAAATAAACCACACATTTTTTGTGGAGATAAATGTGTAACTGAAACGGAAACAAAAACGGTAAAACACATGCCCAACAAAAAAAGGCAAAAATAGATTGTAGTATTAGGAAACAAAAACGCTTCCTGCCCAACGAAAAAGCAAAAATGTTTGTAACTGAGAATAAAATGCAAATCTCGGGACCGCGTGTAATTAATTTGATATCAAATTTAATTTGGTTATTTTACCAAATTACCCTGTGAAGAATAGTTAGACCTCTCACTTCACAGTTTGTTCACATTGCAATCTCAACTCTCTTTCTCTCTGTTTAGTTTTTTTTCTATTGTTTTTCTTCTTTGCTCGTAACAATCCACATGACACCGAAAATCGATTTCATTTCTGATATTTTTCCTTCAATAAAAAATTGGAATATCAGGTTTCGAGTTGTCCGGATGTGGTTTGTGAGAGAAATGAACAAGAACAAATTACCTTACTTCTTAGAAATGGTTCTAATGGATAATAAGGTTCTTTGATGCTATTCGTTTTTTTTTTATGTTTCTAGATTATTTTTTTATGTAGTAAATAGTTTATTGTTTTTAATTTTTTTACATCAATCAAATATGACGCTCGAATAGGGATAACAAATGGACCCAAGTCCAGTGGGCACCCGCAAAAAATACCAATGATGGGTGGGTAAATACCCGCATGTTGGATATGGGCATGGGCACTGGTAATTACCCACAAATTTGAATGGGTATGGGTGCGGGTACGGACACTCTAGTGTCCACCCCGCCCCATGCCCGCACATTATATATACTATACCAATAATTTTATTTATATTAAATTTAGTTAATTAATCCAAAGTCTTTGATATTTATTGTAATATGCACTTATTTTTTATATTGAAAATGTTTTTTTTTGGCTAAATAATATGATGCATAATATTTGATATGTTGATTTAAAATATTTCATATCATATTTTAATTATGTTGTGATATTTTTTATTATTTATTATCTTTTTGTTTGAAAGTGCGGGTAATGGATTCGGGTACGAGCACTTAGATACCCATAGGGTATGGGGACGGGCAGCAAACTTATTGCCCACGAGGGTATGGGCTCGGGTATGTGGATTTTTTTAAACGCGAATACAGGGATGGACACTGTGGTACCCTGCCCAATGGGTACCCATTGTCATCCCTACGCCCGAATTCGTTTCCGATGTCTCTCCATTCGCATAAAGAATTATGGAGTATATTGGTCGAATCATGTGGTTGATTTGTTTTAGATAATTTTCGAAATCATACATGTTTGGTTAATCCCCCATTCTTCAAAAATTCGAATCATGTTTGAAATATAGAAATTGAAATGGGTATTGATGGGTTACATGATATTAAATAGTTTAGGGAAATGTCTTATACTACGAAAGCAAATACGCGAATAAAATTTGCATTTCCTGAATGGTCAAAGACATTTAGCTTCACTTTGTACCTGCATTAGTACAACATCAAAACTCACTAAATTTGATAGAAACTATATACATATACACGACCAAACCGTGACAATAATATACCTCGGGGAGACATTCAAAACATCCCCCAATCTGGAAACACTCTCCTCCCACACACACAGCCCATGTAGCACCAGCCATATATCATCCAACACCACTTCATTTATATGTCCGTACACGATATATGTACCTCCCTTTTCCAAAAAAAATATTACAAACTGAATTACTAACAATCATCCTATCCGATCAGTATATGCAAAATATATAAAATTAAGAAGAAAAAATATATATACCACTTCACAGAACGACAGTCCAGATACAATAGCTTTGGGAGAGAGACCCCAATGATCATACTCATGAGCCGATTTTTCCACCTCATCCACCATGCTATATGATAACATAACAATCAAATTAAAAATGTAATGTATACCACCATTTCATATGCATGTATTAAAGAAATTAATAATGATAAACATCGCACACACCTCCCTTTAATGTTGACAGCAGCCCTGAATAGAGGAAAGAAAATGATCTTAGATCCATGGACGGTTGACATCGCCAATTCTCCATCTAACTCACGGTCAATAAACAAAATAACAATATCATTTCTCATATAAAAAAAATATTAACAAACAATAGTAGCTCCATTTCTAACAATATCAGGAGTTTGCTGTCTTTTTGAACATTGGTCAGGCTATGCAAGGTGCACCATTCGTTGAAGAGGATAATTTCTGAGTGTTTTAAAGACTTATTGTTTTCTTATTTTGAGTGGATGTGGGGTTGTTCACACTTTGCTTTGATTTATTTTTGCATTAGCTTTTTTCCTGTTCAACGGTTTTCGGTTGATCGTTTGAGAAGTTTGGAACATGTTTAAGGTTGTTTCCTTATTTGAATTCATGTTTTAATTGTTTACATTTGAACATTTACATTCTCAAATAAACTATTTCTATCATACACTACCCAACACCCAAATTTATTACAAATAAACATCACGCACATACACTATAAAAGATAGAAATAGTTTAAATAAAAGATGAGTGTTGAAGAAAAGGATTGAAGGTCCTGATATTGGACAAAGATAATAATATTTGCAAGGAGACCACAAATGTTGTGTATCGTGAGGTTTTTCAAAAAGTATAGGCGTTGTGCATTTCGAGGTTTTTATTTGCATGCTTCTAACGGTTGATTGTGTATTCAGATGATTCAATACTTATGACTGTGTTATGTTAACTCTTGACTTCTGCCAAATAGTGCCTTGGCAAATGTTTGAATGTTTTTTTTGGTTATTTAGGAGATTTTGTAATAACTATTTCATTTTTCAGATGTTCTGATGCAAACTTGGTTGAAATCCCAATTCAAATTGAGTGTCCAGATCATTACTACTATCATGTGAAAAGCTACCTAATCCTTGAAGGCGATTTGTAAATAATAAGCGTTGGTCGTGTTTTTCATATGGCGCCGCGAATGTGTCTCTGTTTTTTCTTTTAGTTTCATATTGAGGCATCTCTTATTTCTTTTTGTCTTGCGTGATGCAGATCCAAAAACTCAACAAATGACAATTTGAAATAGATATTAAAAATAATTGGTTTAAATACATTATTATTTTGGCGGCTCTTTGTTAAGTGTATACAGTATAATGACAAATGTTCGACGAGGGAGTCAAATCTAACGGGCTATGGGACGTATGCCATATACAACTTCATATTGGAATTTTCTAGTATCTTGATTGGTTAAGTTGTTATAAGAAAACTCGGCTTGTGCAAGAATGAGATCTGATTGCTTCAAGTTCTTTTCAATAAACCTCTAAAGAAGATTTCCCTCGATTTGACAATTTGTTTGGAGTGGCTTGCACTAATGAATTCAAGCTTAGTTTCCATCTTTCTTCATAGAGTCCTCCAAAAATGGCTTAAGAATTTCATGAAGATGCAATCTCCTTGAAATATAGATATACACACCCTGAACAAAACAATTGGTCTTAAGACAAGGAATGAAGTGAGACATCTTTAAAAATTTGTCCACAACTATCAATATATGGAGTCTTTCTACCACTAACTTCGAGACAAACAAAGAACAGTGGCAAGTATAACCCTGTGTTGTGACTTTAGGTCTTAGCTAAGATTAAAATCATGCCCCTTTGGATATGCTTGTTTACATCTAGCTTCGTTCATTAGAAATTTTCTTTGACAAGAGCCACAGTTTTTTCTCGTCCAAAGTGGCCTAATAATCCTCCATCATGGAATTCCCAAATGATTGATATTTAACACCTTTTATGTAAATAGATATATGTCATGTCGGTAGTAATTTTAAAAGGCTTATGATTTAGCCGTGTTCCAGAACTACTGAGAGCATTAATAACAATATTATGAACTCCCGTCTTGTGCTTGAGCAAGAACATAAGGTTGTAGGAACTCAATATATTTCATGTTTACGATTGGTCCTCTATTGGAAATTGAGGTTTTCATGGTTAGGGTAAAGGATAAACTTGTCCATCAAATAATGATTTCAGTATTGTAAGGCACAAGGCTATTGGATCTCCTTCTTGACTTGAAACAACATTGATGGTAGTGTTGCAGGCATCACAACTTACTTCGAACATTTGATTGGAGGTCGGGAGGGCTAATATTAGTGTTTCAGTTAACCTCTTCTTTAATTCGTCAAAACTTTTATGGGCTGGATCGGTCCATTGGAAGTGGTTTCCCTTAGTGCAGTCTATGACAAGGGTCGCAACAAAGCTAAAGTTCTTGATGATCCTCCTTTAAAATAAGGCTAATCCATGGAAACTTCTAACATTATTGATTTACTTTAGAATAGGAGAACTCTTGATAGATTCGACTTTGCTTGGGTCAAATCGTATATTGTTAGCAGTGATAATTTAACCAAGGAAAGTTAATTACTTTGTTGCATAAGAAAGGATATGTAATACTTGTTGAAGGTGCTTCAAGTGATATGCCTTTTCTTTATTGTAGATCAAGATATCATCAAAGTAAACAACTACAAATTTACCAATGAAAGGGAAGATTACCTAATCCATCATATTGAATAATCTTAAGGGTATAATTATCCATTTATAATGTTCATCCTTAGTTATAAAGGTTGTCATATATTCATATTTTGTCCTCGATATAATTTGATGGTATCCACTGCGAATGTCAATCTTTGAGAAAATCGTAGGACCATGCAATTATCTAGAAAATCATCAAGTCAGGGGTATTTGAAATTGATACATGATGGTAATTTTGTTGACTACTTATCCATCAACACACATTTTCAAGGTTCTGTCTTTTTTTGGTACTAAAAAATGCAAATCTTATCCATCAAGTCTATCTTTTGTTGACTACTTATCCATCAACACACAAGGTCTAATGCAATTGGCATCACTCAAAGATGCAAATCTTTTTAGGTGTAAATATCTTTTTTGTATTAAAAGGTTGTGTCGGGCTAGATCAGTCCATTGGAAGTGGTCTCCCATAGTGCAATCTATGTCAAGGGCTGCAACAGAGCAAAAGTTCTTGATGAACCTCATGTAAAATAAGGCTAATACATGGAAACTTCTCGCATCAATGATTGACTTTGGAATAGGCCGAGTACTCTTGATGGATTCGACTTTGCTTGGGTCAACTCATACACCATTAGCAGTGATAATTTAACCAAGGAAAACGACTTCATTGCTGAAAAAGGAATTACATTTCTTTAGATTAATGACAAAGATTTTTTAGTTTATATACAGATAAAATTAGGAATTCATGAAAAACATCTGTGAGAAGCCACTTTTAGAAAAAAATAAATAAATCCTAATCTATTTTCTATATCAATGTGAACCGAAGAGTTTGTGTTAATGATAATTTTGAAGGAATCATACAACTGTAAAATTATATACATATTCTCTTTGGTAAAATTATTATATAAATAACTATGTTATCGCACCAATTTTGTATTTTTTTTTTGTGGTGTTCGGGGTTCGAACTTCGAACCTTTCATATATTATTATGTATTGTCTTTATCAACTGAGTTCACGGGAATATCCCACCAATTTTGTATTATTCATAGTGAGAACCTTTCTATGTTCCATAGGTTGAAAAATTAATTATAAAAGAATGAACTATTATGTGTTAAACGGCATTTAATTATAATTATAATAAGTGTGCTAAAGGGCATTTGATTATAGTATTAAAAAAAGGGCCATCTGCTTATAATAATTATAACTTTAAGGATTAATTTTTGCAACTCCTTAAACCCTAAAAGAACCTTATTGTTATAGTAAAACATGCTTTTTACACACTATAAATTGAACATATCAGATTCTATCTGTGACATGCAAACATAGAAAAATATGGATAAAACTCTTAAGTTTGTGTATGTTTTGATTTTATTTATTTCCCTATCTATTGTTTCAAAGAGCGTTGCCCGTAAGTTATATTTTTATTCTTTTCAATTTTCCTTCTTTGCTTTGTTGTTTATTGTTAAGTGTTCCACATCGGACAAGACATATGGCCTGACATTGTGTTTATAAGTGGGAACAATCCTCACCTCACAAGCCGGTTTTGTGGGGTTGTGTTAGGTCCAACCACGATTTCTAAGATGGTATCAGAGCCTCTCCAAGATCCATTGGGCCACCTGCTATCAGGTTTCCGCTATCGGGCCACCCACCATTTATGTCCACGAACCAAGCCCAATAGTGCTGGTCGTGAGGGGGTGTGTTAAGTGTTCCACATCGGACAGGACATGGCTATCAGGTTTCCGCTATCGGGCCACCCACCATTTATGTCCACGAACCAAGCCCAATAATGCTGGTCGTGAGGGGGTGTGTTAAGTGTCCCACATCGGACAGGACATGGCCTGACAATGTGTTTATAAGTGGGAGCAATCCTCACCTCACAAGCCGGTTTTGTGGGGTTGTGTTAGGTCCAACCACGATTTCCAAGATTTATACACAATATCTAATCTTGTTTTATTAACACTATTTAATTCTGTTTTTTATTCCAGAATATAATATTGGATGCAAAACCGATGCTGATTGTCAAAAATACTATACAAAAATGTTTGGGATGAAGTGTTTTAAAAGCTGGTGTATTACTGGGATCTTAGACTAGCAAAACATCTATGAAATATACTTGTTTATTTAAATGTCCCAGAGCCAAATAATATGATTTCGTTGAAGTAGATATTGTTGGTGGTATTCTAGAGGTGGTATGTTACAAATTATACTGTTGCAGGATTTTAAGTGGAAACGTGACTTTTTATACTATACTTCCACTGGTGGATGAACATTGAAAAAAACTGATTTTGTTGAATTCACCACATACTGCTTCCTAAAGATAGTGGTGGTTACAATTCTATCATAATGCTTCCTAAAGATAGTGGCGGTTACAAC
>Ga0228710_1010095_pt1 | contig 12785 bp, 5 predicted proteins | sample MedpolnodulmetaG_FD_177995 | JGI IMG/M metagenome (GOLD analysis project Ga0228710, IMG submission 177995) | Root nodule microbial communities from Medicago polymorpha collected in Santa Monica, California, United States - pink nodules | ecosystem: Host-associated > Plants > Roots > Nodule...
TTCACAGCTAAAAAGTGGGAAACTTTGGGAACAAGTAATTCATCTAGTACAAAAATATCCCAATTGTGTACCAAAATATATCATATTGAGTACAAAAATATATAATTTAGTACATAAATGTATTATTTAGTACATAAATATATATTATTGAGTATCAAAATATATTTCAGATCAAGCACTAAAATACGTTAGATTGCCTACCAAAATATCTTAGATTGTGTTCCAAAATATGTTAGATTGCGTTCTAAAAATATTTCGCAAAACTTGGGGACAAAGAAAGCACCTTTAAATAATGATTAAATTAATTAATTAATTTATCATTTCCAAATAATATCTTTCCAGTGCTTCTTTCGTTCACACAATTATGTACCCCCATTAATTAAAGATACACCCCCACTATATAATCTTAAGTCAAAAATTGGGGTATGACATGTTTATTTTCGGTTTAAGATTATTTTTGAGCGCTTATATTTGTTTTTGTAAGCTGGACCGGTCAAAGACCTGAGCTTAACTGTTGAGGTCCATTAACAAACCAAAACCAAATGCTGCATTTGACATTTTACTCGCAAAACACCCCTTTTGCACGAGGGGGGTGCTCGGAGCAACTGAGATCTGTTCAAACGAACAGTAACGTTTCTTTTCCCACGTTCCCGCAAATATCTCACCGGCAGTTACACTTCTTACGATTTCGTAACCGCCAGACACACATGTGCAATTACAACGGCTATGCATTCACCCACCTCTATAAATAGGAGGCTCCTCGCAGCCTCCAAGATAGAATCTCTTTCACTCTCAAACCCCCATTCTGAACCTCTACTGACTTGAGCGTCGGAGTGTCTGGATGTAACACCCCCCATTCAGTCCAACGCTCACTGAAGTACATTCACCACCGTGAACCACCACATTAAACAAAACACCGGCAACCACCTTTTGATTAGGTACGATCATTAACTAATAGGGAAATGACTAATGCTAGAAGCACTCACTTTTCAACACTCTCTCTAACACTCACTCTTTTATTGGATATAATCAATGTATATCCTACTACTTTATGTGAGTTCAATTTTCTAAGTGAAGACCCACAATGTTTTAAACCAATAAGAAAGTGAGTATTAGAGAGAGTAATCAAAAGAGAGTGTTGCTAGCATAACTCTAGAAAAATTGTATTATAATTTATACATGTAGGTGTTGGTTTCGAACTACATATTCTTTACTTTGGCCCTGTTTGGATTTACTTAATTATTATCTTATAAAAAATAGCTTATACAATTTAATAAGCTTTTATGTTAATTCATAAGTTATCACTAATGAAAATTCTATTTTTATAAGTTATTTTTTCATAAACTACACCTTGACAAGTTTATGAATAATATAAATAACAACTTATTTATTTGTATAAGTTGTTTTGCATAAGCTAATAAATAATTTAATCCAAACGTGAAATTTGTGATGCATTTAGCTCTAGCATTTTTTCCAACATAAAAATGACAAAGTAATGCAATAGTTTTAGGGAAAATGGTTGCTACAACATTCATCAAAGTAGTATCCCTGTCAGTCACAATCACTTTTAGCATATAGTCTTTTGAGTTTAGAAGATCAAGCAACATATGTAGAACCCAAGTGAAGTTCTCATTTTTTTTCCAGATGTCAGAAAAAAGAAAGGAACATAATATGTCTTAGTTGAGGTGACCCAACTATCTTAAACAAATACAATTTATAAAGGTTGGTTTTAAAGGTGGAGTGCATGATCAAAACAGTCGAAAAAGTGTTAAACAACTTACTATATTCAAGATGAGCTCAAACTATGTTCTAAACAGTAGTAGCCTCACATTTTGTTTAGGTGAAATGAACATATTTGTGCTCCTTCAACTTGTGACCAAATTTTTCATCTCTGACTTGTCATTTCTGCTTGACTTTCCGATTCTTTGATGTACATTGTACACTTGTTTTATATTCATCGAGAATTTTCCCTTCATGCTCATCAGAATATTCTTTGGCTACACCAAACTCTTGGTCAATTCAGGAACAAGCTTCATGTCTTTCCTTCTTAACCTACACGCAAGAAGGTGCCTTTCTAATTTTGACGCCATCTTATGGTTGTGAACTCCATTAAGAACAACCAACCGTCATTCCTTTATTTTCCTATTTATATATAGGGTCGTTCCTATGAAATTGGAGACCCTACTCTCATAGTAAAGAGAGGCCCCTAGAAGGAAAAAAACACAATTTTTTTAAAAAAGGAAAAATAATTACAATGTTTGGTTTTAAAGCTTTACTTTTTATACCACAAGTATGCGTCAAAAATTGCAAAAATGACTCTAAAAATATAAAAAGGAAAAAGTAGTGTTTTTATTTGTAAATATATAATCCTATATGTTGATGAGAGTTGGATTGAGTTGAGCTGAAGGAAGAATATTGAGAACATATATATATATATATATATATATATATATAAGGGTTAATAAGTCTATACCCCCTGTAATATAGGTCATTTCCAGCTTTCTCCCTGTAAAATATTTTTTTTGATTTACCCCTCTGTAAAATATTTTTGTTTTGATTTTACCCCCTAATAAGCCAAACAAAAACCAATTTTATTTATTTTTTCCAAGAAATTTTCGGCCTATTAGGGGGGTAAATCAAAACAAAAATATTTTACAGGGGAGAAAACCAGAAATAACTTATATTACAGAGGGTAAAGACCTATTAACCATATATATAATAGGCCAAAATTGAGGCATGATGAAAAAAATTAAAGTAGAAACATATAAAAAGAAAAAGGTAGTGTTTTTATTTGTAAATACATAGTCCTATAGGTCGATGAGAGTTGGATTGAGTTGAGTTGAAGGAAGAATATTGAGAACATATATAATAGGCCAAAATTGAGGGCATGATGAAAAAAAAAAAAAATTAAAGTAGAAACAAACATATAATTATGGGGGAGTTGAAACCAAGATCATCAAGTTACCAACACAAAACTTAACCACGCGGCCACTCCTACTAATATGAAACTATTTCCGCGTTTTTGTTATATAATCTAGTTTTGCATGCATTATAAATAAATAAAAAAAATATTTTGGGCCTCCAAACTGTTTGCATCCCTCAAGGACCGACCCTGTTTATATATCTACGCAACCTAAAGAAACACTCATATTTTCTTGAGCCCGTGCCTTCATGCTCCACTTTCTTCTTCTTGGGTCTTTTGTATTCACCACTCCTTTAACAAGATAACTATAACATTGGTTTCTTTAAATTGGATTTTCCTGCAACAATAGTAAATACCACCCCATTTTTTTGTCGTCGAACCAAATTAATCATGTCATCTCTGACTTTCCATGTATATTTGGTGGAAAAAAGGCGCCATATCTACTCCCCTATCACCAAGTTGGGACACACCATAATCAACAAGTGAAGGTTTCACATGATGAAAACTTTCATCAATATTTGATTTTGCATCAACTGGGCGCTTCAACCTTAAACGATTTGAACTTGACGGAAGAATCGACTTTACTTAGATTTGACTCAATATAATTATCAACTATAACTTTCAATAAACAACAATAACAAAAAGTATTATTAATAATTAGTTTAAGCATTAAATGGTACAAAATTTCAAAATAAACAAAAAAATCCTGGACTCCAACAAAAGTTAAGTGTCATTGGGGTGATAATAACTGTTGCTGGCACATGCGATAGTTAATGACCTTTAAGACTATGTCAGATGAGTTGCGAAAATATGACTGAAAAATTGGATAATGTAAACATGTTAAAAATATATTACCTGTTTCTTTAACACACGCATTACCTGGGAGTTTGGTCGAACAACAACAGTCGGAGCTAGTCTTTATAGGCTGCATTATTATTAGCTAATAGAAATATGTGTTCTCTCACATTGTGTATAAATACCACTTGTAAATCCCATTTTAGACACTCTCAATGAATTAAAATATGATTATACTCACATTTTAAGTTTGTTTATCTACTTTTCATTTTACTTTTTTTTTTCTTAGTGGTCTTTGTTGATTCACGTAAGATTTCATGTGTCCTACTCCTCATACTAGTAGTCAATAGTTATTAAATTTCAAGGCATAAGTAGTGACGCTTTTTTAGTTGAAAAGTTGAAAAATGGAATAATTTAATTAATCTTCTTTTTTTAGGTCAACATGAAGAACCTGATCAAACTTACCCAAAAAACCCATAAATGAGGGTTTGGCCATGTAATGATGGATATGATTTCAAAATATGAAAATGTATAAAAAACAAGCTCTGATAAAACTAAACTCATACCCAAAAAAACATATTGACATAGTATAATGCCAACATTTTTTATTTTTTCATAGGGAAGAAAGAGAATACCAAATATTTTGGTCATAAATCAAGCCCAATTTCTATAATTCACACAATACACCCTCTATATTAAAAATCAAAACATGCTAGAGTTATTTTGATGCCACTACAATTTTATATCATGCAACTTTAGTTTGTTGCAAGTATTTTATAATTTGATGCTAAACAAAAGTGAAATAAGTTACTCAATTATTTTAAGAAAATAAAAAAGTTAAGTAATTTTTATGAAAAAAATATGACGACTAGTCATTTAATATTAAAATTTTCCTCGTGAGCTTAGCTCAGTTGGTAAGGATAATGCATAATATATGCAAGATTCGGGGTTCTCCACCACAAAAAAAAATTTAATATTAAAAATAAACATTGACAAAAATTTTAAAAAAAGAAAAACAATTTGGGTAACTCAATACCCAACCCAACACGGAAATTAGTGGATTTGTCCAAACCAACATGTGATTATTTACCTCCCTTAAAATCGAAGTATTCTATTTGGTTCGAGTTTTGGGTTTAACCCAATCTTAGAGCAAATCATGGTCCTATCTCTTCATAGGCATGAGTGAGGATGCATTTTTATTTTCTCACGTGCTTTTCAAATGGTTTAAGCTAGCCATAAACAATCCTCACCATAAGTTTTATGCTCTCATACTATAATATTGTTGTAACATTAAAATTGTTGTTGTATCGCAGGTGGTGATTTATATCTATTAAATGTTGCATATCATTTACTTGGGAGATATAATTATGGAGAGTAATAACCAACAAGCTTCATCAAATAATTAAGTGTTCATCACCATGCAAACATTGGCCATGCACGTCATGTGGAGACATAAAATAGGTCTATGATAAGTGCCAAATTTACCTAAATCAAATATATTTTTATTGAACTCATTAACTTGTTTAGCAAGAAAACTTATCAAATTTCTTCAATTCATTGTAAATATTTGATAGTTAGGTTTTAGACATAATCATCGTAACTTTGACCTATTTCCATTTGATTTGTAGTTTGAAAAATCAAAGAATTCAAAGAGGATAAAAAACAAAGAACATGAGGTTTGGGTAATTCACTAAACGAGCTAACAAATAGCTCAGTGAATCAACACAGTGAAAACGGAAAGAAAAACATGGCAAACCAATTTGTTAAGCGACCTACTGAAATGCTTAGTGAATCAAGTTAGAGAGATTTGAGATGTTTTGAAAGAGAAAATTCGCAAAGCAAGCACAACACTTCGCTTAGCGAAATCTTGGTGGTTTTAGTGACCTTGAGCTAACACTTAATTCACTCTGAAGCAATATTAATTCGGTATATGGGCCTCAATTTGTTTAGGGGATCTTCACTTTCCTGCCAACTGTATAAAAGACAATTCATATCACAAAAATGGGTGGTATTCTTTACAATTTAAAAGAGAGATTTACATAGGAAGAGCTAAGGAGCACGAGCACACAAGGTGGAGGAGCAAATTCATTGGGTGCAAATTCATCTCCTTCTCTTCTCTATTGTAAATATGTCATGAGTATGAGTATTTTTTCTGTGTTGAGATTAGGTGTAGTTAATTGTGATTCTATTGTAAACTCTTGATTAGAGTGGTTATATATAATCTTGTTTTCGTTATATCTATGATTTATTCAATGTCTTAGTAAAAAGGTATGTTAAATTAGATCTCGTGTTGTTTGTCCGGAAGGGTGACAAGGGTAGGATTTCATTTCTCCTCGTACTAGTAGTCAATAGTCATTTTCTCATCACGCCTCCAAAAAGAAAAAAAATAGTCATTTCTCATCATAGTTTTGGTGGTCATTTTTTGATAGCTGGTTAGCAACCTACCATCATACATTTGCAAGATGAAGCACTTAACTCTCTATGGAACTTCTAAATTCCAAATCTTCCAGCACACATAACTCATATTATTAATAAGATAATTTATGAGTCTAGAACTCAATTGAGAAGCTTTCATAAATCTTACTATGAATAAAATAAAGTTTGGTTCTCTGGTTATCATCATATACAGAAAAATGCCGCTCCCATGTGGAGCACACATCTCATCTGCAGCAACTGCGGAGTGTCCAACCATAAAACTGCACCAATTAATTAACAGGAAAAAAGAAAAGATAAGAAGCAATAATAGATAAATCTATGAACTGATCACTATCACCAATGACCATGTTTCCAAAATTCTTTGTTAACGCAGAAGAATGCTTATCCCAATGAGGTTTGTTGCCAAGAGCACAACAAGAGTTCAATCATCAATCCAATCACCGTAAATACGATTGATCTTGCTGAATTTTAATCCAAGTATACGCTTCTTCTTAACATGCTCTTCTTCCTTTTCAACAAGCAGACTTGCAGGGGAGGTGGTAGCGATTGTTGAATTTTCTATGGTAACTGCAGCTTCAGCTTCAATGGCTCCACCAGGAACTTGTAACTCTGGTTTGCAAGACAACCAATAATACTTCATGAGTCAGAACAATATACATGGAAACCAAACAGTTGAAATTGTTATAATCATCTTGTCATTTTGCTCGCAACATGCAAATATAAGTTATCATACCCTCGCACACAAATGAGCAAGAGTTTTTTAAATATAAGGTCTGGGACCACAAGAGTTTTTAACCTGACCGATGTAATTTAATGAAAGCAATGCACCTCAATTATTGATGAGACAGACATCAAATTTATAGGCAATTATCAACAGAAACTTTAAGAAGAAACAAGCTTGGAAAAGATGAACATAATACAATAGCTGGTTATTAAGAATCACAAATTACTCTAAACTACAACAAATTCTAGTATCTTAACAAATGTAAATCTGTGAATTTTTTCTTTTAACTTTCAACACCATACAAATTCTAGCTGTTAATTTATGAAAACTTAGACATTTCAATCATATAAAAATTCTTGACAATGTGGTTGACGGAAAAATTCAGAATTTCATTGAAGGATTATGTAAGTGTTGTTAAATAACGGGATTTGAACAAATCACTATTGCCCCACCAAACTTTATTTAGTACAAAATATTGTGAAATAGCGGCTATAGCACTATTGCAGAACAGATTTGGAACTAACCACATTATTCCGCGAACTGCAATTAACAACACAATGTAAACCTCAGGTAGAGCAAAGTTATCATAAGCAAAAGGCGGATTAAGGCATCTGACGAAAAATCTGGCTTATAAACATGGAGCTGCGGCATATGGTGGAAACAAGCCGGGTATAATAGTCATGGTAGACTATGGCCACTAGCACAAAGTCCGCCATGCCACAGCCCATTTATGGCAGAAATTCGATAACAAGGAGATAATGTGATCATTAATCATACAGGAAAGTACATTCAGAACCTGCTCTGCCTGTAAACAAGGATGGAATCATTTTCCATTCAGAACCTTAGGGAGGTACATTTTTGCAAGACAAGACAAAGGGACAACAAGTAGGAGGAGCAAGTTTATGTCAAACCAAACATGAAACATCATACACAATACAACAACAAAACGACGTACATTCAAACCATTCAAACACTGTAATTTGTACATCATATCACCGAAAATGAAATTCTACACAGCATCTTGAAAATAAAAAAAAACATATTTTATATAATTAAACAAAATAAAGCAATAGAATTATATGATAAAACCAAAACCAATAATCAAAAAGAGTTATTGTTACCTTCTTCACCATGAGCAAAGAGACAGTTTATTCCAAAGGAACAATATCCTGTATGCTTCCAATTACGACACAGCTTAGTCTTCCGATAAGTTCCCCTTGCTTGCTTGTTCACAGCCCTGCTGACTTCCAAATTATTAGTTTCAATGGTTATTGCGGAGCACTCTCTTGATTTCCAGGAATCATCCCTAAACTGTGCAGGATCTTCATGAAGGAATTTACAGTTATCTCCATATGGACATTCCTCCCCATTGCAATAATTCTTGCACAGTTTCATCGTTTGTATGATTTTTTTATCTTCAGCCTGATTTCCCAGCTGCAGCCGATCTTCGTTACGCAGACCAACTAACTTCTGCCAATTTGGTGGTGGTTGCCTTATCTCTTCAGCTCCATGAGCAAAGTTGCAATTATTTCCGTTTCTACAAGCACCAAATTTGAACTTAGTACAAATCCGAGTTTTGTAGAAAATGTGGTCTGATCTGTTTGATTGACGCAAGGTCATCCTTGGAGGAGGGCATATAAATGCATCAGAAGGAGGGCATATCAATGCATTGGAATGAGAAGTTCCTTCCCTTTTGAAGTCTTTGTTGTTCAATGAAGCAAATTGCGGTGGTGACATCTTAGAGGTTGGAATATCATCTGGAAAAGCCATAGTTGAGTGAAAATTGATTTGATTATTGTTCAAGTTCCAAATAGTGACATGCAATTTGATGCAAATTTGATCTGAAATTTCTGACTGATTTAAGATCTGAAATTTTAAGTCTTCTTGATTTAATAACTGTTGATCAATCAGATGAACTGAACTAAAAACTTGTATCAAAATTCAGTAAAATTTTAGTTATGAATTCAAAAATTGTATGAAAGTTGAAAATAGTTACATGCAATTAGTTTGAAATGTTAATCAAAATATCAAATAATCAATAAAAAACAATGAAAAGAAAAGAGAAAGAAAACAATGATGACAGTTGAAAGACCAAGATGAAAATTTTGGGAGAAAAACACGATGGGATGATCAAAGGTTTGGTTATATTGTTTTCAGGGGTTGGTCGAGAAAAGGTGATGGCATATATATAGTGAGGAAGTGGCAAGGTTTAGGTTTTTTAGTTGGAGACCAAAACTCCAAATAAAACAAGACAAATGTTAACACTTTTTTTTATTTAAGGTAATATTATTAATTGGTGCCAACCCAACATGAGTAGAGTTATCTACCATTTTTTTTATGAGTAAATAAGAAATTGTTATTATTATTTGCTTAATGCAATATGAACGCATTAAATAGACAATATGAACACATTAAATCAACACGGTGAACATATTTTTTAGGCAAAATATATTTTTTTTGAACAAAAACTTTTTTTTGTTATAAAGGATATAATTTTTGGAACACAAAAACTGATTGTATTAGCCAATTTCACAACTACATTAACCATAAAAATGCACGAAGTTAACCGCTTTTACCACTTCGTTTCGTTAACAATGAAAAGGATGGAGTTGATTAATTCTTTTACGTATTTCAAAAAAATGACCGAAATACATATATTTATTTAAAATAAGTGGTTAATGCTTTGTATTTGTGTGGTTAATGTGGTAGTCAAAGCGGTTAATGAAATTTGTGTTAAAAAATATTTACAACATACACTTTTGTCGTTAACGAAGTTGTAAAATTATTTAATTACACAACTCAGATTTTGTGATACAAGAAACCTCATTTATATTTAAAAAAGGTTTTTCTTTAAAAAAAAACACGATTCACCGTATAAATTCCATGAACAATGTAAGTGTCATGTATTATTGTCAAGAAGAAAGTGTCTTCATACATCATTACTATATTATTTATGGTCAAATTTTTGTTTGCTTAATATATAGAGAAACATGTTAGAAACGCACAATTTGATTTTTATCATTAACTATATATGGTCCCATTTGTGTTTGTAGTTTGATGTCAAGTTACCATTACTCGTAAACCAATATAATGCCTTCATCTTGTTCGTTGAACCTGGCTGCTGTTTTGCTATTGTTGTATGCTTCTTGATTGCGCCCAGCTGGCACTTCTTTTGTGGTTGGAGCTGAATATATGACAAATTCTATTTGAGTGTACCGGTACACCACATCATCAAATTAATATTAAAACGAGTTGTTTTTTTTGAAGAAAAATAATTGTTTTCTATCATTAACAATTACAATAATTAGATCTTATTTACCAAAAATATCGACGAAATAAAATTTACTTTTTTTGAATTTTTGTTACATATAACAAAGAATATTGATTATTTTTTTATGAGAAAATGTTAAAAATTTAAAATGATTTTTATAAACAATGAAATGATGTTTTTTCTTATAAAATGATGTTTTATAAAATATAAATATTAATAAATAACTCTTTATTTCATAAAATGATCGTTAAATTATAAATTTTTGAAGCAAGAGTACCGGTACACCTCAATTTATGAGATGTACCGTAGAAGTTCCCTTATAATATACCTCTTCCAAATTATGAGATATTAATAAGATCCACAAAAAAAACACAACTATATCTTTTAAGAGAATAAGCCGACCCTAGTTTGTTAGTGAGAGAAACTCCAACTTCTCTCTAAATTTCTTTCTCCTTCATTCGTCGAGGAGGGGTAGCTTTAGGTCATTTTAACCCCTCTACATCTTTTTTCCTCTTTTCTTTCAATCTAAATAAGTAGTTTTCACATATATCAAGTTTTTCCTTTTGTGTTTTTGTGATTTCGTCGTCTAATTGCGGCGTTGTGTTGTTAGTCGTCTTGTGCGGCGTTTGATTTCGCGTCTTATCGCAGTGTTCGTTTAGTTCCTATTGAAAGATCGACGTCAGTCAATTACGAGTTTAATCAATTATTTGAGCGTCAACATTGCAGATCCGAAAGCATAGAAATTTTGGTGATTTAGATATTATCATATTATTTGTAGGCATTTTGTCATTGAATGTTATTAACTTGGGTGTTGTGAGTTTGTTCGCAGATTCATCATTTACGTTTTTAGCGATGTTTGTATTTGATGTGATGCACTCTATCAATTTGAAAGAATGAATATCGTTTTGTTTTTGTCAAACAAAAAAACTAATAAGACCCACAAAAAATTATATTAATTATCCTTAAAATATTTAAACAATATGAGTTCTCATATACCTTAAAAAAAAAATTTCTCATATAGTTTTTAAACGTAACAATATCTCATATTTAAAACATTATCAATCATTTAATTCTATGCGATTATATTTATCATAATTATTATTTTCTCGTTTGTAAAAAAAATATTTCAAGTACGTATTCTAATCAAACTCATGCACCGCACAAGAAAACATTATACCACTACAAGAAAATTTGTATTTTACGACTTTTAAAATGGCTGATTGCGACTGTTAGAAGGGTCGCAAATGTACATTTGCAACAGATCCCCAACAGGCGCTGATGTTGGGGTTGCAACTGTCTTTTGCGACAGTTCCTAAAAGTCGCAAAGTAGGCTCTTTAATTTAATTTAAACGGGCTTGCGACCCCTCACAACAGTCGCAAATGTTTATTTAAAAAAAAAAGAATGGGGCAGCTTTTGTTGACAATTTAAATAAATATATTAATAAATACTTAAAATGCATAAATATACAACTAAAAATTTCTAAATTTCATTCTATAATTCGAGTAATCGAGACAAATGATTGCATAACATTTTGAGAGGCAACAACTTGGATACAAAAATTCCCAATAACTAACTAAGACAAATAATTCCCTTTTCAAGGTACTATCATTATTAACATCAAAGTATGAGGGAAGTGTCAGGTTCTGTTTTAGAACATTGGTAGGGAAGAGAGAGACATCCTCTATTTCAAATCATATTCAAAGAAGAGCGATATACTAGATAACCGCATCGCTGCCGCCAATCAACAATCCTTACACCATGCTTGTGCCGAAAGAATTGTAGAGAATGCAGTGACAAGCTTCTATTTCCCCCTCAGGGAATAGTTTTTCCAAACCCGAACGTTTCTGTCAGCTGCAATAAGATTCTCCAAAATTTAATATTTTTACATTTTTATAATGAAAGAATATAATACTATAAACAGTAGATGATATTACATGAAGCAGCAAAAAGCAGGCTATCATCAAGCATATTCACCAGGTAGAGCGTAGAAATTCCTTTCAGGAAAATCATGATTATCAAAACTGTTAAGTAGTATTGGCTCTTCGTGGTTCCATATCCTGCGCAAAACTCCAAAGTTCATTAGTCCATAGCATAATTAAATATGATACAATACAAAGGCTAACAGTAATCAATTCATCAAAACCAGAAAAGTACTTACCTACAATCAAAGTGTCGTAAATTAAGTGTAGTAAATTACTAATTTTCTTGTAGTGTACGCATATCTACCTACAATCAAAGTTATTGTTCCCACCCAGGGGCGGATCTGGACTTTGAATACTAGTGGGGCACATTTGTTTGGTTAAATAATTAAATAATATTAAATTTAATAAGAAGTTATATTAAAAATAGTTGTAGCAACCAAAATTATAAAGAAAATAATCTATTTTCCATTTATTGAAAATGAAATAAAATCATATCATTACTAATTGTTTTAAGAACATCTCTTTCTATAGATGTCAAATGCTTTCCCTCGAAAAGAAAAAAAGATGTCAAATGCTCTAGCAGGATACCTGTGCATATGGACGAGTGAGCGTGTTGCGCTCTTTTTTTAAAAGCAAGTCGCGATTGCATAGAAATTATAAAAAAAGGTCTTTGTATTGATATATGAACAAAAATATAGACATGCGTATAAATT
>Ga0228710_1010096_pt1 | contig 12784 bp, 17 predicted proteins | sample MedpolnodulmetaG_FD_177995 | JGI IMG/M metagenome (GOLD analysis project Ga0228710, IMG submission 177995) | Root nodule microbial communities from Medicago polymorpha collected in Santa Monica, California, United States - pink nodules | ecosystem: Host-associated > Plants > Roots > Nodule...
ATGACGCCGTTCTGCAACTGCTGAACAGCATCTGAATATTATGTGGCGGAGAATTCTAGATTTGGCAGGCCTCGGCTGGCGCCGAGACGGGCTCCGCCACATAATCTCGCTCGACGCATAAATAGGGATCGGCCGCAAGCGCTGATGCCACCAAAGCCACCAGGCCATTCATGCCGCGCCGGAAGTCGACAGGCTGCGTCGCCACCATGATCTTCACGCCATTCGGCGAAACTCCGATCACCGGCGTCCTCGCAACGCCGCCACCATCGCCTACGCCAACTCGGGCGCCACCGAGCCGATCACGGTCATGCGCGCCCCGGCAATCTCGATCTCAATTCGGCCGGAAGCGACGGAAGCGATATCCGACGACCCGCTCTGGTGAAGCGTTCGTTCTCCAACCACGGTCACCGGCACGAACATCGCCTGCTGTGCGCAGGCTTGCTCTGATCGTCGAGAGGTCAGCCCGGCTTCGCGGCGCCAGACATTCAGCAAGCCGCGATTGACGCCCCAACGCCGGGCAACAGCCGAGATGTTCACTCCGGGTTCAGCGCTCTCCGCAAGGATCCGCGCCTTCTCCTCGTCGGTCCAATTCCGCCGCTGGCGTCGCCCGGTGATCAGCTCGATCCGCCGGTAGGCTCCATCATGTCGTTGAACTCGCACGTCTTGAACTTGACTAGCCTTGAGGTTGTGACGAAAAGATTGCTGCTGTTGAGCGGCCAGATGAAAGAAGAGGCCAAGCGTGATCCCGATCCTTTGCAGACCGCGCTTGGGATTCGCCCTGTCAGTGCGATGGCACTCAAGGCTTTCGGCCCAGACATGAGCCAGCTTCCAACCTGGCGCGACTTCATAGCGTGGCTTGGGCTCGTGCCGTTACAAAAATCGACTGGCGGTGAAACTAGGACGCACATCGAACTGGGACAGCCCGACATCAGACGGCTTCTGATCATTGGAGCCATGCCGCGCATTCGCTGGGGGTTGAAAAAGGGGCGCCGAGGGGATCCTGGCTCAAACAGATGCTGGAACGCAAACCGCGCTTGTTGGTTGCAATCGCGCTTGCGGGCAAAACGCCCCGCGCGATCTGGGCGCCGATCGAGCGCATTATGGCCGACGAGGTAGAAAGCAACCGCTATACACCTGCGCCTCAAGTCAGGACCTTGCAGGCCGCCTGGTCGACTTGGCTGATCTCGGACTTCCGGCCTGTGCGTCTGAAAACCTCGAAGTTTCATCACTTTCGCTCCTTCTACCAAGCAGGAAAATGCTCTAGTTCAAAATGATCCAGTTTTCAGCGCAGCAAATCGGAGCACACGATGCAACAGACCTTCAATTAAAGTTTACAGCATCTTTACGACATAAAACCGCCGACGATGGTACGTTCCCTGAAATTCAAAATGGCTGCCGCTGCAGAATCTAAAATCAGGCCACGGCTGCGAAACCTGCTGCCGCGCTGCCCTCAGACTCGGGCAGCATGCAACGTCGGGGTTAGTAGCTAATGGCAAGAAAAGTGCCCACTGCATATTGAAGTTATGGGGCAACAAACGCCGGCACCTACCAAGTGGGTGCTTAGCCAAAAAGGAGACCGGACTTGACCATCAACACCATTGTATGGGCGAGAATTTGCAGGAATAGAAGCCGGGCGTTGGGGAAGTCTATCCGAACGGGTGCATAATAGCATTGCGGCAGCCCGCAATACCGATGCGGCTATGGAGGAGACAACAACGACATTCGGGCGCTGGAGCACGGGTTTCGGAGAGGAGCGGCTTGCCGCAGCCGACGTACTTCTTTGGTGGGAGAGGCGCATAGCGCAATGGACGACGATATCATAGGGCCGGTTGCCAAAACGGAGGGGATGGCTTGTATCCTTCTTCATTCCGCCCAGCAAAGTGTTAACGCGACCGATGGGAACTCATGCGGCGCCAAGTATCGCGAGGCTGCGGAACGCGAACATTTTAGGGTTGTCAACCTGCGTCATCCCATCGCCGACGAATATGGCGAGCATGTCAGTAGAGCATGAGGAAATGCACGGCGGGCCATTTCGGTCCCGGCACCGCTCGAGACTTTTTGCCGGCTTTCCAGCGGCGAGGTGTTCCGCTCAGGACTGACTCATCCTCCCGAAGCCGGCGCGCAATCACTACCTACAGAAGCGCTGCATAACGCAGTTTAGGAGTCCATTCAGCGTCCATGATGTCATCCCACACATTCGGCAGTGCAAGCGTTAGGATCATAGCTTTGCGGGATGTGATCCCAGACAACATTGGCGAAGCCGACACTCTGTGAGGAAAATATATGAGATTGCTTATTCTTGGAACGGGCGGCCGAGCACACAGGCACGCCATGGAATTCTCTAAGATCGAGGGAGTGGAGATCGTCGGTGCAGTGGATATGGACGTGGCTCGTGTGAAAACCTACGCCGCGAAGTACAATATCCCAAACACCTTCACAAAACTTGATGAAGCGCTTCATTGGGGAAAGTTTGACGCGGCGGCGAATGTGACTCCTGATAAGGAGCATTACCCGACAACCCTAGCGCTGGTCGCTGGAGGCAAGCATGTTTTCTGCGAAAAGCCGCTCGCAGAAACTTACGAGCAAGCGGCTGAGATGGCCTCCGCGACCGAGAATGCTAAGGTGGTCGGGATGGTCGCTCTTAACTTTCGCGAATTGGCGGCGTTGCAGAAAGCGCGCGAGATCGTCACCTCGGGCGGCATTGGCCGCCTCCGACATTTAGATGCTTCTTTTTTGCAGAGCTGGTTGGTGTCAAATGCCTACGGCCACTGGGCGAGTGAACCGAGATTCCTATGGCGTCTCTCAAAAAAACACGGCTCTAACGGCGTCCTTGGCGATCTTGGGATCCATATTCTTGATTGCGCGGCCTATGCCGCTGGTAGCTCGGCCGAGCGAATATTTGCTCGTCTTAAGTGCTTTGAAAAAGCACCGGGTAACCGCATCGGCAGTTATGACCTTGACGCAAATGATAGCTTCGCGATGACCGTGGAGCTGAAAAATGGTGCGATAGGCTTGATTCAAGCAAGCCGTTGGACAACGGGATTCATTAATGAGCTACGACTGAGGCTATTTGGAGATACGGGAGCGTTGGACATGGTCTATACCGATAACGGCACCAGCTTGAGAGCTTGCGTTGGAGAGGACGTACATAAGGCCATCTGGCGCGAGGTAAGCGTCGATAAGGTTACGACGAATCATCAGCGGTTTACCGATGCGGTTCAAACCGGCCAAATTGCCGAACCGGATTTTCGCTATGCCGCAGATTTACAGAGAATGGTCGACGTGGCGATCCGAAGCGAGGACCAACGATGCGAGCTAAGGATGTCGGTTCGAGAGCAAATCTGCAGGTGACCCGGCAACATGTCGCGGCGATACCGGTTAGATGAGCTCAAAGATGGAGCTTGAAACCAAAAAGAACGCGTTTATCGATTTTGCTCCGGCTGAGGTCGCGCAGCAAAAGAGTCTGAACGATGAAACCTAGGGCGTACCTCTGGCGAGACCTGTGCACGCCGGCGTCCACATTCTCCGCCACGGCATGGCGAGCCGACTGCTGAGCGCTGGCGCGCCGATTAAGGACATTGTGGTCATCCTGCGGCATCGAAGCCTTGACACGTCCGCCATCTATGCAAAGGTCTACTGACACATTTCTCGCAGCCAGGGAAGCCGACCGACACCTGTCTGGTTGAAGCTGAACTGAACCTTCCGGTCAGGTGGTGTAGGTCGTGAGGATTAGGCGGCCATCAGTGTTTTTCCGGTAGGGTCGGGTGTTCAAGACCAACCTGATGGAAAGACCACCGATGACCGACGAGATGATGAAGTGCTCTCGCTCGTTGAGAAGAGCCGACGCGGATCTGCTGCGGGAGATGATTAGCTTTGCGGCCGAGCGGCTGACAGAGCTGGAGATCGGCATCGAGCTTGCTGGCTACGGCGAGAAGAACCCAATGCGGTTGGCCCAACCCCAACGGCTACCCTGACCGGGACTGGGAGACAGGGGCTGGAACGACCGAGCATCGCATCCCGAAGCTGCGCAAAGGTAGCTCTCTCCTGAGATGGGGTATTCGGCTTGAGCCCTATCCTCCAGCGGTGATGCCATGAAGGTGCTCCGACGAATGGGAATCAAGGGTCTTATACATGCCTACAGCCGACCAACTCCAAGAGCCACGAAGATCCACATTGGGGGCAAAAATTCATACGATCGAGCCGCGGACGAGAACGGATGATGGAACGCTTCAAGTCACCGGCCAGATTCAGCGTGTCGTCTCAGAACGGAATCTGTTTCATTTACCCGGCCGCCTTTATCATCCTCCAGCCACAAGGTATTTGCGACGCCTAGCCATGGAACACGGTCTGAGATCTTGCCTATAGCCCGGCCTGAAGCCTACTTCTCTCAGGATTGACCTTTGTTATGCCGTGTCGAACTGCCCCATCAAGCTGCTTCGAGCATCTGGGCGGCTGCGCGAACGGACGTCACCATTTCGTCAACATGATCAGTCGACATCGGAGTGGATAGGCACAGTTGGCAGGTCGGGGAGACGATCACACCTCGGCCCTGTAGAGCCCAAACGAGCATACGCATTTTTTCTTGCTGCTCGGGCGCTGCGTAGGCCTCACGGTAGTCTTTGGGAGCTTCGGACCGCAGGTGTATGCGAAACATCGACGCTATACCCGTCACCGAGTAGGGCAGGCCTTCTCGACGAAACATCTCGGTGAGCGAAGAGCGGGCGTATTCACCCAAGTCATCGAGACGTTGAAAATCTTGCTCTGATAGAGATTGCATTGCGGTAATGCCTGACGCCATGGACATGGGATTGCCACTGAGGGTGCCAGCCTGAGGCACGAGGGGCTTACCATTCGCTGAATCAAAGGCAAGCATGAATCGCGATGGGCCTCCAACTGCGCCGATTGGTAGGCCGCCACCGATGATCTTGGCGAAAGCGCAGAGATCCGCTTCGAATCCGAATCGGGTTATGCCGCCATGAAACGACAGACGAAAGCTCATCACCTCGTCAGAGATCAGAACGATGCCGTGACGGGCCGTGAACTCGCGCAGAAACGAAAGATAGGAGGGCTTCATGGGAACTAAGCCGACACGTTGCGGAAGAAGATCTATTACGACCGCTGCAAGCTTGTCTTTGTTGCCTTCGAGGATTTCCCGGCTTGCTCCGAGTTCGTTGAATGGCAAGACGACCGTGTCGGCGGTAACGGACTCAGACATTCCCGCACAGTAGGGCATCGCGTTCGGTGCCGACCGGGATCCCCAGTTGGCCGGTGTAGAATCGAGGCTGATTTCAATGGGGTCATAACTCCCATGAAAGCCGCCTTCAAACTTGGCGATTTTCGGTCTTCCTGTTAAGGCGCGCGCAGCTTTAATAGCATACATGACTGCTTCCGTCCCTGAGTTCATGAAGCGGATCTGGTCAAAATACGGGACTCTGCCACAAAGAAGCTCGGCAAATTCAACTTCGAGTTCTGTCGGCCCACTGAAGCTAAGTCCGCGTTCTAACTGATGATGAAGCCTGTCCAACACCGGTCGATAGCTGTGCCCGTGGATGAGGGCGGTGAAATTGTTCAGGAAATCGAGATAGGTGTTCCCATCAACATCGACGAGATGAACCCCTGTGCCCCTTGCGAAATATATCGGGTGAGGACGCTCGGAGATAGCAAGACGAGTATTTCCTCCAGTTATAACGCGCTTCCCACGCTCAAAAAGCTCTGCCGAAGCAATAAGGTTTGGCCGAGTTGAACCCGTATTTCCGTTAATTTTTATTTTGGACATGTCACATCCTTCTACTGCTTCTTCTGTACGCCGTTCCTTCGAGTCTGCACTAGCGTACTGCAGGGTGATTGGCCCTAAGCTGCGAGTGGGACCCGGTGTTATTTGCGATCGCCATTAGCTATAATCAGCAGAAGGGGTTCGGTCACATTAAAATTTTATTGCAACAATGCGATATGACGTCGCCGGGGAGTGGTCGTCTTTCTCTATTTGGCGTTGTGAGGTCAAGCACCTTCTGACTAGCCGTACCGATGATGATTGATGTCTCGCAGCATCGCGCTTCTCTCCGGCTAAGCCTGTGTGGCCCGCCCTTATGGGACCACCGCTTTTAAATGTGAAAACCGCCTAGGAACGTCGATGGTAGCCGTATAGGTGAGAGCGACACCGGGGCCGACACCGGGGATCGTCGTCAACCGGCGGCACACTTAATCCTCACGGACGGAAATCGAAACCTTCTTGTGCAGCCTGTGTCCTGTCAACAAAGGCTGCATGATTTCGCCAAGCTCAGGCCTTTCTTCGACTAGCTCATCGAGCCGCTCCTCGAATCTGACCTTGCCCACCGACCCGACTTTCAGACCGAGTTGCGCGACAATCCGCAAATGTCATGAGGCTGCTCTTGGTTCTGTCACTGGCGCTCGTGAGAGGCACCGTCGCCGCCGATAAAGTCTTGCATCTGGGTCGGTCGTTGAAGCATGCGTCTCGTTGGAGCGCCTCTCGCCATGGAAATCTGCTTCCGTATTCCGTCCGCCGCCATCCGATGATGGTTCGCCCGAGCCGTCCTTCGACTTAAAGCTCTTCATCGACGCCCAGGCTTCGATCAGCGTGCCATGGACAGAGAAGTGGTCCGTTGACAGCAGCCGCTTCACCTTGGCTGCGTCAGGATCGCACCGAGGAACTTCGCAGCGATGTCGCCTGTCAACAGCCGGTCGCGGTTCTTCGAAAACACCGAATGGTCTCAAGCTGGATCGTCAATGCCAATTTCGACGAACTAGCGGAATAGAAGGTCGTATTCCAGCCGCTCCTCAAAAGCCGCTCAGAACGGATCGAGTAGAAGGCTCCCAAAAGCATGGCACGCAGAAGCTTCTCAGGCGCAATCGATGGCCGCCCGATCGGTGAATAGAGCGCCGCAAACTCCCGTTCCAGCAAAGCCAGCGCGTCGTTCACGATTTGCCGGATTGCCCGCAGCGGATGATTACGACGAACACGATCCTCCAGATCGACATAGCTGAAAGTCCTCACATCGCCGCCGCGCATCTACCAACTCCGAAACTCACGAAGCCAATGAATCACGGCTAAAGCCTCCACGCCAGCTTCTTTTTCAAGCCTGCTAGAGCACGTCCACTCGGGTCATATCCTGTTGCTGCGAAGTAGTTCGCACACTCTTGCGGTTCGAAGAGTTTGACGATGCCTCCAACTGTGCTCACAGGGCGTCGACGCCCCTTTCCCGATCTAACTAGCTGAAGGAAAGCATAATTTTATGCAACCCTGCGTCCTGGCACGGCTTTTGCATGATTTAATGCCTGAGCGCGTATGCAGTTGCCCATTCATGTATCCGAACGACCGAAATGGTCCAAACACCGAAGGAAGCAAGATGGCAGCTCTGTATCAGATCGCGTTCTACTGTAAGGCGGGTATAGGCAAGTCCAGGCAGAAACTGGTGACAGCGTACATCGAAGTACAAGGACAACGAGATGAAAGTTAAGCGCAAGAGAGCGTTCTTTCGCAAGCGGCTCAGGGGCGGCAAGGGCGGTTTCGGCAGGGCGGATTTCGGCAAGGGGGAGCGGCAACTCCAAGCGGAAGCCCTAAGCAAGAGGAGCAATCGGGAACATCTAGCGCCGCCGCGCGATCGATGAATTGAAGGAAGGAACGAAACGTCAGGTCAGCCTCCGGTGGAGTTCCACGGAGTGGGACATAGGAGGGCCAGCGCTGACCAAAAACGCTAACCGGCCTCCGTCCGCCTCAAGCAGAAGATGCTCATGGGCCTGGCCTCGAAGCCGACACCAGCCTCTTTTGCTGAACTTGCCGGAAAGAGCGGGGGCATAGACATGGGGGATAAGCAGGAACAATGATTATGTCTTTCATACTCTCATGCAAGTCCTTGAAGGATAACCAGAACATGCCTCTGAGGTCCGATCGCCAAATTGGCACAAGTTTAAAGCGACTCTTGCGGGCGGCAGCTCCCAACCGTCGCTCATGTCGCGAAGACCCGCGTTAGCTGCAACGAACACGAGGAACGGAATCAAATGGTCCCCAACACTATGCTAGACCAAGCCCGGACACGTCTCTGCGAAGCAGCCTGGCACCTCGACATCACCGCGGACGTTCTCGAGAAACTCAGATCGCCGCGCGAGACCACGCAAGCCCGTCTGGTCATCCGCATGGACGACGGCTCGAGCAAGTCCTACCCCGCTTGGCGCTGCCGCTATGACGACACCCTCGGCCCCACCAAGGGCGGCATTCGCTTCCACCAGGATGTGACTATCGACGAGGTCGAGACGCTCGCCTTCCTGATGACCATGAAGTGCGCGGTTATCAATCTGCCGCTTGGCGGTGCCAAGGGCGGCGTGCGGGTGGATATTCACAATCTGTCCGCGACCGAACAGGAGCGCCTCGCCCGCCGGTATGTTCAATGTTTCGCCAAGGTCATCGGTCCGAACCGGGACATCCCAGCGCCTGACGTATATACCAATTCGACGATTATGGCCTGGATGGCCGACGAATACGCCGCTCTCGTTGGCGAGATCACCCCGGCGGTGATCACCGGCAAGCCCATCGCCCTCGGCGGCTCGCTCGGACGGGAGGACGCGACGGCCCGCGGCGGCTACTATCTCCTCCTACACCAGGCGCAAAAGCTCGGATTGCGGTCGGGCGCGAGGGTGGCGATTCAGGGCTTTGGCAATGCGGGCAAGCACATTGCGCAGTTGCTTGGAGCCGCCGGATTCAGGATCGTGGCGGTCACGGACTCGAAGGGGGGGATCCATTGCTCCTCGGGACTCGACGTCGATAAGCTCATTGCCGCAAAGCGGCAGGGGCGCAGCGTCACCAGCCTTGCAGGCTCAGACGGCGTCTGCACGCTTCCTGCCGACGAGCTTGTTTCTGTCGATTGCGAGCTGCTCGTTCTGGCCGCCCTGGAGGACATGGTTCACGCAGGAAATGCCGCACGCGTAAAGGCTCACGTCATCCTCGAGCTCGCCAACGGGCCGATCACCCCCGAAGCCGATAAAATCCTCAACGCCAAGAACATCGTCATTCTCCCTGACATCTTGGCCAATGCGGGCGGTGTCACCGTTTCGTATTTCGAATGGGTGCAGAACCGGCAAGGCGATTCCTGGCCCATCGAGCAGGTGCATGCGCGGCTAAAGACAAAGATGGAGCAGGAAGGAGACGCGGTCTGGACGCTCGCCCAGGACAACGGCATTGCCCTGCGCAGCGCCGCCTATGTGCACGCGCTCTCTCGACTTGCGGAGGCCATTGAAGCACAAGGCACGCAGAATTTCTTCATGAGCTGAGGTCCCGAAACCGCTGATGGAGTGGCCGCCTACAGCGGCCACAGAGCGGGAGGTGAACATGGGTGAGGATGGCAAGATCGGGTGGCTGAGAGTGTGTTTCAGGTTCGAGCTCCATCTCATCCGGACTGGTCCAAGTATCGGCGACCGAATTGTCGCGTCTTAAGCGCGGCTTGTGCGATATTTTGGCGCTCAGCCGCCCTTGCTCAATCTTCCTTTGAACTGGAAGTCAGCGCTTTGAGGCTCAACCATGAAGATCGCATTCGTGGCATCGCCAAGACCAGCCGCTCAAAGAGCGCTCGAGGAACTTTCGGGCCGCTACGGCCAAGCTGCTGCGGCAGAAGCCGACTTCATCGTGACCCTCGGTGGAGACGGTACCGCGTTGGAGGCGCTTCATGATGCACTTACAATGCCGGCAAAGCCGGTATTCGCTATGCGCACCGACAGCTCCGCCGGATCTCTCTGCAATTCACTACGGACGCATGGTTTGACCGAGCGATTGCAAGCGGCTTTCAGCATGGAGCTGCCTGTGCTGCAAGCCGAGATCGAGCAGGCAGGAGGGCACAGCCGGGTCCTCTTTGGTATCAACGAGATCGTTCTTGTTCGGCAGGTATTCCAGCAGGCCAAGCTAAACGTTGCCGTCGACGGAAGGGGGGATCCGACGATCATCAACGGGGATGGTCTTGTGTTGACGACGCCACTCGGCAGCACCGGCTATAATCGTTCGCTGGGGGGGCCGCTGCTAGCGCTTGGATCTTCGCTCTTGGCGCTCACAGGCATCGCCATCGAGCGCCCTCCCGCCTGGTCTCCCGTTGTCTTGAGCGACCGCGCGACCTTGGATGTCCACGTCATCGAGGCTGCTCACCGTCCCGTTCGCATAGAGACCGTCATTGAAACCATCCCGAACATCTGTCGTGCGAGGTTGTTCTGCAGTCCCGACCGCACCGTGACGCTGCTCGTCGATCGGGAGGCGCAAAGCCGCATCTGTAGGCCCTTTGGGCGCTCGTGCTGACATCCAACTGAAGTTGCGTCAAGCGGGCTGGCCGATGCAGCAGTTAGACTCGCGCTCTCAAAAGGTTGAGCAGCGGCACTGTCCGATATCATCGTTGGTGGCATCATTGTGTGACCACACAGCGAACCCGGCCGAGCGCTTGCTCTCACCAGATTGGTTCAGGATCGCTGTGTCAGCGCCGACGCAGGACCAATCAAGCCCATTCCATCTACTGAGTGCTTCACAACGCGCACGGAGCTGCCCTTGATACACCAACTCCCCCGAGGTTTCGTCACAGCCGACCCAACGTTAGAAGGAGATCACATCATGAGTACCCACCACGCCAGAGTCTTGATCATCGGGGCCGGACCGGCCGGCTATACCGCCGCCATCTTCGCTGCCCGTGCCAACCTGAAGCCACTCCTCGTAACCGCCCGGCAGGCCGGCGGACAGCTCACCATCACGACCGAAATCGAGAACTATCCCGGCTTTGCCGAACCCGTCCAGGGACCCTGGCTGATGGAGCAGATGCGGCAGCAGGCAGAAAATGTCGGCACCAAGTTGGTGTACGACATCATCACCTCTGTCGATCTCTGGAAGCGGCCGTTCCGTCTCCAAGGTCGCTCCGGCGACACGTATCTCGCCGACGCACTCATCATCGCGACGGGAGCCCAGGCCCGTTGCCTTGGCCTTCCCTCAGAAAAGATGTTTGCTGGATTCGGCGTCTCCGCCTGCGCAACCTCTGATGGCTTTTTCTACCGAAGCAAAGAAGTGATCGTTGTTGGCGGCGGGAACACAGCCGTGCAGGAGGCACTCTACCTGTCGAATCTTGGCTCCAAGGTCACGGTCGTTCATCGCCGAGATCGTTTTCGAGCGGAGCCGATCCTGCGTGACCGCCTCTTGGCCAAACCGCATGTTAACGTCATTTGGAACCACGTCATCGATGAAGTTATCGGCGAACGCGAGCCGCGGAAGTCGGTGACAAGCGTTCGAATCCGTGACGTGAATACCGGCGACGTGAGGGAGTTGCCTACACACGGCCTTTTCGTCGCCATCGGGCATGATCCAGCAACCGCTTTGTTTCGCGATCAGTTGGATATGGACCGGGCGGGCTACATCAAGGTTGGTTCCTGGTCGACGAAGACATCCGTTCCGGGGGTACTCGCGGCTGGTGATGTTATCGACCCGGTATTCCGTCGGGCGATCAGCGCCGCCGGCATGGGAAGCATGGCGGCCCTGGAAGCCGAGAAATTCCTGGCGGAGCCGCTCGTCGCACCGGTAGAGCCGCGTGAAATAGAAATAATCGGCGTATATGGCTGAGATTGGCACGATTTACCCCTGGGCGCGAACGCTGTTGAGCATTCGAACGACCGAATGGTTCAACAACGAAGGAAACAAGATGGCGGCTCACAGAGCGTTCTACCTCCAAAGTGGTAACGGCATGTCCAAGCAGAAGCAAGTACAAGGACAACAAGGTATCGGCTAAGCGCGCGAAAGCGTTCTTTCGCAAGTGGCTCAGGGGCGGCAAGGGCGCTTTCGGCAAGGCGGATTGCCGTTAGGCGGCGGCCGTGCCAGCCACCCGAGCGCCTGCATCGGGTCGAGTGTCGGGTTGGCCAGCCCTCCTTCTTCCTTTCCTTGACTGGTAACAGCTCCTGGCGCGGTTGTTGGCGTGTGCCGGTGTCGGCTTTGCCGGTTCTGTGGAATTGGCTCGGTCGAGGTCTGACTTGAGAATGGCGGTGACGGAGGCCCATAACGCGGCGAAAGCGACAGGATGCCTAGGGCGGAGCGGTATCCCTGTTCCGGATGTGGCCGGTCGCGCATCAGGCGCTCGACCAAGATGGCGACGTTGGGCCCGATTTTGGCGGCCCGAGCGATCAAGGTGGCCGGCGTCGTGTTGGCGTAACGCTGATGCGCCTTCGGCATGTGGGCGTTGACGGGACATGACCGGAGCGTTGCGAACGACGGACATGGCTGGCGACGCGCTGGTGATCGTGGAAGATCTCGACCACCCGATGGGTGAGCCGGACCTGGACGGTGCGGCCAATCAGCCAGTGTGGCACCGATAGAAGGTCTTGTCGATCTCGACCTGGTAGTCGGGATGGACCTTCGCCGACTTCCATTCGGCGTACTCGAACAGTGTCCCGCCGGCAGAGGCCCTAAGGCGGCCCGCCCCATCTCCTCGAACAGTTCGGCGGTGATCGGGCGGTCCGTAGCGTCCAAGTCTACCCTCGTGGGGCTGCAGCTTTCGCTCGGTTATCCACCGTCTGCAGCGAACGTCACCCTTGATCAATTCAATGCGTCGATACTGGTTAGACATAAGCTTGTCAGCCTTTCTGCTTATGCCAACTGTCCGGTCAAAATGGGCAGCAGTTGATCGTGTCCCGTCAAGTTCTCTAATCGCGGTTGTCAAGTTGATCGCCGAGGGCGTCACAGGTCAGGCTCATGGTTCTCTTCGAGGTCGTCACTTTGGCCGCCTCATCATGGCGTTGGATAGGCTCGGTCGACCAATGTGGT
>Ga0228710_1010098_pt1 | contig 12782 bp, 7 predicted proteins | sample MedpolnodulmetaG_FD_177995 | JGI IMG/M metagenome (GOLD analysis project Ga0228710, IMG submission 177995) | Root nodule microbial communities from Medicago polymorpha collected in Santa Monica, California, United States - pink nodules | ecosystem: Host-associated > Plants > Roots > Nodule...
GTGGTGATTAAAAAAAAAAAAAAAAAATTAGATTATATTTTTTTGTTATATTGTTGGTTTCATTGAAATATAGAGAATCATAATTAGTTTAATTTGTTATAATTTGAAAGCAAAAAAACATTTATATTTGTACTTTTAATCAAAATTAAAATTTCATAAAAAAAACACCGTACTAGTCTTTTAGGTTCATTGAATAACTAATGTATATGACTTACATATAGACCAGATACATTAGTTATTCAATAAATCTAAAAAATTATTTTTACTTAGAAATATGACCGAATAGAGTAGCTTATAAGATGAGGTTGTCCAATCACGTATATACATCTAAGTGCCCGATAAACAAAAACAATTTGGAACTTTAATACAACTCTTTCTTTTGGACATGACTCCGTACAACTTCAATAATAATAACACAAAAAGACATGGTTATACGTTTTGATAACTATGGTGACATCCCTTAACACATGTATAATTAGTTTTGTTTGTTAAGTAGTTTAATGGTTAGATTCATACACATAATATGTATAGAAGTGGGGAATTCGGGTTTAAACCTCAACCCCTACATAAATTATCCATGTTAGCTACCAACTGAATTACACTTACGGGAGAGATGTATAGCTAGTTAGCAGCTGTTTACGAAACTTCAATTGAAATGATAACAATAATGAATAGAATTAAATTTAATAATGTTATGGATTTAGATATAGGGTCGTAGAATTTACTCAAATAAGCAATGATAATAAATGAGGATCCGTTATCGGCTGCGCCGCAACCGCTTTGTTTAGATCTCAACTCCCTCCTTCTCCTTCTTTTCGCGCCAACACCGACTTAACCTTACTACAAAAAATCCAACTAATCTTAGTTCACATTTTCACCAATAAATTCATTTGAATAACCTTATACTAAATCTTAAGTAATCAAGGATAGAACAAAGTCCATGTTAATATTAATTTTTTTATAAGTAACGCGGTTGGATCTTGCTTACTTCAAGAAATTCTAGTCAACTTCGTAACATGTGAGCTATTAATTTTGAAAATATTAAACAAAACAAATTGGTGTGTAATGTTTAGAATGCATGTGGTTGTAATTTACACATACATCCATTTTTGTACTCAATCTTAATATATATAGGATTGCGTCTATCACTATATACTCCATCCTCATATTTGTTCATCTCATTCTCAATTCCTCTATTCAAGAGGAAGTTAGATTTTTAATTTGGTACGTTTCAATTTCCTCAATGAATCTCAACTCATAAAGCTTTCTTTTCTTATGTAGTTTCTTGACATGCAACGTTTTTGGTTTGTATAGTAGTGGTGATACATCTTACAATAACTTCAATTTTAACTTAAATTAATCTTTCAATTTTCACCATATATACCATACCAACCACAAAATCTTAAGTGCATCTTCCGAATTATAGCGAGTTTAACATCATAGTGTTTCTCATTTCGTTGAAACTCCAAAATGTAACTTGCCGAAATTACAACAGCACGTGGTGGTTATGCTAAAATCGTTAATCTAAACATGCACCTTGTGCAAGAGTTCTTTGGATCATACCATGATCCAAGTATGCCAAAAACATTAAGCTATAAGATGAAAATACATGAATTCTCTAATATTTTACAAGCATCATTGTAGATATCTTTCTTTTCTCTTTATGTTCAATTAAGTCATATATTTGATATTTATATGGTATTATTTTATTAGGCAAGATGAAGCAGGCCATTATCACTCCAATTTTTCTTGGAATTTTGGCTTGTTGGAGTGCAATTTCGGTTACTGCAGAAGACCGATATCAGTTCTTCACATGGGAAATTACAAATGGAACAATTTATCCTCTTGGTTTTCCTCAAGAGGTTGGTCTACTTTTTCACCTGTTGTCTGAAATGTCAATTCTTTCACATTTGAAATAATTAGTGATATTTATTTACTATTTTACCAGGGTATTCTTATCAATGGCCAATTTCCAGGCCCAACAATTGAAGCCATCACTAATGACAACATTGTTGTGAATGTCATTAACAAGTTGGATGATAAATTCCTCATTACATGGTTAGTGATCTGATCCACTATTAGTTGTTAAGTAAATCACTAATTCAAGCCTTGAAATTAAAGAAAATCTAAAATATTTTCTAAATTTAAAAAAGTAAGATTGGGATGTGAAACTAGTGACCTCAATGTGGAACCAAACGAAGCATAAGTGTTGAGAAGTGAGAAGTTGCATATTCGAATTTGCATCCCAACATATCAAATGTCTCTGTAACATTTTACTGCATGAATCGTGCATTAATTAATTATTTGTGTTGTGTAACATAAAACAGGAGTGGTATAAAACAAAGAAGAACATCATGGCAAGATGGAGTTTTAGGAACCAATTGTCCAATCCCTCCTAACTCAAACTGGACATACAAATTTCAAGTAAAAGATCAAGTTGGAACCTACACATATTTCCCATCAACCAAAATCCATAAAGCAGCTGGTGGTTTTGGTGGATTCAATATTGCTCAAAGGTCTACTATAGCCATTCCATATCCTGCCCCTGATGGAGAATTCACCCTGCTTGTTGGTGATTGGTCCAAGACCAACCACAAGGTTTGTTAAAAATAAATAAATCACTTCCTTAACTCCTTTATCAATACTAGCGAAAAGACGCACACTCACGTGTTCGTCTTTCTGCTTTTTTTATTGCACTAACGTTTGAAAATTATGAACGATGTTTTTTATGAAATTTTGATTTTAATTAGAAACATTTGATCACTAAGATGTGCAATTTAATTTGTAGGTGCTAAGGAGACAACTGGATGTTGGAAAGAGTCTTCCTTTTCCTGATGCTCTCCTTATAAATGGTGTAAAAGATAATGCTGTATTTACAGGAGAAGCAGGTAAATTAGGAACAATGATGTAATAGCTTTAATTAAAATTTTATAGCCATGATAGATTTGAGTTTTAATGGAAATCATTATCACAAATTAAATTAGGTTGAAATTGACTTATTTCAGGGAAGACATACAAGTTCAGAGTGTCCAATGTTGGGATGGCAACCTCAATTAACTTTAGAATTCAGGGTCATTCATTGAAGCTCATTGAAGTCGAAGGTGCTCACACATTGCAAGAAACATATGAGTCACTTGATATTCATGTTGGACAATCTATGACTGTTTTGGTCACACTTGATAAATCAATTGGTGACTATTACATTGTTGCATCAACTCGTTTCACCGACCCTATTCTTACTACCACCGCAACCCTTCGCTATTCTGGATCGAATAGTAAGGCCTCGGGTTTACTACCCATTGGCCCAACTGATGTAGAGTGGTCCATTAAGCAAGCCAGAACCATCAGGTAAAGTTGTTTCTATTGCCTTGCTTTTGGACCTAATTTTAAATCAAATACATCAGCTTTTGTTGACTCAACTTTTTCTTATGCGTAGGACTGATAGTATATTTTAAACATGTTTTCAATTACGAATCTTATAAATTTTTAACCCTTGATATTTGACTCTATTTTATTTTTTTTCAAAGATTGAATTTAACAGCAAATGCTGCACGACCAAATCCTCAAGGATCATTTCACTATGGAACCATCCCTGTGTTGAGGGTATTGCAATTGGCAAATTCTAAATCCATTGTGAATGGAAAGTTAAGATATGCAGTAAATGGAATTTCACACATCAATCCAAGCACACCATTGAAGCTTGCTGATTGGTTTAACATTCCTGGCATCTTTGATCTCAATACAATCAAGGACTTTCCCTCTTCAAGCAAATCTGTCAAACTTCGCACATCTGTCATAGGTTTCACCCTTCATGACTTTGCAGAAATAATATTCCAAAATGATGAAAACACTATTCAGTCATGGCACATGGATGGATCTAGCTTCTATGTAGTTGGGTAAGACAACTAAATTTTTTTCTTATCTAGTTTAACTTAATTAAATTTATCAATAAAATAATTACTTAATAATCTTATGTTGATTGAACCCAAAATATTTAGATTTGGCAAGGGTAAATGGACACCCGATGTGAGAAGCACTTACAATTTGGTTGATGGTATTACAAGATACACTACTCAGGTCAGTCGTTTTTTTTGTCGCTAATTCAACTTTTTCTAATAGTCCTCTTAAGATTGATAGAACAATATGGACGACAAAACTATCTTCCTAAAGTTTTGGCACAGCGAGATTATTTAAATGATTTCGAGTTATATTTTAAAATTTTGTTACATTTGATTGATAAGAGTTTCTCTTGCATGCATGGACAATTAGGTGTATCCAAACTCTTGGACTACCATTTTGGTGTCTTTGGACAATAAGGGCATGTGGAACTTAAGGTCTGCAATATGGGAAAATCGGTATTTGGGACAAGATTTGTATATGAGGGTGTGGAACAATGAGCAAAGCTTATACACCGAGACCAATGTTCCTTTGAATGCATTGTTTTGTGGCAAAGCTAAACACTTGCCTAAATTATAAGCATTGCAAAGGGATCTACAATTTGATTAATATTGGCATAATTAAGTTTGTAATTGAGTTTTCTCTTCTTTTTATTCTTAACATTACTTTGTTTAGAAATTTCAGTTACGAGGGTGTGACTGTCGTGAAAAATGAAAGGAAAAGGGTCATATTTATTTTAGTAATGAGTCTCCTAATTGATTTGATGTTTCATTATTAGATTATTATTTCTTGTAATCAAAATAAATAATAGTTCGGTCACCGCTTTCCCATTGTTTGCCACAATATGCATCGTTATAATTATAATTTAGATGATCAATATTCTTAGTCAATGAGATTGTAAGCCATATGAATATGAAACTGTATGTCATTTGAGGTGAAAATATTTATGATCTTCTAGTTTCAAATAATTGAAATATGACATCTAAGAGAGGAAAATAATTCACGTGGACCGTATAGTTATATTATATCTTTGGGTTTTGTTTCTCTCCTTCCTATCTTTTGGTTTTTTTCTTTTTATTTTCTCTCTTGCTTTGTTTTTTTTTTTGCTTTTTTTTGTTTGAGAAGGTTTTGGCTTATGTCACCTTCTCCTTTTGTTCTTTATCTATATATTTCTAGGTGTTGCAGTTGGTTCACTATTGCACCTTATATATATATATATGAATTTTGCTAAAAGACACATTTTACGAAGGTGTATTTTAGCAAGTTATTCTATGAGCATTTCCTATAAGACACTAACTCATTTTTATGAAGGTGTCTTTTAGCAAAATTATAACTAAAAAGTGAAAATCACACCTTGAGGTGTGGATTGCTAAAAGATACTTTCATACAAGGTGTCTTCTAGCAAAACTCTCTGTATATATATATATTATTCTACTTCTTAGAATATATCATTCACTACACATTATGCATCTCCAACTCTCTCCACACTCGAAATCATCTCCCAACTTCTAATGGGGAATTAACAAATAAACTAATAACAAAGCATATAGAGTTAAATAAAATTTGTCCAACTTGCAAGAATTTGTGAAGAACATCAAATATAACTCATCAAATAGAACAAAACAAACATATATGTAAGTGACATCGACATTTAACGTGAAGACCCCTCAAAGTAAGGTTAAACACCACAAAGTAATAAATAAATAAATAAATAAATAAGGATACATGTGAGTCTCAAGTATTGCACAAATAGCACCAACAACCAATCAAATCGACACAGAACAAAAGTTTAGAAATAAGAACAAGAAGGTAAAAATACCAAAATATGCTGCATCAGTCGATCACAGTTTAACTCCTAGATATGATTTCACCGATCCAACCATTTCAAACAAAGAACTGGGTGTTAAAAAATTAGCCCGACCCACCGCTGGAAGATTGCACAATCACATTTTTACGCTATCAAAGAAGCTTTCAATCGACTCAAACAAAGTTTGGGAGCTTTTTTTAAAACATTAAGTACATGTCCATTGATTCCTCCGATGTTTAAACTGATCAACAATTTATGAGTGTCTTTCAAATTTCCAGGGAGCATCCTTGAACGGATTCAAATCCCTCGAGTTTGTTCCCAAACTTCCATCCAAGTGTATTGAATCAATTCATTCTAAAGTTTGAATCAATTAATCTCTGATCTTGGGGAGAATCTTGAAATGCTTTAATTGATTCAAGCTCATTTTGAATAGTAGTAGTAGTAGGAGTAGGAGTAGGAGGAGGAGGACACAATGATATTTTTTTCTCCCAGGTTGGCTCAAATTGACCAACATTTGATGGAGAGAGGAGCTCTCCAATTCAATATTAAAGAGATTCCTACAAAAGGGTTACATGAAGTTAGCCTTCAAGAATAAACCATAATTCCGCACTCTCTCCTCATGTCAGAACTAAAAACCAACTCCTTTTTATGTTTAGGAACCTATCTGCTTATCTTGCACATCAAGAAAATGTTGGGTCACGAGGGGAGCCCGGGGGACCGCCCACATCAAGAGCAAAACAACTGCATAAGCAAGAAAGACGCCACACTCTTACCTAAAACCTTAAGGCAGTGTGTTTATGGGTCCTCTCACTTATAAAGTATTCAACCTCCACTTTTCTATCTGATGTGGGACATTTAACTCACACTTGCACACAATAGAAACAACCTTGCTTGGCTACATGATTTCCCGATCATGAAAGTAAACAAGTGAAGCACAACCTTGCTTGTGTTGCACTTCAAGAAATAGCCTTGTGGTCGATATGTTTTGTTGAGAAAGAAAAACGCCTTGTATTTCTACTTTCTTGATAAACAAATAACTTCAGAGTAAAACAACTTTGAGTCACACACAACACCCACACACTAGAAAACCACATTATGTGGGAGCATAGATAATTTCTAATCTAGTGATCGACACGTCTAGCTTAATAACTTCAGCCTTGTCTTAAGTGAAGATATTTGATCCTGGGGTCAAGACTTCAGTGGGATTTACACTATCAACTTAGCCTATAATGCTTTTGCAGAAGTTTCACCTATTGGAGTTGAACTTCTAGAAGAGGAGCTCCAAATTTTTCCTAAAGATTATAATAGTTTGGCTTCGTACAAAGCTATTTCCAAACTCATCATAATCTGTTTCGCCATACGGTAATAATGGACTCTAATGTTATCTGGTGTTTGTTTTGCGGTTGTTTTGTCGATTCCAATTCCCATTTGCTTTTAAGCTGTGATTTTCCCTCCAAGGTTTTTCCCTCCAAGGTTAATACAATATATTGTTTTTAGTTTGCTAGGGTTAGAGTTAGTTATGGCCCTTGATTTGTTCCATTTTTGTTTTTCAATTTGTGGATCTTTTGGTGTAGGGTAGGTTTGACTTTGGTTTGAAATTTGGTTGTATGGTTCATCTGAATATTATGCAACTTTGATACTTTGCCTCGTAAGAATGTCAATGTTGAGAAATTGAAGGATATAATAAAATTTTCCTTGTTAAAATGGTTTCTGAAGAGTGGGTTGTAGAACATGTCTTGGGTTGAGTCGTTAGTTGATTGTGGTGTTGGCTAAATTTGTTTGATATGTGGTTATTTTATTTTGGGTTAATTATTAAAATTGACCGTGTAATATATGTAAAGTCTGAAAAATGACCATGTAAAATAAAAAATAAATATTCTAATCATGTAATTTCTGATTCTTATTTTTTTTTTACCCTGTAATAGAATTGAAGTCCAAAAAAACAACTTAGAGGTTGAATTTTTCCGGACATGTTTAGGATGTTAAAATATGACATTACACAAAAAATTAAAAAATTTCAACTAAGGACGAATTAATTATGAATTTTTAAAGTGCAAAAAACTAAATAATGAAAACCTCAACCAAAAATCGAATTTTGAGCTGATTGTTTGTAGAGACATCTATAGGAATACATAAAAAGATCTGCAAAATTTCGTAACATTTCAAAGATGTTTCAAAAAAAAAAAATCAACCAAAACGTGCGAAATTGCAATTTTATTTCAAATAAGCGTATACTCACGGGTCAAATTATGTTCTCTAATTTTGTATGCATGGTTAGAAAATCATAAAAATCTTCACCATGAAATTTTGTAGTTTTTAAATGAGATACGGATTAATTATGAATTGTTTAAGAAATTCATAATTATTGGGAATAAAAATTCATAATAAATCTGTCCCTAGTTGAAAAAATCTAATTTTTTTGTGTAAAGTCATGTTTTAACATCCTAAAGATGCCTTAAAAACATCATGAAAAAATTCAATTTCTAGATCACTTTTTTTTTTCAGACATCACGTATTTTACGGTATCAGTTTAAACAATTAACCCTTTTATTTTTAAAGAATGGTTATTTTGTTGGTGAGTTATGGCCAATACGGTGAGGTTCTGGATAGTTATATGAATCTTTTTGTTTTTTGTTTTTTTTTCTTTCTAATACGGTGAGGTTCTGGATAGTTATGTGAATCTTTTTGTTGGTAATTTTTTTTTTCTTCTAATTTTCGGTGGTTCAATTTGATCCCTTTTTTGTAATGGTTGAGTACCCTTGTGCTCAATCTTATTTAGTAATAAATAGGATAATAATTGTTGTTTAGAAAATTGATGATGATTCTCTTTTTTCCTTTTGTTTTCTCTAGTAGACTAATGATTAAGTGCTTGTACATGACCTTCTTTAATTTTTCCTCCTAGTACTTTTCACGTTCCATATGAAATGGATTTCACTCCATGTTAGTTAGATGAAAATTTCAAGATATTGTACTATTGCATTGATTCAATAGTGGGAAATTCAAAGTTAGTATCCATTCAATTGTTGTTAAAATTCCAGACCCGTACAGTAGATCGATTTCAAGAGCTGAGGGAAATGTTAGGTGTTCAAATGGAAGTTTGAATTAAAGAGGAGTATTTTTCTTTTCTTTGAGAAGCAAAATAATATTATGTGAGTACAAGATACTGTAACCTAAATACAATTACAAACAACCACTTTGCATACATTCGAAAGGATTGTCAAACCAATTTGCAAAAACAAGAAAAGTTGGGCCCCTATTCACTCTTTAAGAAACCAATTCCAAGAAAGTGTTTTGTTTTGATGCCAATCAATTAGTAGGACTACGACAAATTAAAGGGAAGTATTGATTGATTGTATAATTGAAACTGTTAAATGAGACAATTAGTAGTTAGTGCAATGAGTTTAGTTGGTTTTTTTTTTAATAGATGTCAATTTTTTTTTAAATACCTTATATATCATATGGACTCCACACACAAGACGGATGAGAAAAACCACCAAAGAACTACACGATCCCGTATATAAGCGGAATCCCACCAAAAAAAAGTAACAGAAACACACTCAAATGTTACTTATATATTGTTCTCATTTTTTCTTGATATATATTCATTTAAAAAAAATAGTGTGAATCAATTCTTTTATCTAAAATTCTCTCTCAATTACTTTTTTTTTTGTTGAGAGAGAATAAATTATATCATTTCATTAAAAATCAGATTGGTAATACAAGTTGGAATATCATCAAAGACCTGGAAGCTAGTACTAGACGTGGCTGCTTTAGCTAAAGTGTGTGTAACCTCATTCGCTTGCCTCCTAATAAACTCGACTTGAGAGTTTGTTAAATAGATATTACAAAACTGGACACTACTGTCCATAATAGATCCAAATTCGATGACATCACCACGACCGTTGTTGAAATAATCAGCTACTCTTTTAGAGTCAACCTCGAAATCAACATTTGTGAGTTGAAGTTCATGTATCCACCGAATCACATAATATAGCCCCAAGGCCTCCCCTACATCAATAGAGCAAATTGGAGAGAAACACATTGTTTTAGATCGGACATGATTCCCATCTGAGTCTCGGATGCACATTCCTAAGCCCATTTTATTGGTATGGTTTGAAAAGGATGCATCGACATTGAACTTATATCTACCACTTCTCGGTTTCCTCCATTTAAAATTTGTATCCCCATTATGGTAAGAAGTGCTCGGCATGGAGGATGAACTGTCCTGCCTAATAGGGGTTTGCTTACGATTAGCATTTCTCCAACCTGTTAGGAGATGTTTTGCTCTTTCCAAAATAGTAACAGTCGAATCTGAGACTTGTTGCCATAGTTTGAGGTTCCTTGCTTTCCAAATACTCCATATAATGGTAACAATATTCTCAATTTGAGCTGCCGACAGTTTTTGCAACAAATTGAAGAGAATATCAGGAGCATTATCAAACTGATTCAGGGATGGTGTAATCAAATGCCAGATATTTGATGTCTGCCAAATATTAACTGCTATGGGGCAGTGAAAAAAGATATGGTAACTGTCTTCATGGGAGTCGTCACACCTGACACAGTCAGAGGGACAATTGACACCTTTGTTTCGCAGCTTCACTCGAGTCGGAAAACAGTCTCTACAAATTCTCCACACCAAGTTCTTAACTTTGAGTGGAACTTTCAGTCTCCAGATACCACTCCAATACCCCGGTTTGCGCAAATGATCATTATTTATGACTTCTTCTATGCAGAGGCGATATGCACTTCTTACTGAATAATGTCTGTTTTTCTCCGCCTTCCAGATCAGCTTATTCGTCTGGACCTGATGATGTAGAGGAGTGTTAAGGATACTTTGGACCGTATCAATTGCAAATAACTGACGGATCAATGGTTCATTCCAAGTTTTACTCTCTTGATTAATAAGATGTCCCATAGTGTATGGTTGAAGAGCCAACATGTCATCACCAGCAGGTGGGATACTGGATCCTAAACCAATCCATGGTTCACCAATAATGGGAATATTGAGGCCCATGCCAATCTTCCAACGAGCTCCGTGTCTAACCACCACTTTGGCGCTGAGAATACTTCTCCAAACAAAACTGGGATTATGTCCCAGTGTAGCTTCTAGATAACTACTATTTGGATAGTATCTAGCTTTAAAGATTTTTGAGACGAGGCTTTCCGAGTTAGTTTGTAACTGCCACCCTTGTTTACCAAGCATTGCCACATTAAAAGCAGCCAAATCCTTGAAACCCATACCACCATTATTTTTGTGGACAGATAGTTTTTCCCAAGATAGCCAATTCAAACCTCTGTTGCTTGAACCACCATGTCCCCACCAAAAAGCATTCATCATCTTTTCTATTTCATCTAGAAGAGTATTGGGTAGCCTGAAGAGACTCATGACATACGATGGAATAGCTTGAAGAACCGATTTGATCATGACCTCCCTACCAGCTTTGGACAAACATTTACTGCTCTAGCTGCTGATTTTTTGCCACACTCTATCCTTGATGAAACTGAAAGTTGCTTTTTTGCTTCGCCCTACCATTGAAGGTAAGCCAAGATATTTACCAGTTCCTAATACCGCTCTGACTCCCAGAATATTAGTGATTGAGTGTTGTATTGGATCTTCCACATTCCTGCTGTAAAAGATTTCGGACTTAGGAAGACTAATAGCTTGACCTGACGCTTCCTCATATTGATTCAAAATCTGCTTCATAATATTCGCCTGATGCACATCTGCTTGAAAAAACAAGAAGCCGTCATCAGCGAAAAGTAAATGGGATACTCTTGGAGCAGCACGGCAAACCCGAACGCCTTGAAGATCCCCTCTGTTCTCAGCATTTCTAATTAATGCTGATAGCCCTTCAGCGCAAAGGATGAACAGATATGGTGACAACGGATCACCTTATTTACTTTTATTGCTAAAGTCTTTTCTCTCAGCCATATTTATTAAGTCGGCTCAAAAGTCCGACTTAACAAACCAAAACTTCTTATATCGGCTAATAATAGGTCTGATGCGCGCCCGACTTAGGAAGAGTTTTTTGCACCTGTGACATGTGCTCATTCATGACTAAGTAATTTATTATCGTGACTTAACGCAGAATTGTGAGATCACTCTTACGGAAGGTAAGAATCGTTTGATAGATTCACATTGCTGATTAGAAATACCGAGAACCTAGACATATATTTCTAGATGGTGCGTGTGAAGGAAATGAATAATGAAATTTGTAAAATCATTTTGTGACCCCTTTTAGGACAACATTTTTCTTCCTTCTTCTTTTGGAACAAAAATAAAAAGAGAAAGAGAGTAAAAGCATAAGGAGAGTACGAGAGAATCGTGTCCTCGTACAAATTAGGGGTGTTCGCGGTGCGGTTTGGTTCGATTTTGAAGGTAAAAGTCATCGGAACCGCAAGATAAAAAAGCATGCGGTTTGGTTTGGTTCGGTTGACTTTAAAAATAAAATCCGAACCAAACCAAACCAAACCAATGCGGTTTGGATTGAATCGGTTTGTGCGGTATTTTCGAGACAATTTAATTTTTTTTCCAACATTAAAATTAAGTTACAAAGCAAAAACACAACATATTTGCTTCATTGTTTTGAATTTCATCAACCATTACAATTTCATTTTCATTCTACAATGTTTCCAACAACATAAACCAAATCAATAATGTGGACAAAAAGTAATCCTATTTTGTAAGAAATGTAAAAGATTAAGATTATATAATTCTATAAAAGTTTAAGTAGTACATAAATACATTTTTTAAAATAAAAAGCAAAGAAGGAACTTAACAAAAGAAAAAATATGTCATTTTATAAAAGTTTTCATTGAGTTTCTATGAGTATTGGTCTAGAGTACTTATGTTTATTAACATTTTTTTATGTCGCGGTTTGGTTTGGTCCCACTAGTGCAAAATTGACATAAGAATTATGTGTATTATACCTATTTTATTAAAAAAAGGTATGAAATATAAATAAGGTGGCAGTTTTGTAAATATATTGTAAATTTTGTTTTTGTGAGTAAATTTCAAAACCTGATTTTAAGAATAAATGAGGTCAAATATGAAATAAAAACAAGGTGGCAAACTTGT
>Ga0228710_1010099_pt1 | contig 12781 bp, 18 predicted proteins | sample MedpolnodulmetaG_FD_177995 | JGI IMG/M metagenome (GOLD analysis project Ga0228710, IMG submission 177995) | Root nodule microbial communities from Medicago polymorpha collected in Santa Monica, California, United States - pink nodules | ecosystem: Host-associated > Plants > Roots > Nodule...
CCCCCCCCCCCCCCCCCAGTGGCCATATAGACCAACATCGGTTTGGAAGCTTGCTCACAAGTGGAAAATGGTGCCGCTTGGAAAAGGTTATTATGATTTCCACTTTGAGTCGCCCGAGGATTTACGGAAAATTTGGTCGGCGGGTCGGTTAATTTAAGGCCATGACTCCTTCGTCTCTCCCAATGGACGAAGGATTTTAGTCATTTTTCACAGAGGCAAACACATGCTTCTATTTGGATATGATTGGTAGAATTACCGCAAGAATATTGGCGAGAACGTACGTTGAAGGAAATAGCAAGCGCGGTTGGAACTCCGATTGATTTAGATGTTCTCACACGTAATAGAGCTTTTGGCCATTATGCACGGATATTGGTTGATGTTGATTTATCTAAGCGTGCCTTTAACGAAATTCTGGTGGAATGAAGGTTTTGCGCGTGCCTCTTTTCTGTCACCATTGCTACGTAATTGGGCATAACTTTACGACTTGAAACTGGCTGCACCCATAAGCGACTACGAAGGTACCTGACTGCGGTAAAGGACCGGTGGTTGATTAGCCGGTCAAACGGATTGTTCCCCCTCAACAACAATTGATACCCAGAAGGGATGTTGGTGCATCTACCTCCTCTCGTATGACGGCCCCAGCTAACACACAGTAGAGAAATCTTGGTAGAACAGCACCCCAATCTTGTCATTCAACGTGACTTAAATTTATGGAACAAAATTCAGGAATATGATCAACGCACAAATTCTTGGAAAATTTTCACTCCGGTTATATCCAAAAAAAAAAAAAACGGCTGAAGGCACAAATTCTTGGAAATCCGCCGTATAGAACCCCCTCATGGGGTGATCCATCTGTCATGTCTGAAGGCAGTAGCATGCTCGCGGTTCAGTTTAATTTTTTGGCAGATGGTAGTTCATAACTCTGATTTTTCGAAAAAAAAACTTTCTGACATTTTTAACCACTTACTTGAAATTGAATTCCTCAATTAATATTTCTAAAACTTAATTATTAAGATTAATCATTCAAAAAATAATATTTATTTTTCACTGAAAGAAGAGAAGAATACTTAATTTTTTTTTTTTGACAAAATACTTAATTTCTTTTACAATCAGAATATTTTTTTCTTCAACCAATGATATCCATTTCAGTCATAATATGAACTCGGGTTATTTTGAATGATTCATCTTTAATTGAAATTCAATAATCAATTGAATTTAACCACTTAGTTGAAATTGAATTCCTCAATTAATATTTCTAAAAATTATATATTAACATTAATCGTTCAAAAAATAATATTTATTTTTCACTGAAACAAGAAAATAAAACTTTTTTTTTTTGACAAAATACTTTTTTTTTCCAATCAGTATATATTTTTTTATGTCAATTCAATGGAATATAATACTTTATATTAGCACCCTTAAAAAAAAACTTTATATTAGCATAATTTCATGACAAAGCAAATTTCAATATTAATTGTGAAGCATGTGGATCTCTGCTAGTGTTCATCGAATGTCATCTTTCCTTTTTAAAGACTATTACTTTTTCTATCTTATGTTATTCCCGTGCTTCCTGTAAAATTTTCAAAAAAGTCCCTGGGTTTTTGGATTATAAAATCTGAAAACATCCAAACTGAGTTCGGAATTTATAATCTGAAATATGCTTATGTATAATCAGCAATTAGAATCTCTCTAATTTCAGTAGTTTTGAATTTTGTTTTTAAAAACAACCAAAAAATAAAGTAAAAAACTGATAAAAACAAGTCAAATAAAATCATAAAAATATAAAATACCACCAAAAAAATTATAAATAAAACTAATGCAAATTTTTTCGGATTTTTCTGACAATATGAAAAAAAAATTAAAAATGGGTCTAAACAATGGAATTTTGAATTTTAAGGGGCGGTGTCCCATATGAAGTCCCTTCTACGGGAGTCTTAATCCTTGTTTTTTTCCAATTTTCTAGGGAAGTTTCAGAGCAATGGGATCAAGTAGCCCGAAAGCAGGATTTTTGACTAAGAACAACTAGCAATGACCTAAAACAGAAGAATGAGAATTATGAAGATAAATATGGTCTTTAAACTGGTTATCCATGTTACAAACAAACTCAAAATTTGTGATGATACAATTCGGATTATATAATATGAATTGTTTTTTCCCTGAAAAAGAGTGTTTAGGGAGGGGGTGTTCGGATTCTATAATTTGAAAAAAGAAGTAACGCGTCCTATTTTTTGATGTTTTTGGATTATAAAATCCGAATTGGTGAAAAACTAATTTTTTTTTTCACCCTATAACAAAGAAAAAAATCAGTTCAGGTTCTAAAATCTAAAAATCACATGGGCATTTTCGTAAAAAAATAAGTTGTGCGAGAAATTAGTAGGGTGGAAAAAGTAATAGTCCTTTTTTAAAAAAGACCAACTATGGTCATAATTGGGCTCTAGTCTAACCTTCAATTTTGGGAGAATTTCTTTTTCCACACTCCAACATTCACTTGCACCCTACTTGATTCTAAAATTTGAAAAATTGTTGTGGTTTTTAACGTAATCTACGTTTTCGGAATATATGATCCAAAATTTAGTGGGACGCACTTTCGGAATATATAATCCAAAATTTAGTGGGGCACACGAGAATACAATAGGGTGGGATAAAAAATTCTCGTGTTTTTATGGTCATTCAAACATTTTAAGGTCAGTTACTTATTTGAACTGAATTCAGAGAAATCTCATAACTCCAACCTATATCATGAATGAAAATGATACACACTATTGTCAAAAATGTTGGGAGTCTTACACTAAAAATGCTTAGCTAATTTTCTTGTAAGTACAATTTTGTTGGTAGTTGCATTGACATTTATGTGTTAAGGCACAAATTGAAATTAGTTATTCCTTATTTCTCCACATTTAATACGCGTAATTTTTACCATTACAAACAAAAAAACAAAATTTAATATTTGGTTCATTCAATAAATGATGTATGTGATCTATATTAAAGACCACATATATCATTTAATGATTGAATCTGAAATGTCAATTTTTGCTTGTAATAGTGACCAGAAGGTGTACTTAACTATTCGAGGGTGACGTCTTTAAGTCTTTTAATCATATCGAATTATGCAAATTTTGCAAAAAACAAAAAAATCTAAATAAATGTTAACTTGTGCCCCTTAAGACATATGTTAAAAAAGCCAATATAACAATATTGTTTTAAAATATGTGCATTCAAATTCTCAAAAGTTTTAAATGATTTCTTATAATACAAAATATTTATTTTTGAATAAAGTTAGCAGGACTCAATTTTCTATTTGGTAGTAATTGAGTCAAATGAACCATCAACAGTTCAATGGGTGCTTGCATGAGATAAAAATCTTCATTTTATTTTATTTTTCAACGAATTACGCACTACTGACTTAATTTTGTTTGTTTTTATGGTTATTCTGTATTTTTCTTATGGTTATTCAGTTGAAAAAGCTTTTTTCGAAAAAATAAAATAGTTGTAAAACTTGTACCCAAAAGAAATTGTTGTAAAACTAATGCTAAACCTACTTAATTATTTTCACTTTCGGTCAAATGTCGTTTAAAAGCAAAATTATAAAATTGATTTTTAAGTTAGATTGATTGTATGTTATATAAGCAGTTTGAAAACGTGAAGACTAGATTCCAATAAATTAAATCAAGTGATTGGACTCAAATGGATAATAAGTTCCACCAAATAACGAATTATTTAAAAGAAATTGAGTTTGATTCGTAAATAAAACAATTTTTTAATAAGTTATATTTATCTTACCGTCAAACTTCAAGAGTTATGAGGTCCCTCCTATAAAATCGAAGAGTTAACACAAAAATAATTCAAAAACATGACAATATGTCTGAACACAGCTAATTTATTTTTCAGATAATGTTTGAATATATGTTTTTTGCAGACAAAACGTTTTAATATATGTTGGAACGAAGACGTATCCTACTCTAACACGTCTTGGGGGAAGCAGTTACACAACCAATCAAAAGTTTCAAACAAGGAATTTCACAATATAGTTTTGTGCAAGTGCAACGTACATGGCCATATATGAATGGATATTATGAGTTTACTCATCGCCATTTCTGCATAGTGCTCCTTCTATAGGAACTAATTAATGGTGTTTCCTTGACTTTGTCTTGTGGGGATGTTACAAATGATTTTCTATAAGTGTACCTGGGCCCATTTTTTTTAATATTATTTTAGAAGTGTATGTGACCATCCCATTTGTGTTTTTTTTCAAGTAATCTAGTGGTTGGAGTTCATACATTTTAAATGTAAATAAGTGGATGTTTAGAGTTTGAACTCCGGCTCATACATATGTTATGCATTATACCTACCAGCTGAGTTAACCTCACGGGGACAAGCACTCCTTTTGTTATTGAATAGAAAAGGTGATTTTAGGCTAAGGTTTAAGGGTCAGACTCATACAACATAGTATATTCGAACTTTGGATAAAATGATGTTCATATTTAATATCTGACAGTGACAAAAATAGAATCCTATCTTCGATAATTTTGAGTTATCTTTTTAAACAACGCATATTATTTCTTGTTTGTTTTAAAAAAAAAGTTTGAAATAAATAATTATTCAAAGTAAATTCTCTTTGTAGAAAAAGGAACAAACTGCCTATATATAACTTGCCAAGTTAAAAGTCAAACAAGAAATAACATCAAAAGGTAATTAAAAGTTAAAAGGAAAAGTTTGTGCAATTCTATCTTTTTAAGCAGATCAATTCTTTTTGCAAACACAATGATGGATCATTATGCTTCTGTTCAATTTTAGAGTAAAATGATACTATTGCTTTCCCTGATCTAAATATAATCATACATATTTTACCTTGTTGTTAGTGATGCATATATATATGAACTCAAACGTAAACCTCTTTTTTTCTTCCTGTTCACAAGTAGTCTTTAAATTGTCAACGATGCTAGATGAGGTATACTTGATTCTCAAACAGAAAAGTAGATTGTGTTTTAAAGTAAGATTTAAAGGGTTTTTGGACTATGAATCATCTAATATTAAGTTGGTATATGAAGCCGAAAGGATAGAATAAAACAATATATTAATGACATACCTTCCTTTACAGTTTATATATGTATGCATCTATGTAATATTTAGGTAGGTTCCCATTTCAATTATTGGGTTGTATGTTTTTTTAAGGTCAGATTAATATTAATCAATTTTAAGGGCACATTAACATCAATCAATGCTATTTAAATTTTTAAGACTTTATTGTATCCAAGTTCATATAGGAGCTTGCGGATTGAGGATTTTGGCTGAAGGGTTGCTCCAATATGTTATTGTATCCAAGTTTTGTTCATGAGCGGCAGAAGGTTGATGAGGAGAGAAGGAGAGTTGGGCATGTGCACCGGTTTCATATTTGATATGGGTGATGAATGTTTTACTCACTTATAGTACGATAATGATACTTGATCATTGGCAAGAAGAGGTGGTCAAATATTTGATTAAAAAGACAAAAAAAACAAAATTGTGGTGGCCCTTTGAACTCCAAACCTTACATATTTTATGTATTGTTCCTACAAACTGAGCTAAGCTCACGAGGACTAAAAAAAATGATGTCAGGCTTAATAGTCAACTTCCATAAAATTGTATTGGTTGGGATAAATTTTAATCACGGGTGCTTAAAGAGGCGGCTAACGTTCTGAATTTGCAAACTAGATTACTAGACTCCTCTTCTCTTAAGTTCATTGGGATGCATATTGGTGCAAATCGGAGAACAATAGATATATGGCATCTTGAGGTTGAGGTGGTGAGATCTAGATTGTCACGACTGAAGAATATAAAGTTTATCGTTGGAGATTGTGTGATCATCATAAAATTAATATTTACACTACACTTGTTGCGGGTTTTATTTGTTGATATCTATGGAAGCAAATTTTTATATAACAATATAATAAAATAGATATAATAAGATTTTAAAAACTCATATGCCACATTCGCAAACATGTGTCAGGTCATCTTAAAAATGTGGTTAGGGTCCATTTTAAAAAATAAATTTTTTGCAAGGATAAATTTCAATTTTTTTTTACGAGGACCAAAAGTCAAATGTGTTATATTTGAAGGGTCTTTCAAATCTTTTAGTCTTTATTTTATATGCAAAATACCGTTCAATATTTGCACCACGCCAATTGCAGATTTTACGTGTTTATATATGTGGATGGAAATTTTTATATGAGAAAGCACTATTATAAAATTTTGAAAACTCATGACTATTTTCAAAATATCAACATTAATGTAATGTTTCTATTAACTATATTTTTCTCTTATATGCAAAAATCTGTTAAATATTTGCACCATGCCCGTTGAAAATTTTATTTGCTTATATTTGTAGAAGCAAATTTTTAAATATCGTTATGAGAAAATCAATATGATAAAATTTTAAAAAACTCATACCTATTTTCAAAATATGAACAATATTCATGTAGTGTTTCTATTAATTTTTTTTATTTTATATGCAAAGTACTGTTAAAATATTTGCACTGCGCCCGTTGCGGATTTTATGTGTTTATTTCTCCACGAAGCAACTTTTTAGTTTTATGTATCAATATGAGAAAGTCGTTATGATAAAATTTTGAAAATTCATAACTATTTTCAAAATATATATCAACATTAATGTAATGTTTCTATTATATTTTTTATGTAAATTAATGAGATTAACCGATGATAATGCATAACTTATAACAAAAATAATAACATTTTTTAAAAAAGAGCGATGAAAGGAGATGAGAGAGTGATGCCTGACTGCCAGTGGCACCATCACGGGCAATCGCGTCGGCACAATTCGTCGGTGGTGAGGATCTGGGGGGTTAGGGTACCAGGCAAGGTGCCGGATATTGGGGGGGGAGGGGGAGATTGGATTGACGTGAGACCGGGACGGAGGAAAGCGCAGTGACAGGAGCTTCAGGGACAAAACAGATTTGAGGACGGTGTGCGGCTTCGGGACAGGGATGGCTTTGATCTTCGGCAGTCTAGGGTTAGGAATGCAACAAGGGAGGAACGCTGCTACGAGGATTATGATACCGGTTCGGAACTTTCGTTTGGAAGGTATGATGATTGGAGAGACCGCAATCATGGGGATATTGGCTACGTCACAGAACAGAAGCGTAGGTTGCACTATCAATCGCGTCGTTCAGGGAGGATAGCTAAGGCTTCTCGTGCGGATTCTGATGTATACAAACAGCAACAGCGTGAGCTTCCAGAACTTGACTGCCACGATGATGATGGCTTCCTTAAACAGCAGTAGCGTGATCATCCAGCTATTGGGGAACCTTCAGATACTTTCTCGGCTTACAAACGGTTTGTTGCATTCTACATTACTAATTTTCCTCCACAAGCCTCGACTTTCTTTTTGTGGAAAGGTTTCGAAGTTTTTGGCATTCTTGAAGACGTCTTTGTCGCTAGTAAAAGAAATGTTAACGGTGATGTTTACGACTTTGGGCAATATTATAAGGTGCGTGATGTCGATAAATTGTTGAAAGTTGTGAACAATGTGTTTTTTGGCCAATATCGCGTCCATGCTATACTAGATAGGTTTGATAAGTCTGTGTCGAAGAAGATGGTGAGCGTGAGGGTGATGGTGGTACGGTTGAGGGAAAGGAGGGAGGAGGCGTGAGCAAGGGAAGGGGAAAGGATCTTGAGGGAGAAAAAATTACGTCGATATAAGGGGTGTGGGGAAGGGGAGGGAGATGGATAGTGGTGAGTTTGAGGTGAGGGTGGGGGAGGTGTCGAAGCCGGTTGTTGGGAGGGAGGGTCTGTAGGAGGGTGGCGGTTTGGTGACGGGTAAGGGCCGTAGTAAAGCTAGCATGGATAACCAACCAGCAAAGAAGAAATTGGTGAGAAAGTACAGGTCTCAGGAGGAGGATTTGAAATGGGCAAGTAGAGGTCTTGTTGGTACGGTGATCAATGGGGAATCGATGTCGCTTATACAAAGTAGAGTGGAAGATGTTGGCTTCAATGATATCAACATTATTCCTTTAGGGGTTGATAAGGTTTTTATTCATTCTCTATCTGGTATGGATGTCTCTGATACTGTTTGGAAAGAAAAACAATTTTTTGATCTATTATTCTCGCGCATTATTTGTTGGGACAAAGCGGTATTGCCTTTTCAGAGAGGTGCATGGCTTCGAGTCTATGGGATTTCGATACATGCATGGAATGAAATTTTTTCAAATTGTGTGTCCTAGATTGTGGAAGGTACCTATGTTCAGATAATTGTTCTCTAGGACGTGAACGATTTGATTTTTCCATGGTATTGACAAAATCCTAATATATGGTGTTATGGTGGAAATTAAAATTGTGGAAGAATAGGGATTTAATATAGGGGAGGATGCTTGTTTGTTTGAATAGGACGAGAAATTTGTGTTGTCTAGTCCGGATACTGTTGAGTTATGTGATGATTTAGAAACAAATAAAAATGTGGAGGTTTTGGTCGATAAAATTGTGAAAGATTTAGATGAAGCAGTTGACCATGATCAGAATGTTTCTTTTGAAGAGCGGGATGAGTTGGTAAACTTAAAGACTACAATGCCAAATGAGGAACCCGCATCTGATGAAAGTCTTGAAAAATACAGAAGTTATGCAAGTGTTGAAAAATAAAATACGGAAGCGTCAACGTCAAAGAGAACTAGTTACAAAGTCTTTAGAGGTCGGCAATCAAGGCTCATCCAATGAATCTTCTTTGGCGTCATTGAACAATGATTGGAAGAATTAGGTGGTATTACGGGGGAATGAGGAGGTGGCGGTGGATGCCATTTGGGGTATCGGTAAAGCTATTAGTGTTTCTTTTCAAGGTGACACTCAAAATATGTTTAGTGTGTTGTCTTGTTCCAAGCAGGTAAATAAGGGGCCGATTTTGACACGGTGGTGGATTTAGGTGGTGCAGTTGGGGGGAGAGTAGGTTTGGTTGTCACGTGATTGGAGTGGGGAGGGGAGGGGAGGGTGTGTGAGATGAAGCTGCTATCTTGGAATGTGAGGGGGCTAGGGGGGCCTGAGAAAAGGAGGGAGGTGCGGTTGTTAGTGGAGGAGAAACGACCTCATATTCTATGTCTTTAAGAAACAAAGTTGACGGGTTTTGTTCTGTTCATGTGTTCTTCGTTGTGGGGAAATTCGAGTCATGCTTTCTCCTTCCGTCCTTCAGTAGGGGCGTCGGGGGGTTGTTGACATTGTGGGATAGTTCTGAGGTGGAAGTGTGGTCTACAGTTAACCGTCAACCTGTTCTTTTGATTCACTGAAGGTTTATCAAGACGAATTAGGTGTTCTATTTGTTTAATGTGTAAGCTCCTTGTGACAACATAGCGAAACAAGATTTGTGGGTTTCTTTATTAGATCGATTATCTCAACTGAGAGGTCAGAATGTTTGCATGTGTGGGGATTTTAATGCAGTCAAAAGTACGAGGGAAAGATGTTCGGTTCGGGGTGGTGTTGTTTCTCAGGATGTCACGTCGTTTAACCTCTTCATTGATGAAAATATGTTGATAGATTTACCGTTATCTGGTCACAGATACACGTGGTTTAAAGGTGATGGTATTTCAATGAGTAGGTTAGACCATTTCTTGTTATCAGAAGAATGGTGTTTGAAATGGCCTAATTGTCTTTAAATTGCTCTTCTCTGTGTAGTCTCCGACCATTGTCCTATTCAGTTGTCCGTTGATAAGGAAAACTGGGGTCCTCGTCCATCTCGAATGTTGAAGTGCTGGCAAGATATGTTGGGTAACAAACAGTTTGTGTCTGAAAAATGGAAATCTTTTACAATTGAAGGATGGGGCGGCTTTGTTCTTAAGGAGAAGTTTAAATTGATAAAGACGGCTTTGAAGGAGTGGCACCTGTCTCATTCTGATAATATTCCTTCAAAGCTTGACACTTTAAAGGCTCGGTTATCCTGGTTAGATAGCAGAGGGGAAGATGAATTGTTGTCTCCTGTTGAAATAGAGTAAATGTGTGGTATTACTTATGAGATTCACTCATTATCTCGGGTTAATACTAGCATTTATTGGCAACAGTCCAAGTTGCTTTGGCTTAAGGATGGAGACGAAAATTCTAAAATTTTTCACAATGTTCTATCTAGTCGTCGAAGACGTAACTCAATTGTCTCTTTTGTGGAGGATGGGAATATTGTGGAGGGGGTTCACCCTATTCGGAATGCTGTTTTTTCACATTTTAAAAATCATTTCAAAGCTCATCATAGAAATCGGCCAGGTGTTGAGAACTTGCCTTTAAAGACGCTTTCATTCATGGATGGGGGGGTTTGATCAAACCTTTTTCTGTTGAAGAAGTTCACGCCCTTGTGTGGGATTATGATAGCTTCAAGAGTCCCGGCCCGGATGGTGTTAATTTTGGTTTCATAAAGGAGTTCTGGCAGGTTCTGAAGGACGATATCATGCGCTTTTTCACTGAGTTCCACCGGAACGGAAAATTGGCTAGAGGTATTAATACAACTTTTATTGCTCTCATTCCAAAAGTCGATACCCCTCAGAAGCTAAATGAATTTCGGCCAATGTCCTTGGTGGGGTGTATGTATAAAATCCTGGCTAAGGTTCTGGCTAATCAGCTTAGAATGGTGGTAAGGAAGGTGGTCTCTGAGACTCAGACAACGTTTGTAAAAGATAGACAGATTCTGGATGGGGTTCTTATTGCAAATGAAGTGGTTGACAAAGCCCGAAAAAAAAAGAGCTTCTTTTATTTAAGGTGGACTTTGAAAAAGCATACGACTCGGTGGATTGGGATTACCTGGATGTGATCATGGGTAAAATGGCATTACCAGTTTTATGGAGAAAGTGGATTAAAGAATGTGTGTCAACTACGACTGCTTCAGTGTTGGTGAATGACTGCCTTATAGAAGAGTTTTCGATAGGGAGGGGCCTTCGCCAAGGCGATCCGCTATCTCCTTTTCTATTTTTTTTTTGCCGCAGAGGGCCTGAATATTATGATGTCTGAGATGGTGAACACAAATTTGTTTGAGGGCTATGTGGTAGGAACGACCCATTCCATGGTTGTTTCTCACCTCCAATTTGCTGATGACACTTTACTGGGTGTCAAGAGTTGGGCCAACGTTCGCGCACTGCAGGCTATGTTGCTATTGTTTGAGGACAATATCTCTGAGTTGTGGTTGGTTGAGGCAGCTTCCATTCTGAACAGTAAAAAGGGCAAGTTCCCTTTTGTGTACTTGGGTCTCTCTATCGGTGGTAACCCTTGAATTTTAGCGTTTTAGGAACATGTGTTACATTCTATCAAGTCTAGTCTGTCTGGGTGGAAAAATTGTTTTCTTTCTTTCGGGGGCCGCTTGACTTTGCTTAAATCTGTCCTGACCTCTCTACATGTCTATGCTCTTTCTTTCTTCGAAGCTTCGTCGGGTATAATCTCTTCCATTGAATCTTTGTTTAAAAAAAATTGGGGTGGGAGTGAGGATCACAGAAAAATACCTTGGATTAATTGGAAAAATGTTTGTCTTAGAAAGGAGTATGGTCAGTTGGGGGTTAGGAAGTTGAGAGAGTTTAATTTATCTCTTTTAGGAAAGTGGTGCTGGAGGATGTTAGTTGATAGAGGAGGTTTTTGGTATAGGGTGTTGGTTGCTAGGTACGGTGAGGAGGCAGGGAGGTTGGAGGTTGGGGTCGGAGTGGTTCCTATTGGTGGAAGGAGGTGGCTAGGATCAGGGATGGTGTAGGCGAGGAGGGGGAGTGTTGGTTTTCAGAGAGGGTGACGTGAAAGGTGGGGGATGGGGCTGATACTTTATTTTGGTTTGACCGGTGGTTAGGAGGTATTCCTCTCTGTCAGCGTTTTACTACTGTTTGATCTAATGGAGAACAAGTTGATTACGGTTGCAACTTTGTTCTCTCTAGGTTAGGAGGACGGGGTGAGGCATGGCAGTGGAGGAGGAGTTGGTAGTGGAGTGTAGGAACTTACTATCTAATGTTACTTTGCAATGTTTTAGATACCTGGCAGTGGCTTCCCGACATTGCGGGAGGCTACACGATGCGTACAGGTTACCAATTTCTCACTACTCAGGCTGACCCTCTCTTGGATGCTTCAGACAACCTGATATGGCATACTCAGGTTCCATTGAAGGTTTCCATCTTAGCTTGGCGTTTGTTTCGTAACATGTTGCCGACAAAAAACAATTTACTAAACTGTGGCATCATATTAGTCGCGGACACCTATTGTTCGACAGGTTGTGATCAATTAGAAAGTGCTCAACATTTGTTTCTGCATTGTGATATTTTTGCCAAAATATGGCTGCAGGTTCGATTTTGGATTGGTGTTTCAGGTGTTGATCATTACAGTCTCCGTACCCACTTCGTTCAGTTTACTAATTGCTTGGGTGCTTCAAGGGCACGAAGATCATTTCTACAGTTACTTTGGTTACTCTCTGTTTGGCTAGTGTGGAATGAGCGTAATAATAGGCTTTTCAATAATTCTCACACTCCCAATGTGGAGTTTATTGAAAAGGTTAAATTTCATTCTTACTGGTGGTTGAAGGCTAATAGTTGCGGATTTTTATTTTGATTGTCAGCAGTGGTGGTCGGACCCGTTAACTTGTTTGGGTATCGGCTGATTGTCTGTCTGTGTAATTGTTTTGACAGAAACTCTGTATTTTTGAGCGTCCTCTTTAGCACGTCTTATGCTAGAGAGGCATTCCTGCTGGTGTGAATATATATATATATATATATATATATATATATATATATATATATATATATATATATTTTTTTTTTTTTTTTAAAAATAAAAAAAAATAAATAAAAAAAAAAAAAAA
>Ga0228710_1010100_pt1 | contig 12780 bp, 9 predicted proteins | sample MedpolnodulmetaG_FD_177995 | JGI IMG/M metagenome (GOLD analysis project Ga0228710, IMG submission 177995) | Root nodule microbial communities from Medicago polymorpha collected in Santa Monica, California, United States - pink nodules | ecosystem: Host-associated > Plants > Roots > Nodule...
ATTTTATACAAATATATATATATATATATATATATATATATATATATATATATATATATATATATATATATATATAGACACACACACATACAATTTTAATATTTATATAAAACATGGTTTGTAATTTACACACAATTTCTATAAAATATCGTTGATAATCTACACACGTTAGCGCAATAAAAAGAGCAGAAAGATGGACACGTGAGTACCCATCTTTCCGCTAGTGATAAAATAAGTTGAATATGTAATTTTTCATGTGAGGGGTAACCTTGGCGCAACTGGTAAAGTTGTTGTCATGTGACTGAAAGGTCCCGAGTTCAAGTCCTAGAAACAACCTCTTGTGTAAAAAACAGGGTAAGACTGCGTACAATACACCAAAAATGGTGGGACCCCTTCCCGAACCCTCCGTATGCGGGAGCTTTAGTGCATCGGGTTGCCCTTTATGTAATTTTTCATGTAAAACACTACTCTTATCCACTACATAAAAAAAACTTCATGGATGGGATAGCAGTTTCCTGCTTAGCTTAAAAAGGATGCCAAGCGTGGATCTGCTCGATGCGGAAGACCAGTTCGAGCTCCCAAAGCTCTACATTTGGCAGCTGCCTGCAGTCATCACATTGAAATTAGTAAAAAAAAAAACTTCAACATTCAATTTTGTTACTTTCAATTTGAAATATCATTCTGTAGTATGAACAGAATTGTCTTAGCAACTTACTACTTGAGCAGCAAATGGTAACATTATCTCTGGTGCCATGTTTGAGCAGATGGCTATAAACAAAATAAGTTAGAGCAAAATCAATTATGCTGAAACTATAAACGTCCATTGTACAAAAGTCCAACAAATGTAAACATGAAGAGATGGCAAGTGTGTCGTCATTTATGTAACTTCACAACTATCTCTTAGACTACTAAATTTAAGCTCTTGGTTCTGTCTACCGCTATCCCAAGCTTTTTGACTAGATACTATTATGAAAGTATTTTCTTGCAACCATGCAAAACACCCAGATGATTATCATATATGCCTTAACCATTGAGAATTTGTTGGAACACTAGTCGATTCTAGTGGAAGTTGGATAGAAAAACACAAGGTAAGAACTAGTGTGTGACTTAAAAATGTCCCACATTGGTGAGCCACAGTAACTAGCAAGTGTTTATATAAGGTTGGGGTGACCTCCAAGGGTGTGCCCTTGGGGTACCCACTTTTGCGAACGGGTGAGCGCTTAGAAAAATATATATATCACGCGCGTGACGTCTACCTTGTGCAGTACGTAATTGAACAGTGAACTTGGCTGTTTTATCCTGGAGGCGGCGCAGTTGTTAGTCTACCTTGCACAAACTTAGCAAGTGTTTATATAAGGGTGGGGTGACCTCCAAGGGTGTGCCCTTGGGGTACCCACTTTTACGAACGGGTGAGCGCTTAGAAAATATATACATCACGCGCGCAACGTCTACCTTGTGCAGTACGTAATTGAACAGTGAACTGGGCTGTTTTATCCTGGAGGCGGCGCGGTTGTTAGTCCACCTTGCACAAACTTAGCAAGTGTTTATATAAGGGTGGGGTGACCTCCAAGGGTGTGCCATTGGGGTACCCACTTTTACGAACGGGTGAGCGCTTAGAAAAATATATACATCACGCGCGCAACGTCTACCTTCTGCAGTACGTAATTGAACAGTGAACTGGGCTTAGCAAGTGTTTATATAAGGGTGGGGTGACCTCCAAGGGTGTGCCCTTGGGGTACCCACTTTTACGAACGGGTGAGCGCTTAGAAAAATATATACATCACGCGCGCAACGTCTACCTTGTGCAGTACGCAATTGAACAGTGAACTTGGCTGTTTTATCCTGGAGGCGCGGTTGTTAGTCCACCTTGCACAAACTTAGCAAGTGTTTATATAAGGGTGGGGTGACCTCCAAGGGTGTGCCATTGGGGTACCCACTTTTGCGAATGGGTGAGCGCTTAAAAAAATATATATATCAGGCGCGCGACGTCTACCTTGTGCAGTACGTAATTGAACAGTGAACTGGACTGTTTTATCCTGGAGGCGGCACAGTTGTTAGTCTACCTTGCACAAACTTGGGTAGTGCCGCGAAACGTATTAAAGAGAGCGATTTGGTCGTGACTCAACCCGGTAATCTCTTCGGTAGTAGTTTCTGTTTTTGTTTTTTTTTTAAACACGAAAAATAACAGAATTTGAGATATAATTCTACTTCTGTTATATTCCAACCACTTGCTAACCTCATAGCCCAAAAAAAGAGAACAAAACCACAAGCGAACTGATTCTGTATGGGACTCCATGTAAGAAAATAAAGTTAACTGTAGATACTAAAGTGAAGGTTCTAGAACAAATCAGATTGCATGTCTACTGATTAAGATTTCAAAGAGGAAAATATTGGAAGGGGGATCAGTTTAAAACCTCAAAAACCTAGCAGATACATGGAAACAAAGCAAGTTTAGACCTTGACAAATAATCACGAATGGAACCCCATAACAAGTTTTTTAACGAGTTTAAATCTACATTTCTTTTTAGGGTTCAGGCAAGGGCCGCATCACTAGGATGGCCCTAGGAGGACCCCATCCATAGAGGTGAAAGGGTTAAGTATATGGGCCTCGTCATAGAGATGTTTTTGTTCTTTTTGTGACTCTATTGTAAATGGTGACACGAGTAAACAAACCAAAAATAAATACCCATTTCAAGTCTCGAGTAACAAGTTTAGGAAAAAAGAAGTTGGGTCAGTGATTACACTTACCATACATAATGGCTCCAATAAATGCATCCCCAGCACCAGTGGTATCAATAAGCTCAGAATCTGGTATCTTCTCTGCTGTTCCAATAAAGAATCTCCCACAAACTGTCCCTAATCCATTTACTCTGAATTTTGTCACCACCTGAGAAAATAAATGAGTGAAGGTAAGAGAAAAATATATTTTTTCTAAGCAGTTATCACTATTATCTATTTAACATAGAATTTTAACTAAGTCTATTTATGATGTATACGAATAAAATCAAGTACTGAAACTGACGTTGCTGTAGCAATTTTAATGTCAAATTCGAGTAGCATACAAATCCAAAATTTATATGAATTTCACATTTCTTAATCAATACACATATAACTTATTTGATTTATATGAAGGTAAATACAAAATTGAATCCTAAGAAATGTTGTATAGACTTAGATCTTGATATTAAGATCATAAATAGAAGATGTTTCACTCAATTGCTTTAACTTATACATTGATATGCTACTTGGTGTTGATTGACAGTGACGCATAGATCAGACTCCAATATATCTTGGTTGCTGTTGACCAGTTGATGTTATATTGAAAATGTCATTATATAGCAAAACTGGAAAAAATCTTTTTCATCCAACAATGCAGTGATATTCCTTCCAATTTATCTAATGCTCATGAACCGAAAGATGTAATTGGTAAGACGCACGCTAATTTTAAGCGTGTGGCTGTACCTCCATGCTTGCTTTTGCATGGCACGTAATTCCACGATAAATAGGAACCTAGCTACAGTTATGAAATGTGACAAGATTCTTTTGAACTAGCCATATAATTCTCCTTTCTCTATGTAAATTATTACCTTCGTCTTAAAATTTTCTTCTTATGTTCAAACCAAAAAAAAAGTATTTTTAAACACAAACTGAAAGTTTAGAATATATCTCCACATTAAAATAAAATTTGTACAAGTTATAGGTTCAACAATGTTTTACCGATGATATACAGGTTGGAATAGCCAAGCTTTCGTCTTTTTCTTTGTACAGGAGTTCTAAGAAGCTATCTACATTCCTTTCTTCTACGCCGACATCCTCTGCCAAAAAGAGCATTAAACTTGTAAGTTACATTTGCTTAAAGAAAAGAGTGTGACTCAAAGCAATAATAATTTAGAACATTATGCCCCTTCGAGAAGTAGATTAAATAAGTGATATGAAAAAGCCATTCGTGTGTTCACCATCTGTGCTTCTTTCCAACATTAGACAACCATTTTCACCCAGAGTCGCAATCACAAACTTGATATTTGGCAATCTAAAAAGCATTGAAACCAATGCACTCGGGATTGATGGTGACTGTGTCCAAGCCTAACAGAATACAAACCAAATCTCATATGAACATCAAGAAAGATGAATCATAGACAGAAGCATATGGACACATCATATAGGCGATTAGAGTGCACCCTACCTAAACAGCAATTCAAGCTAATCATGACATAATACAGGAGTTAAAAAGTAAATGTATAATGGATTTCAAAAATTGAGGAAACTACTTGTTGTTTGTTTGTTTGTTTGAGGGGGCTGAAAACAACATGAAGTGTTGAAAGTTGAGTAAAAACGTCTCCCTTTTACTGGGAGTTCAGAAGATAAACATTTTCTAACAAGCCTTACGTTCGACATACTAATGAATCCAAATTTATATAGTCCAAATAACGTAAAAATGCATGTAAGCCCCTCATATTACCTGTGGAAACCTTGCTGAACATACAACAAAATCAGCAAGCGTTAATAGCTCATCCAACCCTTCCCTTGGTGATTCTGCCTCAACTAAAACAGGAATATTATTGCGAGCTGCCTGTACTTGAGAATTCAACAATTAACCAAGGTTGTCAAATTCAAAAGAACAGACAAGTATTGATGGACAGACTCACAAAACAGGAATTAGGTTCACAGCCCAATACAGAAAAAAGAGCATCACAAATTCAAAATTGATGGATAAATTAAAAAATCACAAAGTTCAAAATTACTAAAGACTAAAGAGTGAAAGATAGGGGGACTGGGCTCCCCCCATTGGAGCCGGATTCAACTCGGTAGACCTAGGTATCAGCACATCAGTGTTAGGTTCATTCACCTCATTGACCTTTTGGGTTCATTGCAAACTCACAACGATGGGTTTGTTCATGTTTCCTGGTTTATGACTTTATTTACTCTAGAAACTATGGTGGGGTTGAGTCTCAATGAAGCGTCATTCACCTCCTTTGTAAATTTGTTCATGTCTAAGAAAATAGCTATTATATTGTAGACTCGTTCAATCGTCCTCAAAATCACAATTCTATCCAAGTCTATACGAGTTTGTGTGAGTCTTCATGGGTTTACACAGAAACGATACTGTAAGCAAGTTAACTCAGTTTTGATACCTAGAATCATAAGATTGTATGAATTAACTTGGGAGTTTGAGAAACAAGATCATGCAGACTAAGTGTATCAAGTATTATTTCTATCATAACATTATAGTTCCCCTACACCAAGCTGAGAAACAAAAAGAAACCTCTCCAACTTTGAAATGACAACCGACAACTAAAAGTAATGTATAGTTTACCAGTATGAATGCCTTAAAAAGTCATCTGGCAATAGTGGAAGAGATGCAAGAACAAGTGAGATGATGATTACCTCTCGTCCCACAAATAGAGCAGTTTCGGTGGACATTCCGTCAAAATATACTAATCCTGCTCCATCAAATGCAGACAATAACATTGACTGGGACAAATCATCTGGCACCAAGGGAGGATCTCCAGGGGTATAAATACTTGTGCGAGTTTTTCTGAGAGTATTACTTATAATTAGTTGACTCAATTTAACTATTGAAATCCTAGGTAGATTGCCTCAAATATATCTCATCATAGTAAGAGTCATGATGAGATAAAAAAATTGATATTGATATACATTATACATCGGGAACATGCACGTTTATGCGTAATTTTAGATTGAGTACATGTTATTTTATGATAAATAAAAGGCGCATTGGCTGAAATAAATAGAGCTCCACCATAATTTCATGAGAGTGCATTTTCAGAGAATCTTTTCTTATTATACCATTGTAAGCATTGAATCATCAGGTTTCTTGATATTGATTAAGAAAGTGATGCTAATATTAATCTGTTGGAAGTAAAGGGTAAGACATACAAGCAACTGGCTTACGTTTGGGTGTCTACTAGTACATATGAAAATGTTGAACTACCACCCTTGGATACCTGAAAAATGATAACAATAACCTTTTACTCAGAAAGTGATAACTAAATTAGGATAGAGGTGAAAATAGTGAAGCAGAACAATTCTTTCAAACATTGCAGGCTGATGAATACAGTTGTAGAAATAAACAGAACCAACAGTTAAGCATAATAATCATTCAAATTTCGATAAACATACATATGCTCAATGCAACAAGTTGGAGAACAAAAGCAATGAATAATCCATTCGAATTTGCAATATAAAATCAACAATCTGAATCTTATCTTACAATAATAAAGGAAGTATCAACACCGTCAGCTTCTAGTTCCTCCAATATACTGTTTCCTTGAGCATCATCAGCAACCTTGGAGATGAGTTTAGGTTTCAAGCCGAGTCGCGCTGCACAAGTTAAAGCATTACCGGCATTTCCACCTCCTTGAACCTTGGAGGAAGTTGTTCGGACCTTATCATCTGGTTTTGGATATCCGTCTACAGTAGCTAAGAAATCCACCGTCGTCATTCCGAATCCAACCTGCAAACACAAAATTCTATATATCTATATATTCATTCATCTATACATACATACACACACGCACAGAGAGAGAAAGAGATGAAACGAACGACGATGTGATTTTGAGGAAGAGGAGGAACGGCGTGTGCTGAGATTTTGATACTTTTGCGATGGAATGTGATTGACTGAAAAAGAAGAAGAAATGAGAATTGAATTGAATTGAATTGAATTGAAGAAAAAGAGAGTAGTACTACCACGTGAGAATGGAGGTGTCGTGGAAATTGATGAGGAAAAGAGGATGAATATGTGTCCAAGATTGTGCCATTGAATGGCTTTGAAATGGATTTCATCGGAGAATCAACGGTGGTTCCGATCAAGCTTCGGTGGAATGTGATGAATCAATGGTGTACTTTTAAGTTGAAACTTCGTAATGAATTAACTAATTTATAAAGTTAATTTGGATTAAAATTATATCACACAAGTCGTTGTAGTATAGTGGTAAGTATTCCCGCCTGTCACGCGGGTGACCCGGGTTCGATCCCCGGCAGCGGCGATCACTTTTTTCTTAATTATCTGATAATTAGTCTATATCATGTTTACTTCTTACCTTTCTATCACCAAAAGTGGCTGTAGTTTAGTGGTAAGAATTCCACGTTGTGGCCGTGGAGACCTGGGCTCGAATCCCAGCAGCCACAATTTTTATTTTTCATTCACAAAAAGAAAACAGAGAATTTTTTATTTTTATTTTTTTAGAGAAGAAAACAGAGAAATTGTACAGTTTTGATATTTATTGGTAATCTTTATTTTATTTCTTTGTCTCACAATCTCCTACTCACACAATTAATTAGAGGGAAACTATTGACGGGTTCATGAAACTTGCTAGAAAGAATGAAAAAAACACAAATAACTTGCCGTTTGGCTATTCTATTAGAATCTGCTCCTCTAGTTCGGATTTCACACATTTGGTACGTTGGCAGTTTTCGATCAAAATTGGATGGTTTATATCCAAACTCGGTGTTTTAAATTATAAAACGAAGACATGTATTTTTTTAAACCGTCCTATCCCATGACTCTAATACGTGAATGTGAGCTCTCTTTAATCAGTATATCCAAACTACCAAATTACTTTATAACTCCACAGAAGTAATTTTACATAAACTAATAACTACACGAGCATGTTTTAACAAGTTCAGATGATTTTGTGACAAATTTACAATGCATGGAAAGAGTTCCTTTCCCAGTTGTGTGGTTAACTTTGCATAACTGCATCAACTTAACCATTAAGAGTAAAAAAACAAGGAATGCTCAACGTCTCACTACAAATTTCATGAAACAAAAGATCAAGAACAATTGACCGATATGATTTCCTTTAAAAAAACTCATCCATCTAGCTTGATAAATCTACTGCATGAAAGACGCGAGGCGCTGATCAGTTTGGTGAGGAAGACCACTCCGCGCCCCTAGTGCTCTGCACTTGGCAGCTGCCTGCAATTGGTATTATAATGCATAAACTTCTTATAGCAAACAAATCCATCCAATTTCCAACAAAAAACGCGTGCAAATTTGATTTTAAAAAATAATTGTCACTTGAGTGCTGAGTATATACCACATTAGCAGCAAAGCATAGCATTTTCTCTGGTGCAAAGTTGGCGCAGATAGCTGAAAATGCAGTCAAGGACAACTTGTATAAACAATAAAGCAGTGGTGATTCAAGGGTCACAAGGACACGATATGGAACAAAGATGACACATTACCGTAGATAATAGCTCCGGTGAATGCATCACCGGCACCTGTAGTATCAATAAGCTCTGATGGTGGTATGTTTTCAGCTGTTCCAATGTATAGCCTACCACAAATTGTTCCTATACCTTCTGCTCGCAATTTTGTCACCGACTGGAAGTGAATAAAAGAATATAATAAGTGTACCAAAAATACAAATAAGCTACAATCAACTTTATAAATTCAAAGATATAGGAACAAGGCTTCATTTCTGTAACATTACAGCAGACAATAAATATTGGTAGTTTCATTAAAATTACCGATGATATGCACGTTGGGATGCATATGCTCCCATTCTTTTTTGTTTCCAGAGATTCGAGCAATTTGTCAACATCCATTTCTTCTGTGGATGGAACCTCTGCCAGAAAAGCAAAATAGTTGAAAAGAACATTTTTAGTGTAGTATACATTAAGAGAAGATATAACATACAATTGATAATTGACGCAAACATAAAAAAGGTTGTATGTACTGACCATTAGCACTTCTCTCAAGCATTATGCAACCATTTTTTCCCAAAGTTACAATCACAAATTTGATTTTGGGCAAGCTTAGAAGCATAGAAACAAGTGCTTTTGGAATAGTTGCTGCCTCTGTCCATGCCTATCACCAAAAATAGGTGCAACAGAGGAAAATATTCAATCCCACCTCAGACTTAAAAACAAGGTTCTAGTAAAAGACACAAGTATTGTACTATTATGTAAAACTATAAGATTTATCGAAAAAAGATTATGTAATTGTTGAAAACAAAGCTTATGCAAGAACCTTACTATTATATTTTTGTTAGTATAGGTCACTTTTTAATGAAAACGGTGAACTTGCCTGCGGAAACTGTGCAGCACATACGACATAATCAACTACTTTCAGGAGATCATCCAACCCTTCTCTTAGCCTTTCTGCATCCATTAAGATAGGTATATTCTTCTTAACTGCCTGTACTGAAAAATACATGATTTTGTTTAATTTCTCATCAGATCAAGCACTTTTTCTCATGCTCAACCTCCTTTACCAGAAGATTATATATAAACTAAAAGACACTAATTGGATAACTTTAGCATATATTACAACTAAAATACAAACATGAATATCAGGAAGCTTCAGAAATCATGTAAATAATAACCTCGTGTGCAACAACTAGAGCAGTTTCATGCAATCTCCCATCAAGATAAGCAATTCTCGCTCCATTCATTGCAGATAATAAACTTGATTCAGGAAGGTCGTCTGGTTTCATTGGAGGAAATCCTGGGGTATGTAGACAAGTACGTGACTTGCTGAAATATTACACTAAAATTAGTCAAGTTACAAATCAAATTTTCAATAGCTGCATTAACGTCAAATCCTTGAAGATCTTATTGTAAAACAAATCATGATAGAACATAGTTTTTATTCCTACTAAGAATACACATTTACTCTTTCTCACACGTGCACTTTCTGCTACTTTAAACAACGGTTTGAGGTATTGTCAAGTATCTAAACAAACTAGAGCAGAAACTTCATGTGAAGTGTTTTTCATATTGCAAATGAAAATAAGGGCCATCATGCTTATTGCTTTGTATTATCACTTATTTCTGCTAAGGATGCTACTAACAAATAAATGGAAGACTAAGCCAATGAACATTACGTTTGGTTGTCAACAATGATATATGTAAATGGTGAAGTTCCTTCCTTAGATACCTGCAAATAAGAAGCTCAATAATTAACAACCTCAAGCAGCATAAGCATTACCAATATTTAAAAGAAACAAATATAAATAATTAGCCAAAGAGTAAATTTTGATCATGGAGTTATATATTGCCATACAGTAAAAAGTTTCAACTGCAAACAAACTTAAATCCTATGACAGCTTAAAAATACCACTATAAAGGAGGTATCTACACCATCAGCTTGAAATTCATCTAATATGCTCCTTCCCTGAGTGTCGTCTGCAACCTAATAGGAGTATCAAACAGGTTTATTTTTAAGTTATACCACAAACACAAATGAATAGAGATGCATAGAGTGTGTGTGGTATTTAAAAACCTTGGAGATGATCCTTGGCTTGAGCCCTAAGCGAGCTGCGCATGTTAAGGCGTTGCCTGTGTTGCCTCCTCCTTGAGTCTATCGAAAACAATGCAGATTCAACTCACAACAATCTCTAATAAAATATGATTTCAAGACTACATAATTTAAACTAAGTTTTATTTGTTTACATTCATAATTTTTTTTTTTTTAAATCTCGCCCCAAACTTATTAAAATCAAACTATTTTTCCAGAAGCTACTAAAACAGCTATCCAATAGAATTAGATTTCAGATTTTGTTTCATATTGTGATTATATTTACAAGAGGAAACACACAGTAACAAAAGTTTAATTACTCACAAGTTCCCTAAACTGTTTGGATATTTTTAAATAGTTTTATGCAGTAAAAGAATATTTGTAATTTAGTCCCTAAACTTGTTTATAATTTATAATTAAGTCCCTAAATTTTAAAAGTAAATTAGTTGAATCTAAAACTTTTAAATAGTTTTGAATTTAGTCCTGGTGAACTTTAAACTACTTTATAATTCTAATTCAAAACTTTTAAATAACTTGTATTTGAGTAGCTAAATTCAGAGACATAATTACAAATTATTTAAGAGTATGGATAGCTAAATTTAGAGACATAATTACTTTAATTACAGATTATTTACAACTTTATAATCCAATCATAACTATTTTTACTTCAGGGTCCTAAAATTACTATTTGTTGTGAGTGCTTTTGATGGAAAAAGAAATACTAATGATGAATATAGTTGAAAAGAAGAAGAATCACCTTGAAGGAAGTGCTTCTGATTTTTTGATCTGGCTTAGGAAAAGCAGCAACAGTGGCCAATAAATCCAAGCCCACTGCTCCACACCCCACCTGCACAAACACAATAAAGGTTACTTTTTTAAGCTTCAAAGATGAAAAGGGAGTGATTGAATCAAAGAGAGAACTTACCACAATGGAATTTTCTTGAAGGAATTCACCAGACATTGCAGGCTAAGATTATGATTTCAAGAAAATTATTAGTAGCTTAAAGTTATTTTTAAATTACAAATCTACCCTGTTGTATACTTGTATTGTACATAAGCACCATTTTTATTGAATTATTTATGCTTATCACACATTATGCAGGCAATTAGAAATGTTGTTTGTCTTATTATAGTGCAAACTGTTTGTCTTTTATTGCAGATGAATACTCTAGCTTGTCTGTGATCTTTTATTTTTCTGTGTTATTATATAAACATGCTGAAAACTTCAAATGTGGTTTTAAGTTAAAAAAAAAGGATAAATAGTCATTTTGTGCTTGAATGTGTAACGAATAGTCACAATTGTGCTTTAATGTATCAATTTTCCAAAATAGTCTCTGATTGTGCATTACGTTAGTCACAATAGTCCCTAAAGTTAAAATGTTCCGTTAATATTACTCGTTACACATTCAGGGACGAAAATGACTATTTGCCCAAAAATCAACTGTGAAAGATTCTGACAATTTTATGATGATTTGAGGTCTTATGGAGCCTTTTCTTGATTGATGCCAATTTTGCAGCAAAGGTTACTGAAGTCTTACATGTAACAGCCCGATTTTCGCTAGATTTATTTTGTTATTTATTTATATGTGTTTATACGTACTTATATGTGATTAATTGCCTCTGTGTGTATTTTGGGTTACGATTAGTGGATTTCGGTGTTAGAAGGGTATTATAGACATTTTGGACTCAATGGTATTTTGGTCATTTTGTGAGCAAGGGTAAATTAGTAATTTCATGGTGAGGGTTATATTTAGTGTTTCAAGTGAGAACCATTATTTTTACTAAGTTACTATTCAGTAGTCGTAATTAGTTTTGAACCGGTAGTTATTCGATAACTTTTAACCGTTAGTGGATAGAAAACTTTGGGGGTTAGTTTATAAGTGTTGTGAGCCCATTAAGACATTAAGAGGTAGAGAGAGAAAGAGCAAGAGGAAGAGAAGAGGGTTTGAAGAGAGAAGCTTGAGGAACCAAGAGGTGATAGAGATTCTAGGAGTTTAATTGAAGCTTTTGTTAAGATTAAGGGGGCTAGTTTTCATTCATAATCTTTTGTATAATCTTTTTTTTTTCTTAAACTCATAAGTGCTTATTTGTGAAAAGTGATTAATTGTGAATTTAATTGGTGAAATTCGTGCTTAGGTTTTGATGTAATGTTTGGGTATGTGAATTTAATGATAATTAAGTTGTTGATGATAAAATTACATGCTCAAGATGTGTGTATATGTATACTTTGTTGATTTTGTGCAATTTGATGAAAAATGATGTTGTGCTTGTTGAATGATGGGAGACCATGATTATATGATGTAGTTGTTGTGGTGTTATGATGTTCTCATCAATTTATGCTTTGGGTGTTGATGAAAGTATTGTTGTGATTGAGTTGTGGTGATTTTCAAATTTTTGTGAAAATGGGTTGATAATGAGGAAGTTTGATTTGATGATGTTGAATGAGTTAAGGAGGTTGTTAGAATGAATTAGGATGATATGATTTTCTGTTTTAATCACTTGGTCTTGGAGAGAAA
>Ga0228710_1010102_pt1 | contig 12773 bp, 6 predicted proteins | sample MedpolnodulmetaG_FD_177995 | JGI IMG/M metagenome (GOLD analysis project Ga0228710, IMG submission 177995) | Root nodule microbial communities from Medicago polymorpha collected in Santa Monica, California, United States - pink nodules | ecosystem: Host-associated > Plants > Roots > Nodule...
CAAGTTATTTTATTTTAGGAACAAATATTTGAAAGATGGAGTCTTGGAGCAAAAGAAAGGAGAGTTGGAGCTGATTCATGCCAAAAATATGAAGATCTCATACTTAAATATCTTGTGCAAGGATTCATGTCAAAAACATGAAGATCTCATACAAAAATATCTTGTGCAAAGAATTTGAAGATCTTGTACAAAAATATAACAAGTGGCGCGCCCCTTTTGCCCTTTTGCTGCTTTTGCTTCATCGACAAAGCTGCCTATTTTAGTATTTCTGACCTAGAGCCCATGGTTTCTTGTGCAACACTTTAGTGATTTAATTCTTGGGGCTCAATTCAATGTTAGACTATAAATAGAGCAATCATCTAGTTTGTAAAACCATCTTTTGTTCTTGAAAATAATAAGTGACAATTGTTTTCTTTAATAAAAGATCAACCTTTATTTTATGTTCTTCTTCTTCTTCTTCTTCTTCTTCTTCACTATGTCTACAATGAACGTGAGTGAGTAGACTCTTCTTGTCTTAGGATTGTTGGATGAGTCTAATGACCTAATCCTAATCAAACCAAGCCTCGAACCCTAATTTTATATAAATCTACTTTCTAATCTAATTTCACCGTTTTTATAATGAATTAACAAATATCAAACTCATAAAGCGACAACGGAGGGTTAGTATTTGTTAATTCATCATCACAAATATCAATCCATAAAGCGACAACGGAGTTTTGATATTGGAACAAGTGAAATTAGACAAGGATTGCGAAACATGAAAATAGTCTAGCAAACCTTGAGACAAATAAAGTTTCATTCTTCAAGGATTCTAATAGCAATCAACCATGAGAATAGGCGTGGTTGCTAGAGGAACACACTCAATGATTTCGAGAGAAACTTTGATACGCTTAATAGAAACTTGTCTTTAGAAAGTAGGTCCAATATAAAGTTTAGGTTTAGGGTTTAATTGTGAAGGATTTGTCATCAAGATGAACCAATAATCCCAAGGCGCTTTTTATCATTATTTTCTACCGTTAAAAATCCAAACTTTACAATTTAACTTTCTTCTAATCATCAATAACAGTTAATTAAATTGAACAACTCCATGTTGGAACGATACTCTCTTTTTACTACTTCCGTAGAACCGTGCACGTGCGGTTTAACTCATCAAGTTTTTGGCGCCGCTGCCGGGGACTTATTGTAATTTGATTTTTTTTTTTTAACGGTTAGACTGAGAAAAAAAATATTTTTCTTCTTCTTTTTCTTTCTTTATTTTTACCGTTAACTTCTTGGGTTCTTATTCTTTTATGCGAAGAAGCAAAAGTCTTGGTGAATTCGTTCTCGAGATCGAAAGATTCTTACATAAGAGAAGAAGAGAAGCACAAAATAATAACGATATGGCTGAGGAACACACTCTTAAGGAGTATGCAACCCCTTCTACGGAAGAGCCACATGCTATTATTGTGTACCCAACAGTTGAGGGTAACAAATTTGAAATAAAACCTACACTTATTTACTTAGTGCAACAAAATCAATTTTTCGGATCACCCACTGAGGATCCGAATTTTCATATTTCTACTTTTTTAAAACTCAGTGGAACCTTGAACGCAAACCAAGAGGTCGTAAGGCTGCACCTATTTCCTTTTTCCTTAAGGGATAGAGCTAGTGCTTGGTTTCATTCATTGGAAGTTGGTTCTATCACTTCATGGGACCAAATGAGGCGAGCATTCCTTACCCGATTCTTTCCCCCTTCTAAAACCGCTCAATTAAGGGTGAGGCTTTACCAATTCGCTCAAAAAGATGGGGAATCTCTTTACGATGCGTGGGAGCGTTTCAAACAAATGCTTAGACTTTGTCCCAATCATGGTCTAGATAAGTGGCTTATTATCCACACTTTTTATAATGGTCTTTTGTATACCACAAAAATTTATCTTGATGCAACTGCAAGTGGAGCTTTGATGAATAAAACTTACACAATAGCATATGCTTTGATCAAGAACATGGCACAAAGCCACTATCAGTGGACAAGTGAGAGAGTCATCACTGCTTCTTCACCCTATAAAAAAGAGGCAGGTATGTATGAAATTTCTTCCCTTGATCATCAAGCTGCTAAGGTTGATGCACTCACAGAAAAATTTGATAAAATGAATACTAGTGTTGTCACACTTGCCCCTGTATCATCTCCTTGTGAAGTTTGTGGTGTATTTGGCCATATTGACATTGATTGCCAACTAGGTAGTGCTATTGAAGGTGTTGAGCAAATAAGTTATGCTCAATACAACCAAGGAATGAGGCAAAATCAAAACTTTTATAAAACTCCTCAAAATTCCTATGGACAAGCAGCAGCACCTGGTTATGCAAACAACTAAAGAGTCCCTCAGAAATCTAGTTTGGAACTTTTAATGGAAAGTTATGTCATGAATCAATTTAAGTAGCTAGAACCAAACCGGATATTTGAATGACTCTCATGCCAGACTCACATCAAAAGTGGACTCCATTGCTACGCACAACAAAATGTTAGAGACTCAAATCTCTCAAGTAGCCCAATAAGTGGCTACCTCCTCTCAAACCTCTGAAATCTTTCCAAGTCAAACTGAAACCAACCCCAAAGGCCACATAAGTGCTATTAACCCTAAGGATGGTAAACAATTAGAGGACCCCATTGTGAAAGTTAAGAACAATGAGGGAGAGATAGGGAGTGATGAGCCTCAAAGTGAGAAAGTCATAGGAGAGAATGAAAAGCCACTTGTTTCACCACCTCATGAGCCTAAAATTCCATTAACACAAGGGTTTGCTAAATCCAAGTTAGATGAGCAATTTAGAAATTTTATCGAAATACTTTCAAACAAATTGCCACCTAAACTTAAGGACCCAGAGAGTTTTTCCATACCTTGTGTCATAAGATCTGAAACCATTAAGAAAGTCATGTGTGATTTGGGAGAGAGTGTCAGTTTGATGCCCTTGTCTCTTTATGAAAGATTGGGTATAGGGTAGAGAAACATCTTTCTAACCGTCAAGCTAATGACTTTAAACAAGCGCTTCGTGGGAGGCAACCCACGAATTTAACTGCTTTATTTTGTTTTTTTTTTGTAGGTAATTGTCCAAAGATGAATTGAAAAAAAATATTTTTTGTGCCTAGGACTAGAGAGCTAGGCACGGCCCGTGCCTAACACATCAGCAAAAAAATTTGTGTCTAGGACCAGAGAGCTAGGCACAGCCCGTGCCTATGGTGGCATGGTCGTGCCTAACACATCAACAAAAAAAATTTGTTTTTAGGGAAGGAGATTGTTGGCTCAAATGATGATGCAGGGAGGAAGAAATCAACAGTCATGAACCATGGCATCGAATTCAAAGATGCCGAACAAAGGAATAGGTATTAGAGATACTATGGTTAGACTGTTGAACACATTGGCTTGCACCATATGGAGTAGGAAAGAGGTAGGAATGATGAGGATTGATGAGCTGTTTATGTTGTGGGCTATGCTTTATGACCACCCTGTTAACATTTGCTACTATTTGATTGATTATCTTGTTTCAATTGCTAAAAAGAAATCGGATGGTAAATGTGGTATAGTGGTAGGTGGAATTATCACCTTCATTGCTAGGAAGTTTGGAGTGGGTAAGGAGAGTGGAGTGAATATGATTGAAGGAAGTATTTATCTAAATTTAGATACACTCACCTCTATGTTCTTTATTAAACCTCATGGTTATACCCACAATTTCCAATTTGAGTGGAAAGTCAATAATGCTAATTGTTTGATTATTCTACCTAATCCGGATATAACTAATCCGGAGGTGGTGGAGAATTTGCTTTATGTTGGCACTAACCCACAGGTACATGATGATGATGATGATGATGATGGTGATAATGGTGGTGATGAAGAGGAGGAAGGTGCAAACTTGCACCATGAACAAGAAGCCGGTGGAAGCTATAATGATGAACGGTGGGCATGGATGCAAACCGAAGTTCAAAGAATAAGCACCGAGCAACAATGACAAGGTGTTGAAATGGCTGGGCTAAGGAACGATGTCCAAAGGGGCAATCGAATAAATGAAGAAAATAATCAAATGCTCCGGAACATGATGCAACACCTTCACCTCCAAGGTCCACCTTATAGACCTCAATAAAATTGTGAGCTTCCCTCTTCCTCTACTCTTCTCTCTTCTCCTTCTCCTTCTCCTTCTCCTTCTTCTTCTTCTAATCATTGAGGACAATGCTTCTCCTAAGTATGGGGGGAGCCAATAAAGTGTCTTGTTTTATTTTTGTTAAGTGTCGTAGTGTTTCCAAACTCCCTTGAACTTTAATTCTTTTGTTATGTTTTGTTGCGAAAGGCATGTAAAGCGGCTTGTTTTTATTATAAATTATGACATGAATTTTTTGTTGTCTCTTCCAAATTGGTCGTTTCTTGTACATGAAAGTGATTTCTTGTATTTTTAAGTGTTCTTGCTATACCCACATCATGTTTTATTGACATGTTTTATTGTGTTTTATTGTTTTCAAGTGTTCTTGTCTCTTCATCACCCTCTCTTCCTCCCCTTCTCAAACCCGTATCCACTGCTCAACCCCTATGTGTCCCCTCCTTTACCTCCTCCACTCGCTCCTTATTTATTTTCCGACCTCTTGATAGCAATCGAAACTGGTTGGCTTTGTCATTGTACAATTTGACCCCTAAGGACTTACCAAAACTATTAATGTCTTCTTTAATGTCTTCATCCTTGCCCTTCAACACCACCCAATTCTTCCAATCGTTATTAACAGAAGTTGAAGAAGAGGATTCTGGAATATGTGACCCTTTACTGATAGCATCTGTTAAAGCATCTGAATTTTTTGACCCTCTGCGTCTATGAACCTTCTTCATTAAAAAATTTAGAACTTGATTACGGTTATCAACAGGTAAACGAGCAATTTTCTTCATATTACGTGTTGAATGCTTCAAAGAATGTTTCAACCTAGAGCTTGTGTTGCGTTCCTTGCTCGCTGTTTCCTTCACAGTTGTTTTTGACGGTTTAGCTTTTGTAATTGTCTTGGGTTTAGATGTGGTTTTGGAAGAGGATACCACACCCACATCCCCATGAATATGGTCTTGGAGCCACTCAATGCTCCAAGGTCCTGAAGTAATGGAACGTGTTGCTCGCGGAGGGCAAGAATGTTGTCGTCGCGGTCGTAAACATGTTTCTTTCTTAGAGCCGAGTGGTTGGGTTTCCACTTGCACCTCCTCTTGAAAGTTCTTATTCCCTAGTTGCTGCCCACCATTCAAAATATTAATAGTCTCTTGTGGTTCATGAATTGTTTTAGAACCGAGTGGTTTGGTTTCCACTTGCAGACCTTTCTCTTGAAAGTTCTTATTCCCTAGTTGCTGTTCACCATTCAAAATATTAATAGTATCATGCGGTTCGTGAGTTGCTTTAGGCTGATCAGAAACAACATTAACAACACTTACGGATGCCACATTCATGCCAAAATCACATTCTGCCCTTGCGTTTCCAACCTCAACGTTAGCACTCAACGGATTTTTAGATAAATGTTGACAATTATCTGCATCAATATCAGTTGCCCAATCATCAACAATATCATTAACAAGATGGTCTATTTGGTCGCAATTTTCACGTGCCACATTATCGAAATTATTATCCGGTATCGACCCATTGGAAACAACATCATTCTCCAATAAACAAGCATCCTCCCCAATAGCAAAACCCCATTCCTCAATGATTTTTAATTCCACTATCACTCCGTCTATGAGAATTCTCTCTGAAAAATTAATCACTTCCAAAGACGACGTTGCCAAAAGGACCCTTGCATAATCGAAACAATCCTTAGAAACTGTGCTATCATCTAACCGTAAAAATCTGCCAGAGTCAAAAATAGCCAATTTAAAAAGCTCTGAATTCCAAGCGTGGATAGGAATACCATAGATGCGGACCAAAGCCCCCCTTTCAAATTTAATAACATCCTGATTCCAACGTACCGGTTTTGAAAAAAATAAGTTATAAAAGTCCTGAGCATCCGCAAATACCGACAAAACATTTGTATTCGAAACACACTGAATGTACACTTTATCAGCACCTAACGGGATAATGTTTAAATCATCAAATCCTGCATCCTCAATTTGTGTTTGAATTACCAGAATGGATTCCCCATACAAAACCGAAGCAATTACACCATTACGTGCCCACAGTAAATCATCAGATTTTGATGTGTATTTCCTTAACAGCTTGGTTACGGTCATAGAAGGGGTGTTGTTGCTTGCTGCAGCACCTGCTGTCACAGCTGCCAAATACGGTTTCCCTGCCACGCCTGCCTCCTTCGAACTCACACCAGTCACACCGCCTCCCTCTCCTCCTACATCCCTCACCTGAACCTTCCCAAGCCTCGCATCCTCCCTCAACTTAGATTTGTCTCCCCCACCTTCTGTATGTTTAAACCCACACTCATTTTTTCCTCCCTCATGATTTTTTTCTCCCTCAGACATCAGCTCTCTCTTCTCCTCCTTCTTCCTCACAGCACTCAAACCCCTAACACCCTCACCCACTCTAAGCTTAACATCCTCTAACGGCTGACGACAAAAGCGTGCAACTTTCGCCTAAACACGAAATTGACCAAAAGTGACATCATTCAGAGCTTTCAACAATTTCTCAACATCCCTAACATTAGCATATCTTGCGAAACCATAAATGTGTCCTTGTTTATTTCTCTTCCTCGACAAGAATAGATTATCCAAGATACCACACACCTCAAGTCCTTCTTTTACAATAAATATGGTACCATATCTGGCACATTGGTAAAATAGAACGTTACGTACCGTTTGTTTTCTGAACCAGAGATGGCATTCTTCACTGATGTCGTACCTTTGATTGCTGGACCTGTAAGTTTCGAAGCGTTCTGCACAGCACCTGTGATTGTCGCACCTGCCAATGATGTTTGCAGAAAGTCTGTTTGCTTCTGTTGTGGATCATACGGAAATTCTAAGCGTTCCCACACAGTACCGCGCTCATCTTGATAATTAGGGTTCACCGGATTACCATAGAAAGCCTTGCCATTATGCGGCGATGGAGCCCTAGACCTAGACTGCTGATAATGCCCTTCCAGATAACCTCCTTGCCTCTCGAAATCCCGCTGCTTGTCCTGTCCTCGAACCACCTGTCCCGACGCTTTCCTCCTCTGCACTCTCACCACAGTCCAATCATCCCCATCCCCCCCGTTTGCTGGCACCCCGCTTGGACCCCTTCCCCCGATTTGTCCTCTCTTCCGGTGAAAGGTAGCGCCGGTGTGATTGATCGGCGGTGCCGCGAAAAATCACTTCTCTTGGTCTCTCTGTCGCTCTCTCTCATGACTCTCTCAAGCACAATGTACTAACATAAAAATAAAATTTAAGAATATTGTTGTTGTCTGTTTAATTTTATGAATCCATTTTTTGTGTGTGGGATTTTTTGGTTATCTTTTTCCCAACTTTTATGGATCAGAATGTGTCTTGTGTTATCATGTTAATTGATTTCATGTGAATTAAGATAACTCATATAGAAAATTTGATTTGTGCCGAACATATTACTTTGATCAAATGCTATAAGTATTACCGCCAAAAGAACCATTACTATTCAGCCAATTAATTCATTGACAATCTTTATTTTATTGATTCGAGTTTATTTCCTAGCTTTTCTAGTTTTTTTTTTTATTGTGGAAAATTGCAACCTGATATGATCTTACATCTTTGGTCTTATTTAATTTGCATCTAAAGAATTATTGGTACTTTTACTTCCACATTTGAAGGCTTTTGGAAATAAGGTTAGAAAGGAAATATGAATACAAGATAGTTTATTTTTTGCTCTTCATTGGGTCATTGGTTTCGTTTTGAGATTAAAATTGATTCACAATTTCTTTTGTACATAAAGTTTATTTTGGGAAATAAGGCAAATATAAATTTGATATATATACATGGTTATTATATATATATATACTTGTGTAATATTTGTTGTCTTTCTTATCGATGAATCTCAAAATATTATGATATAAGTTGGTAGTAAAGAAAATAAGGATCGATTCTTTAATTTGAGAAGTATAGATTCTAATTTTGTTTGTTTATTTATAGATATATAAAGTTTGTTTCCTTTATTAAGGAAAACATTTATGCTAGAATTATATTTTATTTTGTTTAAAGAATCATTCAGTATATATGTGAATCAATTATAGCATGAATATTTTTTTTGGGCATGTAAAGATTCATCTTTTTTATTTGATTCGAAATTGAATACTTTTATAGTATGATTTATGTCTTTAAGATTATTGTTATTAAGTTTCTACAATAATACATTTTTCTCCAATCATGCATTTTGGATAATTTCATGCTATGTTTGTTGTCGCTTGTATGTGATATTTGTAAATGCATTGTCATACACACGTTGGTGTTGTTTTGAGACTTGCATCTTCTTTTCAATTATTGTGAATTTGTATTCACAATTAAGGCTTACCGAGTGACTCTATGGTTACTCAACAACATAATGAAATAATTCGGCCTACATTATGTCGGTAGTGCCTTATAAATTTAAAACATTTCCCATCTGCCTTGTGAATTTAAGACCACTCCCGTTTAAGTTTATTTATTAAATTGTCTAGTAATTTTGGTTGAAACAACAAATTGCAAAAGTAACCCTTGTTGCGTAGATTTGATTCAGTTGGAATTACAAAAGATGTAGTATGTAATTGTTCATGCGAGCTGTTTTAGTCGGCCAAAAGGAAGGCACATCTTGGCCGGATAATTACATATTTGCGATGGTAAATATGCGGTAATTATTAAGTTTTCCATGTTGATAATGAGGATGTCAAAATGCACTCATTATCTGACAGGACTTCTTAAGTTTTATCCATGTGGATAATGAGGATGTCAAAATGCACCCATTGTCTGACAGGACTTATTACCATATTTGATCATTGCATTAAGATACCGTTTGCAGTTAATTCTTAACAGTCAAAAGATTGTGTTTTAATGGTGCTTTGGTATCTTGTTTTGGGTCTTTTAATTTACAAATTGTGATGTTAAATATGTGGTAATTCTTAAATTTTTCTTGTGGGTAACGAGGATGTCAAAAGACACCCATAATCTTGACAAGACTTCTTAAGTTTTTTTTCCATGTGGGTAATGAGGATGTCAAAAGGCACTCATTATCATACAGGACTTATTACCAATATTTGATTATTGCATTGAGAGTACTGCTTGCAATTAATTCTTAGCAGTCAAAAGATTGTGTTTTAATGGTGCGCTTGTTATCTTGTGTTTTGTCTTTTAATTTACAAATAAAGATAAATTGTGCATATCTTATAATTAATTAATTTTGACATGTATACTAATGTTGGTGAGTGTAAACTCGTTCAAGTATTTAAGGGTTTACATCTACACCTGTGATGGTAAACAAATGACAATTATAAGAATTTATTCTTTGTCAAAGTAAATTGTCATTGTTTGATCAATGCTATAAAATACCGCTAGCAATTGATATTATTGTTTAAAGACTTGATATTGATGGTGCACTAGGTATTTTATGAGTACATTTGGCTACTCTTGTTCTCTTTAAGCTAATATTATTTATGTATCTGTTAAGTTGAGTTAAATTTTTTAACTCTTAAAAGTTCTAACTTTTAGGAATTAAAGAATAATATTAACATTATTCTTGGATCTAGACCTTAGATAAGGGTGGTGAAACTTATATTCTCTCACAAATTCAGCATCTAATGTGAGAATCAAGTTTGACAAGTGAGTATACACCAAATCGCATAGGTTATATGTGATCATAAAGCTTAAATATCATATGTATTAGAGGTGTTGTTTAAGATGACAAATTTTTTGTCATATTTTCTTTGCTTAAACCAAGGTGCTTTTAAAGTAATATAGAGAAATACAAGCTCTCATTGGAGAGTGAGTATTTCATTAAGATTTTTTTTTTAAGGATATTTCATTAAGATTATTAAGCAATGAAAATGTTAAGAGCACATTATGTAAATAATTAATCTTGCTGAGACACTATAATTTTGACTATCATATGACTTGTTCGAAAATTCAGTAATTTCGACTATCACATGACTTGTTCGAGAATTCAGTATTTAGTATTCTCTTTGCACAATTAAGTTTATAACTGTTACAGTTAGAAATGACCATTTAAATGATCAATTCATAAAGTGTGTAAATAAGGAAAAGTTGAAACAAGAGAAAATAAAATAGTGCTCATTCGAAAAATACCTCAAAAGATAAGGGCAAATAAAGAAAGATAGTCTTGACTGACTTATGTCCAATGATGTTGAAAGATATATCAATTTCGAAGGGACAAAGTCGATAAATGTTGTTTTATTCATTTTTAGACTATTTTTAGATTGTCGTTGCTAGTTTATTTTTATACTTAATAGACAATTTGGTGAATCATTATTTGAATTAATTTTTTTTGTTTTAATTTCTCTTTCAATAAATCAAAGATATTTTGAATTTTATTTTCAAATGATTATTCAACGTGTCTTTTAAATTCAATTATTAGAGTCAATTCAGTTATGACTTGTGACATTCTATATTGTTTAAAAGTTTGAATACTATAAGTTTTTTTCATCCCACAAATTAAAGAAATTTTGAGACATAAATTGTTAAGTTTTCTTGATGATATTGAGTTTAGGGGAGAGATATGGTAACAAAACAAAATTAAATGAGGAAGAATTAGTTCTAAACTAATTCATATAGTTACTATCATTATAGTATACTCGGATTCTCGTGAGAACATTATTGTTCTTCCTCTCAATCAAGTTAAGAAATTAATTCATATAGATCAAACTCAACACCCTCAAGAATTATGGCTTCTAGGGTAATTAAGAATCGACTGAAAAGAGAAATTTTATTTAGTTTAATTGAAAGACTCTATTAGGACAGTCATTATACTAGTTTGCTTATTATAATTTTGGAGCTGCATAAGATGAATAGAACTAGTATAATATGGTGACATTAATGATACAATATGGTGCAACTGAATAGAAATTTTGTGTCAATTGATACAAAGTAGATGGTTTGCAAAATCATGAAATCCACTAATAAGTTAAGAAATCTGTCTCTTTAGTGTTACCACAAATTCTCATAAAGTAATTGTCTCATTTGGTTTTGAAATAATATTAAGGAGAATTGTGGATTTAGTAAGCCCAGTTGGAGTAAATTTATATTCATATATTCCTATTATAATGTGTCGATTTTATTTTATTCAGTCAACTATGATATATGTTAGTAATGTGAAACCAAAGAAATCTCTAACCAAAGTTAGTGATGAAAGATCCTGGGGACACCTCTTTCGTATTAGACATTTCAATACTTAGATATTCTTCTCAAGGTATTATTCAGATATCACAAAAAGAGTTATATCAATAAAGCTGAAAATAAATTGACATTAAAGTTAATAAATTATGGATGACCTCAATCACTGAGAGAAACTTTTCAATCTCAAATATTGCCCATTAGAAAATTTAAGTATTTTTCTATGCTTTGCCTAAAGGATTTTTATGTGTGATTTTGTTATACGCATTTGGAAGTAGCTTATATAATAAGATTGTTTGGCAGATACTTGAGCAATTCAAAGTTTGAATTATTGAAAAGGCCACCATAAGGATTATTAAGGAGAAGAAGAGAGCTTATCCTTTCATCAGAAATCTAACAATTTGGAGATCATTAGTGTGTTAGACTCACGAAACTACTATAAATATTTATGTCACTTGGTTGCATCTCGTTAAAGGTATTGAAAGACCACTTAAGTTATACAGTAACATAATTCGGTCGTATAGTTATTTAACAACAAAGGTTTTAAGGTTCATTACCTTGTAGATTACTGTTGTTAAATGATAGAACATGTAGAGACAAACTTTATGCTAGCTATACCACTGATCAAAGACATGATGAAGGTGAGAAAAACCACAAGAAGGGGGGGTTGAATTGTGTTTTTGGAAACTTCTTCTTAAACGTTCTAGATAACTGTCCTCAGGTTCAGAGTCTAAAGTAGTTCAGAGTCTGTGTGCAGCAGATAATGTAAAGAACAGAAGAAGAGAGAACACAAGCAATTATACAGGTTCCTTCCACAAACCGGAAGTAGTCCTGTCCTCCTTGCACTTACAAGGAGAGTTCAACTAAAATGTAATCTCAAATTACAAGTTGCTCAATCACACAAGAAAGAGACTTATCTTTGCTCAAGGACAACTCCAAGAGACTTATATGCTCAATCACACAAGAAAGAGACTTCTATGCTCAAGGACAACCCCAAGAGACTTCATTTGCTCAATCACAATTGAAAGAGACTTAACTTAGCAATTACAAAGAATTGAATAAGGTTTTGAATACTTGATATACAATCAGAGGTATTCACAATACAATACGAAACAGAACAGACTCTGTTTTTCTAGACACTTAGGAATTCTAAGATAAAAACAATTGAAAGAATTCTCTAAGTTGTTGATGTTTGTTTTCGATGTTTTTGCACAGAGTATTGGCCTTTGCTTGATTGTCTAGCTTGATTCTTTTTGTTTTCTAAGTCTTCATCCCTATTTATAGAGGAGTTGAGAGACGTTGAAAATTTAGCCGTTACATCAACTGTCTTGCTTTGAAGCTTTGATTCTTCACCCTTGATCTTTTGCCTGATTTGATAGTTGTCCTATGAAGAACTTATTTCAAATCCATTCCAGAACAAAAGGAACAACGTCTGCAGCAATGTTACTGTTATCTTTGTCTTGTTGTAGAGACAAAGATTGCAGAGATGGTGGTTGCAGAGTTCGTGGCCGTACACTT
>Ga0228710_1010103_pt1 | contig 12771 bp, 6 predicted proteins | sample MedpolnodulmetaG_FD_177995 | JGI IMG/M metagenome (GOLD analysis project Ga0228710, IMG submission 177995) | Root nodule microbial communities from Medicago polymorpha collected in Santa Monica, California, United States - pink nodules | ecosystem: Host-associated > Plants > Roots > Nodule...
AGTAATGACACTGATATATTGAATAAACAGAAACGTAGGATAAAATATTATTTTGTTTCTTTTTTTTAGTTATAGTGGGAGTGAGATGGGGAAAATTTGTTAATAAAAGATTATTTTGTTTGTTTTTCAAAACAACATATGACAAAAGATATTATCCCTTTTTATTTTATTTTTTAAAATCAGGTTTGCAATCATATTTAGGAGTATAAGTAGCTAAGTTTGTTTAATCTAAAGATTGAAAAGTTGGAGATCAAGAGTTTGAATCCTGGCAAAGAAATAAAAACATTAACATAACAATTAATATATTAATATTTCACACCTTTTTTTTAAAATCATATATAAAATAATATTTACAAGTTTGCCACCTTATTTTTATTTCATATTTGACCCCATTTATTCTTAAAATCAGGTTTTGAAATTTACTCACAAAAACAAAATTTACAATATATTTACAAAACTGCCACCTTATTTATATTTCACACCTTTTTTTAATAAAATAGGTATAATACACATAATTCTTATGTCAATTTTGCACTAGTGTGAGACAATATTGTGAAAATTTAGTGGGAATGTATACAATTCAATTTTAGATATGCATTAATAGAATTGTTTCCGGATGAACCACTTTAAATTATACTTCTTGTGGATGAAGTTAACGAGAGAGAGGAGATTCAATTAATCAACATTAAACAAAATTTGTGTTGAGTTCTTTCAATGATGCTTCTATTGATATCCCAACATGTGAATGGAAAAAAAATATGATTTATAAGAAAACGTTACATTTTTTTTATTTTGATCACATGTATTATTTATTAAAGTATTTTACATGTAAATAAGTTTTAGTATAAAAATTTTGTTAACGTATTTTAGCCATATCATATTCTAAATTTTAAAAATCTCGCGTATCCGTGTACCCGTATCTTATCGTATTAGTACCGGTATCACGTATCCAGACTTCATACTAAAGTGATATTGTCAAATTTAAAAGAATAAATTGAATGGATACTTACAATTTCATCGACTAAAATGCATATTTACTTAAGAAGAAAAACAAAGTGGCACGTTTTAAACTGCAAGCTATTTTTTCTACAAGGGAGAACAAGTTTTTTTTTACCTAACCCAAGTCACAAGTCAACAACAAATCACCCTTCAAAAAAAGTAAACTACAAATCAAAATCATTCTAGTCTCAGTAAACATAGCTCAGTTGGCAGGTACAGGGACAATGCATTGTTATATGCAGTTGTCAGGGTTTGAATTCCGGACATCTCACTTATTTACCTTAAAATGTAAATTCTAACCATTAGACTACTTGACAAAATATCAAAACTTTTCAAATAGCATTTAACAACTTCACGGCTCTTGGGATTCTCTCCTACAAAATACAAAGGGAGGGGTAGATGGTAGAAAAGATAAATAAAGAAAGAAAAAAACAAATAGAAAGATTGAGAAAGAAAAATGATAGAAAGGAATATCATGAAACATGCAAGAAGTTAAACATGATTTGAGCCTAGACTTATTTTTTGTTCATGCCTCTCTTCAAGCTTTAAAAGCAAGTATTGCATGTTAGGATCCATAGTGAAATTTTCCCCATTTTGGGGATCTTTTTGTGTGATTAGTTTGTGTCATTTCACATACAAAATGCTATACATGTGAAATTTCATGGTGACATGCTTTTTGTTAAAAAGGAGAAGAATTTTACTCCTATAAGTTTGGCCTAGATTTTTGCTTTCCTTGGTGTTATTTTTGGAACATCTTATGCTAGTGCAATGATATCTATTTTCTTTTGCTTTTTCAAATCAAAAAAATATGCAGAAGACATGATGTGCCACAAGTTTGATTAGAAAAATGAAAAACATATGTAGACTATAAAATGAAAAACTTCAAACTTTATCTATTAACATAGATGAGCAATAGCATCCATGTATACAAATTGCAAAGAGACTATAAAACACCTTACACCTCTTTTCAATACTAATTACCAAAACTAATTTCAATAGCTAGTACAACATAAATAACATGTTACATATACTTGCAAAAACACACTTTACAAAAAGAAAAACTAGAGCTTCTTTATCCACCTGACATATATTTGGGATGGATAAATACGAAGAAAAAAAAAAGAACACCATCCTGTCTTCTTGATAGGTAAATCCTCGGGAAGTGATGTTTCAGACAGAGTGCCGTTTTTAAGAGATCATTAGATAAATTCTTTGTACTTACGGACGGGTGCGATTTCTAAGAAATTATCGGGTAAAAGCAGTTAGTTATATAAAACTAAAGTCCACTTGTCCCAATCAACTTAGTAAGCCCAAAAGTAATAGACATAGCCATCCAACCACCAAACAAAACCCTCAAAACAGACCTAAAAATTGGAGCCTTACCCAACACAGCTCCTAACCAACCAAAAACAAGCAAAGCAAAACTAACTGCAGCTACAACAACACCAACTCTCACCTTATAATCCCTTATGAAAAAAGCTGCAAGTAATGGCACCATTGCACCAATAGAAAAAGCTAAAGCTGATGCAGCTGCAGCTTGTAAAGGATTAGGCAAACTTTCTTTCTCTTCATCATCATTGATTTCTCTTCCTCTTTCTTTCTCTCTTTTCATTTGAGCAACTTCAATGTCTAATTGTGAGTATACAGAGACAAATTCACCTATTGCCATGCTGCATGCACCGGCTACCAACCCGGCAAAACCGGTTAAAATCATTGCTTTGATGTCTTGCTTGACTGCACCGACACCCATCATTAGCGAAGCTGTAGAGACTAATCCATCGTTAGCTCCTAAAACAGCTGCTCTTAGCCATTGTGATCTTTTTGAGTAGTCAAAATCTTTTGTTTCAACTTCTAGGGTTGTTGAATTTTGCTCAAGATCATATTTGGCTTGTTGGTTTAGTGATGCCATGAGAATTGAGAAAGATTTAGTGATTAGAAAAATGAGAATGATAAGTATGGTTAAGATGGAGAAGAGGGTGTGTGGAGATAGTGTGGAAGACACACGTTACCAAAGGGTATTTATGGATGAAAATCTTCCCATGCTGGATGGAAATGTGGGGCTACTCCACTAAATAAAAACAAACAAAAAGATATTATATTAATCAACAGTTATAAAGAAATTTGATTGGATTATAAAGTATATAGTTGAAATTCTGCCTCACTTGTTAAGGATTGTTTTAAAAAGAGAGGGATGATTAAAGTGAAGTCCACTCAAATTTAACAAAGTTTTGTTTTTAACAAAGTATACTTTTGAAGGATCTTTCGATGTCCAAGAAGTTTCAGCTTAATGGTAAGAATTTAACATTGTAACCGTAGAGAATAATTGTAAAACGATTATTAATGTTATTGTGAAATAATTTTATAAAGAATAAGCATTTAAAATTTATTTAGTCTTTCTCCTAGTTAATTTAGAATACTAGTTCAGTGGAGACGCTAATATCAAGATTTTAAACTGAGAAATGATATTTATACAACCAATTTTTAGATGATTTTTGGAGCAACCTTTTTATTCTTTTTTTTTTTTGACAAAAAATAGATAGTGAGAAAGATAAAAAGAGAAAGTAAGAACCCAAGATAAGTATGAAATTGTTGTCAAAAAATAGTTGTACAAATATAATTTCTCTTTTAAACTTCCGTTGCAGTCCAATGTAGCTAACGCTATCTCAACTGTAGTTGCTGAGACATTAAAAACCTTTATGTCTTCTTAAAACAACTATTGTTTTCTTTATATTTAATAAGTAATGATATTTGTACAACAATTTATGATTTGATGACAACTTTTGTGATAACAATCGTTTTCTCTCTTTTTATTGATAAAAATAATTAAAAGAGAAAAATAAAGAGAAAGTAAGAACATAATGTAAGTATATAAGAGAAAATTGTTGAAAAATTGTCATAAAATAGTTATACAAATATCATTTCTCATTTGATAATGCAAATTATGCACTCTAATATACTCTAATCAAGATTTGGGGCATGAAAGTTATAACAAGAAAAACCTAACAAACCCAGATGATATTATAAAGCAAAGTTTAGAAGTGATGTCAATTTTCAGACTTAAAAGCATCTTAAAGTTAAGAAAGAAAAATGAAACACTGTTTTCATAACATGTTTAGACCAGTAACACCCACTTAATTAAAATCAAAGATCATGAAAACAGTATATTCAGCAGACAACTCTAAACAAGTTGCACAATTTTTTTTTTATTAAAATCAATATCAATGCTTTTATTCAAAAAGAAAAAATTACCTTTTTTTTATAAAGCTCCAATTCACATAAGCAGATATACTGTTGATTAGATAAAAAGCTTCACCAACCAATAGTATATATAATTGAATCCAAGATGCAATTATTAAATTAATTAATGTATACTAAGGATAATGATTTATTTGGTAGAAGAAGAACAAGAAATATAAAGGTTGAAGGTTAACCAAAAAGAGTTGAAGGTTGAATGCTAGAATGGAAAATGCATAGTTGAGAATTTCATGATTTATGTTTTTTATCCTAAGAAGTAATCTATCGAAATATGGTATTAAGGTGGTTATGTAACATGTGATTCGACTTAATGGTTAATGAACTTCAGATAAAAAAGAATTATTTCAAACAACTTGAATTTGAATTTTAGCTGAAATTCATACTTTATTTATCTTTCGATCAAACTTCAGATGAACTTTAGATTACAAAGTCTGTTTTTCTTGAATATTGTAGAAAGTTAAGACAAAAATAACTAAGAAGGCGGTGATACACATGTCTAAGGCTCAAGGAATGTGTCATAAGTATGGCATGACTCACAATAGGACAAAGTGTATAGATAACTTATATGCAAATGTTTTCTTTACATGCAAAATTGGAGGGCAAAAGTATATTATTATATTGAGGTATATTGAGGTATCTTGTTTCTTTTAGTTAAAATATATGGACTAGTACAAAGAATTTCGTGTGGCATTATGAAACATTGCAAAGTTCATGTGATTCTGACTTAACTGTTTAATGGGTGTGCTTTTTCGTTCATAGTATAGTGTTTGTTCCTATAAGCAAAAAAAATTAAAATTATGACATGTGAAAATAATTTGAATTTTAGAAAAGTTCAATCTTTTACCCAACAAGTCTTTAGTCTCTATAAATAATCTAAAAAAGAAAACATGACAAACTTAAACAAAATTAGTCTTAATATTTTCTTTCTGGATAATAACACTTTGGTTGTACAAGAATCAATTTGACACCATTATTGATCAAAAGTTTTCCATAGTTTTGGATGTTAAGAGGGCGTTTGTTTCAAGTTATATTTGGTGATTCCTGAAAATATAATAGCAGAAAAGATATATTCCTATGTTTGTTTCAAAATTTTGTTCTTGGATGGGAATGTTGTTTTGTTCCTAAAGAAATTGGGAGGAATAAAGTTCCCATGAAGGCGGGAATAAAATCATTAATTATTATCCATAAATATTGTTTTATCAATCATTTCCAAAAATACTTTAAATACTAACCAAACACATTTTCTAAGTAAAATCGGAAATAGAATTCTCATCCTTATATTCCAAGAAAAATTATTCTCAGAATTATATTTTGTAAACTTGAAACAAACGCATAATTACTTTTTCCCGTAGCTTTAGGTATCTCTGATGCATATTAGTATTATGGTGTTATGTTGTCATTTTGCAATATTCTTTGTACTATGTTATTCCCTCTCTTTAAATAGTATATTTATATACTAAGAGAATTATCATCAAGACATTTTGGAAAAGAAAACATTATTAATACCATGTATATTAAACAGCTTTGTCAATTGACTTGAGAAGGACATACTCCAAGTATTTTAAGTTGTTTGTTTATTAGTCGGTAGAATTGGAGCCTATTAAGTTTATTGACTTTATCAAGAATGTCCTGATAATTTTGATGAATTGATAAAGAAATTTAAAAAAATTATTTTATGTTTAAAAATTTATGATGTTGTCAATATTAATTTTTACTTTATTTGGCGTAAAAAAATCTCTTACTTTATTTTGTCAATTTTGTTATCTCTACTTTAAAAAGCAATATTTGGCCAGCCTTGTAGTTATCTAATTAATATTAAATCAATCTTATTTTTTTGACAAATATAAAACTTGTCACCATCTCACTATATAACTTTAATAATGAAATTAGAGACAAGTTTTATATTTTTTTTCCACTAAATATTGTGAAAGTGTATTTTTACCCTAGGAGTATACAAATGCGATTCCATTTTAATTTATATTTTTCGTTTTGAGTTAAAAAACAGTACTTGTTCTTGTTTTTTCTAACAAGAACTATATTTGTTCTTACTTGCGTAGAATTTTAGTGATGACGACGCAAATGCAATTCCACACGTAAAATTTTATATCCAAATCTAATAATAATACGAACTATATATTATAGCACTAGACACATTATTGACACAATCAAGCAGCCACGCCAATTGAGTGGTGCAATTTCGTATTCCACTTTCAAGAGAATAATAAAGTAATATACTAGTGTCACGTGAAATATCAAAACGCATATATAGAAAACTTCTATATTTTTGTAAAAAAATAATTCTATTTTAGAAAAACAATCGATCAATAACAACATCACCAAGTTGGATCTAAAACGTTAGACTCTCATAACGTGACATTTTGATTTAAATATTTTGAGCAAGATATGTCAACATTTAGTGTTCTACAAATATTAACAAGGAACATCGAAGACCAAAATGAAAATCAAACATGTTAATTATAATTTGAGTCGGACTACAGTTTATCTTAGTGGAAAATTAATATAAGTGATTTTCATTACTTGAACTAGAAACCATTTCCTCATCTTAAATTCTATCATAAAAATATAAAAATTATGCATCTGACTCATGCACGTATATGCAATTTTAACTATATTGTTTTTCTTTTGTCATAAACAATTTAAATTGTTAGAATATAGTGGATTGCTGAAAAGGAAAGCACAAAAGTACTTTAATGAGAAAAAAAAGTAAGAGTGGGGATATTAGGTTATTTATTAATGGAAGGAGTGTGTATCCCACACGAACACCACCAACTCACAATATCTACTCCAATCAAAAATAGAAACTTATGTATTACCTCGGTCCCTATATCTAAGCACCTATTTGACTTTATTTTTGTCTTTAAATGTAAACTCATTTTCAAATTACTAGATGCATTTATTATTTTTTCTCTAAACATATCTCTAATTAATACTACTAACTTGTCATGGAATATGAATAGTCAAATTTAATACACATACAAATAAAGGATAATTTGGTAATATTAATACACAAAACAAACACATTAATTACACTGACAACTTTTCTTAAAAAAATGTGAAAAAAGCAAAGGAGGCTTACATATAGGGTGGAGTTCCATTGTTTTTGCGATCCAACATACTTCCATTATTCTGGTCAAGGGGGATAATTCAATAAGGTCCACAAACTATTGTCCCATTAAAGGTTATAATAATAAAGTAATGCACTGTAGTGGCTTTGTTTTAAAAACAAAAAATAGTAAAGGTGGTTCTAATGTTATAATGACATCCATTAACAATATAGCGTAAGTTATTGAAAGATTGTGATATATTTACATTTATATGCATTGACAGAAGTGATTATTTACAAACATTAGTTGTAGGTGGCGGGGGGCCGTATCTGTGACAGGTAAGGAGGGCGACCATCGTAGGTCCTAAAATATATGTAAGAAATTTGGGCCGTCAATTTTTTTTTTAGGAAAATTGTTCTTTTCGCAATAAAAAACACTCACTCCCAACTGAATTGACGAAAATACCTCTGCGTGACTTAAGTCATGCAGGTAGTACCCCAGCGTGAGTTAACTCACGTGGAATGGATGTAATGTTTTGGTACAAAACCCATAAATTTCACATTCAACCAGTCATTTTATTTCCCTCTTCATCTCCAAAAACCCAAAAACTGCTAATTTTTAGGTGAAAATCTTAATTTCAAATCATTGCAAATCGTCAGGAAGCAAATTATCGACATGACAAAGATATCGACATGACAAAGATATCGTCAGGAAGCAAGTCATTGTAAATCATTCCAAATTTAGTCGACCACCTATTTGCGGATAGAATAAAAGAGGAGGAGAAGAAAAAGTTATTGACATGACAAAGATCTTGGCGGTGCCAAGGAATATTCTCACGGATTTGAAGTAAAAAAACAAAAAGTTTGATGACTATCAAACAAGTGTACAATGTGCGAACTAGATGGCGCAAGGTGTAACATCTAAACTCATTTGATTTTGCTGGTTTTTGGGGTTGGTTCGTCAGTCTGGGATGAAGGTGGAACGTGAGTTAACTCACACTAGGCGAACATAAGTTAACTCACGTAGGTGTAGACCCCACATGACTTAAGTCACGCAGGTGTAATGGCCAGTTTTTTAAATTTTGCGGCATTTTTTCTTTCTTTCTTAGCTTGTTGCACAAATTATTTATATTTTTTTCCTTGATATATTTTTTTATTCAATAGACATAGTGATGGTTGAAAATGTGGCGGATGATGGCGTTGAGCCAAAACCGACCATAATTGAAGCTTCCGACGATGTCAAACCAACTGTTAATGTGAAGTTTAAATTCAAAATTCCCTTTCAGGCTCACATTGATGAAAACCTAAATCGGTACCTACCGGTGTTGCCAAGCTTCGCGGTTATGAAGTAGATATCGCCCTTGTATTTTTTAACAAAGGAAAGACGGCGAGGGCGAGATGATTTGTTTGGTTGGATTCGTCGACAAGCACTAAGGGCTGGATTTACTATATCTATAGATAAATCTAGTTTAAAAAGGTAAACATTGACATTGCAATTTGAAAGGAATGGTGAATACAAATCACAAAAGACGAGGAAAAAATCGAATCTTGAAGTCACAGGCTCAAGGAAATGTGATTGTCGTTTAGGTTGTGTGGTTTCTTTGATAAGGATACAAATGATTGGTGGTTTCCAATTCTTAGTGGAATCCACAACCATGAGTTGGTGCCAAATTTAGTCGGCCACCTTCTTGCAGATAGAATAAAAGAGGAGGAGAAGAAAAGAGTTATCGACATGACAAAGATCTTGGCGGTGTCAATATTCTCACGGATTTGAAGAAAAAAAAAACAAAGAAAGTTTGATGACTATAAAACAAGTGTACAATACACGAACTAGATGGTGCAAGGGGATAAGAGGTGACAAGGTGAAGATGCAATACTTGAATTCGAAGTTGGAGGAGCATAAATACGTCTATTTCAGAAGAGCAAATAGTGAGGAAACCACTCTTGAAGACATATATATGTTTTGTTCATCCAGAATCAATTAATACGCTTAACACTTTTCCGACCGTTTTGGTCATGGACTCCACTTACAAAACAAATCTCTATCGGATGTCGTTATTTGATATTGATGGTGTCACCTCTACCAACATGACATATTCCGTTGGTTTTGCCTTTCTTTCATTTGAACAAGAGGGTGACTTACTTAGGCCCTTGAGATGTTGGTTGGTCTTTTTTCCTTAAAACTCAACATGCCTAAGGTGGTTGTCACCGACAGGGACAATGCTCTGATGAAAGTCGTTGCCAAAGTTCTCCCTGAAACAGATGTTATACTTTGTTTTTTTCATATTGGGAAGAATGTAAAAGCTAAGTGGATCACGGATTGTAGAGTCAAAGCGACACCTAAGGATGCAAAAGTTGGTGAGAAAGAAATGAAGGAAGCGAGGGAGGAGAAGCATAATGATGTTGTTGAAAAAATCATGAGGGCTTGGAAAGATTTGGTCGAATCTCCTACGAAGGATTCATATGCAATTGCCTTATTATGATTCAAAGATGTATGCAAACCATTTCCAAAGTTCCTTGATGTGGAAAGTGCAATTTTGAACACCATTAAGGAAAAATTTGTGAGGATATGGTCGAATAAAGTCTTGCATCTAGGGTGTAGAACCACCAACATTGTTGAATTGGATCATGGAAAGTTGAAAAAATATTTGAGGAGTAGTGTGGAAGATTTGACATCATGCTGGGATGAAATACACAAAATGATGGTTATCTAGCTTGGTGAGATACAAGCAAGTTTTGGGATGAACAAAATTGTCTTAGAACACAAATACGAAAGAAACATTTTGTACTCTGAGTTGGAGGGTCATGTATCTAGACCCGCATTGGGTTTTATCTATGACGAATTAACATGCTCTAGGACATTCAACTTTGTTAAGGAAGATTGTGGTTGTGTGCAAAAGACATCGTACGGGTTACCTTGAGCATATATTATTGTCATGAAGATCAAGAAAAAATCACCTATTCTAATGGATGACATATACCCTCATTAGCAAAGGTTAAATGTACATGGAGAAGAGGTTGATGATGATTTTTACATGATGTAGGAGTGGAATGGGATTCAAGAACATCTTAAAAAAGGCCCTTACAAAATGAAACTCCACATCAAATAGGTGATGCGTCAACTGGAATTTCCGGAAAAAACAATGTTGTCTCCACCTCCAATAAAAGTGGTAACCAAGGGAGCATTAAAATAGTAAGGTCCACACCCAAAGTGTCATCCACATGTCGAATCCCCTATAGGCGAGAGCGTGTTGATTCTCAAAATCCCGATGGTCAATCGTCACAAACCAAGATATCACTTCGAAAGTGGAATTTATCATACATTACACAAATTCTAAAGATCACGAGACCTTCCATTGAAAATATTTTGAATGTTAAAGGGGATGGTAATTGTGGATTCATGGTCATAGCTAGACACATTGCAACACCCTAAACCTTTTAACGCAATAAAACATGCAAATAATACAATTATACAAAAGAGTCTAGATGTTACATCTTCGAATAATTCAAAACATGCATAATTATGCTTTCAAAAGTTCGCAACGGAAAATCATTATACAAATTTATCTCAATCAACATAAAAGATTCTCAATAACCATGTCATAGGTCTTATAATTCATCACCAAATAAAATCTCAAATCTCAAATATAAATGAGCAACATATCTCAACAGACATATATAATAACATAAATCCGACACCCTAATCAGAGCCCTAAACTAGACCCTAACCATAAGGAAAAAGCTAGTCCTCAAGTAACTCACAAGAAAAAGCTAATCAATCATGCACGTCTTCTACTCATTTATACAAATAGGCAAGCGTTCAACCAAACAACTACTGGTGATTAGATTATATTCTACAAATAATATATAATCAAATGAAAGTAAAACAACATATTCATTATTCAATGATCAATAAATACTTAATTAAATCATTCAATAATGATTTTCCACCTTAACATTATTCATTAAGCATACAAGCATAATAAAGAAACGTATAAAAGTTCATCTTTCCACATACTCACAATTTTCACCAATGCACATATTCACCAAGTCAAGTATTCAAGTATGACACCTTTCACCAATTTCAAGTGCATGCAATGTTCTAAACACTTCTACATGCATGTGGTACCAATTGGATTATGGAGATAATTTTACCGTTATGAATCCACCAACGTAACAAACACTGCCAATTATGTTCTTCAAAGAAATGCAACAAAGACCGGCAAATACATTTTTCACAACAAGGACTCAACATGACTATGAATGCATAGACTTTCAAGTAAAGACTCGACAAAATTCACAAAATGAATTATCAAGTATTTACATTCACACAATCAACAAGTCATGTTGAACAAAGAGTCATCATCATATTCACCAATCAACAATTATCAACATAAAGAAAACACATTGTTTCATGAATCGCCAAATCGCATAAAGGAGAATATTTCACCACATCATGATAACAAACATTTAATTCACAAATAAAACATTGATTCATACTTGTATCACTGTATTATCATAAATACAAAGACATTCGCAAGATATAAGATCATAACACTCAATTTTGGTAAAGTTTGTCTATTTTTCAAAAATCGTATTTTTCCAATTTATTTCACAAAAGAAGGCATTCATGTTCAAATACATCAACATATCATATTAATATATCACATAACATCACAGGAATGCAATCATGTTATCATCATCTCATAATTCCGGTTATTTCCAAAGATTCGCCAAGTTCCTCTCATTTTCTCATTTTTCAAAAAGTGATTCATTTTCAAAGTAAGACAAAGTCCTAAGCTCATATATACGATACTTAATCATTATAAAAATTCAAATAATAACGCCATCATTTAATTTGAGAAATATAAGTTTCGGAAAATTCTAAGTTCTGGACCGTTTTCAACCAAGTTCCATTCCAATTTCATAAAAACCATCTTAATCCAGGTAAAATACGTTTCAGTAGGTTTAGAAAGCAAAAACGCAATCAAAAACATCAAATTCTAAACTTAGGGGTGTCCAGAACGACCCCCAACCAACTTAAAAGGTCCTTCTATGACCCTCTGATGACAGGTCATCTTACGTTATTCTTAGCATATTTTTCAGTCATTTTCAATAGGTTTTAGCAGCAAAAAGGAGGACTATTAGAATTATTTCCTATGATTTCAAGACTTTTGTAATGTTTTCTATAATTGAGTTTGTAATTCTAGTTTTTCCGAAACATAGCATTTTTAGGGGGGTTTTAAAGTAATTCACGAAGAAATCATGCAAATCGTCAAATCATAAACATCTGAAGAATTTGGGAAGACCAAGAACGAAGATTCAAGATGTAACACCCCGTATTCCCAACAATGTAAATCATACATGTAAATCAGAGTATTACAACGTATACGGAATGCTACACTTCGTAAAATACTTAAATAATAGAGTAAAATTTTCTATTAATAAAGTAA
>Ga0228710_1010107_pt1 | contig 12767 bp, 2 predicted proteins | sample MedpolnodulmetaG_FD_177995 | JGI IMG/M metagenome (GOLD analysis project Ga0228710, IMG submission 177995) | Root nodule microbial communities from Medicago polymorpha collected in Santa Monica, California, United States - pink nodules | ecosystem: Host-associated > Plants > Roots > Nodule...
TTTTCATCCACTAACTCTATAGGGATTTTTCAACAACTATTCTTGGCAAATTACTGTTATTCCTATCACGAACGTTTGCTATTTGCTATATGTATAGTGTTGTTTGCTGTTTGCTATATGTATAGGGTTGTTTGAAAAAACTTTTGAAACTATTCATCAACTTTTGAAAAAACTTCGTAGTGCTGTTTGAAAAAACTATTCAACAACTTTCGAAACAACACATTTACAATAGTGTTGTTTGCTGTTTCCATAACTTAGTAATTTCTCAAGAGTAATTTGCTTAGCACATTTGCTGTTTGCTGTCTTGCTTTTATTGCACTGCTATTTTTTTTCTTCACAATGTTAAAACTGCTATTTAGAAAGTTGTTGTAGCATTGGTTGTTTTAAGCATGATTTTTGTGTACTCTGCAACTTAGTGTCGTTCAAGTAGTCTTGACAAGAAACAATTAGAAAAATGCATCCTTTGGTCAAAAAGAAAAAGAAAAAGGCATCCTTTTGGCAGTTTCTGTTGTCTGTCTCATTTGCAATGACTATTAACAAGAGTCAGGGTCAGTCTTTAAAAAATGTTGGTGTCTATCTACCGTCTCCTGTTTTTTCACATGGACAATTGTACGTCGCAATATCGAGGGTTACTTCAAGGGATGGTTTAAAGATACTGATCAATGATGAAGACGGTCAAGATACTGATGTGACATCTAATGTGGTCTACAGAGAAGTTTTCCGTAACGTGTAGCACTTTGTTTTGTAGTATTGTTTTTATTTCATATCGGTACTTTTTCTATTTCGACAGACGTTGAATTTTCTTTTCGTCAATAAATTATGCCATCAAATTTATATGTCATGTTACCGTAACAGGGTAGATGTCATGGAAATTGTTTAATATTGTACATTAAAAACGTTTGCGGCAATTAATTTTATGAACTGAATCATACTATTTTTTCGATTCAAGTAAAGTTTTTACTTTCTTATTTCCGTTGTATTTGTTCTCTTATATGACCCGGGCGTCAGCACGGGTCAATGGTCTAGTCTAGTGTTAAAAGAGAGTATGATAATACCAAGGTCTTCAAAAAATTTCAAATACATCCAATGGTTGATATCTATTTTGCAAAAAACAAGTCAAGTTTCTTACGGTGGAGAACTCTTTAGATCTCCATCTTAGCCTTTGCCGGAAAGCATGATGCTAATTCTCGCGAAAACTTTTGTCACGGATAGATCACGATGGATATATGAATTATATGGGTGCGTTTGTTTCAGCTTTAAAAAAAATAGAGTTTGTGTCAAAAGAATCTAGAGATTTTAAAAAAATCCGAAGTTATTTATGTTTGTCTACTATCCATAAAAATTCATTTTTAAAAAAAAATTTCTAACATGTACATGTGTTATCTCCTTGTTGTTGAAAAAAATAGATTTTGAGAAAAGCTAATCCTAATAGCTTTTTATTTTAGGGTCAAAATAAATTTTTCTGATAAATTGATTTTTCTATAAATCCTAAACAAACAATTAAAAATGAAAAGAACGATTTTTTTAGGTGAAAAAATAGATTTTTTTTTTGAAAAAAATCTGAAACAAACGGGCTCTATATCATTGGAGTTGTTCGTGTCAATTTAAGTTCAACCAATGCTTTCCAGTTTTCACTTTATGAAAGATCCAACGCTCAAGAACAAATCACATAACTTTGTGATTATAATTATAGAATCACTCAACGGGGAAATAGATTCCAACAATTATGCAATAACAATTATTGACCATCTAATAAAAATGAGTGAATGACATCAAATTGTGTGAAATTAACTAAACCGTGTTGTAATTCGAAGCCATTGAATTGATTTTCAACGGTTAAAATCATCTACTATGTGAAACTGCGTCAAACAGTTACATCAATTTAAAATGAATTACAAATATCAATTTAGTCTTTAATGGAGTATTCGAAGTGGTTCTAGTTTCTGATTATAGGTTTTAAAAGTTTAAATTCGAAAAGAAAATAAAAACATGTTTGAAAAAATGTTGTTTATTTTATTTTATTTAATTTAAATAGAATTTTCACTTAAATCTTAAAACCGCTGAAATTAATTTTATGTTTCTTGTTTTTGTTTTATCATTTGTATGTCACCTCTGTTGATCACAAACCACCATGATCACCACTCGAACTGCCACCTCTGATTGATGTTGTTGTTGTCGTCGTCAATCACCACTTCGATAAATGTTTGTCGCCACATTCGACAACCACAACTTTCAACTATTATTAAAATAATTACTCTCTCCGTTCCAAAATATATGTCACAATCAACAAATTTACACATGTTAATACACAATTTTGATAGTTAATATATATATATATATATATATATATATATTTATTTATTTATGGTAAAAAATTATAAATATTTAATATTTTAAAAATATTTATCGTGACAAATCGAACAACATCTTACATGCTATAACATTTGTATTTATTTATTCCCGTGAGCTTAACTCAGTTGGTAGGGATATTGCATATTATATGCAGGGTTCAGGGTTCGAACCCCGGACACCCCACTTCTCCACAATTTAATTGTGTGAGTTATAGTCACTAGGCTATTTGACAACAAAAAAAAAACATTTGTATTTATGTATTAGTTAAAAATTAAAATATATGATCAAGTTATATGAATAATGCACATTATTAAAATGTGATATGTAATTTAAAACAGAGAGGGCACTAGATAAAAACAATGGTTTAACTGGGTAAAAATTCAACTCACAACTAAAACTAGCTTATTTTGGGCTTATTTTCATAAAATTTTCAATATAAGTCATAAAAATAGCTCATAGCATATGCATAAACAATTTAACTTTATTTTATCATTTTCAATAAAAATAAGTAAGGCAAACTTATGCACAAACACTTGCTATATCCAAGCAGACCCATGGTTTATATCGTCAATTTTGAGGTTGAAAACAATTTTCTTAATCCTTGAGATAGCTTACAATTCGCAAGCTTCCTTGAGTGCCACACAACTGATGTCCATACGCATTGCATATAATATAACTTTTTTTTTTATTTTTATAAATTAACAAACAGCAAAAAGATGCATTTGAAAATAGTAATAGTACATGATAATGTTTGGAGCAACCTTTTTTTGCTTAATATCAGCCTCATATTATCCTATTTGTGTGTACTATGTTAGGTAAAACCTTTATTTGGAGAGCCATGTCTTCTGCACTGCGTTCCAAAGGTGAAATTATGTTGACGGTTGCCTCTAGCGGTATTGCGGCACTGCTGATCCCCGGATGAAGAACGGCTCACTCAAGGTTTTGCATTCCATTCGTTGTTGATGAGTTCTCAACTTGCACCATTAAACCTAAAAGCCCTCTAGCACAGTTGATTCGAAGGGCAAAGCTCATCATATGGGACGAGGCACCTATGATGCACAAACACTGTTTTGAAGCTGTTGATCGAACCTTAAGGGATGTCATGCTAGAACAAAACAATGGGAGAAAAGACATTCCTTTTGGTGGTAAGGTTGTTGTTTTAGGCGGAGATTTTCGACAAATTCTTCCCGTCATTCCAAAGGGAACCAGACAAGATATTGTCCATGCAAGTATCAAATAATCAAAATTATGGCCATATTTTGAGGTATTAACATTGACAAAAAATATGCGACTTATGCATGGTTGTTCACCCGAAGAGGTACAAGAGAGAAAAGCATTCAGTGAATGGGTCTTAGGGATCGGCGATGGTTGTATTGGTGATATATCAGATGATCAAATACAATTACAAATCCCACCAGATTTGCTTATTAAAAGTTCAGGTGATCATATTGCTTCTATTGTTGAATCCACTTATCCATCGATACTTCATAACATGCATGATGAATCTTTTTTCCAAGATAGAGCCATCTTGACTCCCAAAAATACAGTAGTTGATGAGATTAATAGCTATGTTTTATCTCTGATTCCTGGAGAAGAGAAAACATATTTAAGTTGTGATTCTTCTGTAGTAGACACTGCATCGGTCAACAGACCGGATGATGTACACACCCCAGAGTTTTTGAATTCTATTAATTCATCCAGTCTCCCGAATCACAAAATAACTTTGAAAGTTGGAGTCCCAGTCATGTTGTTGAGAAATTTGGATATCACATCAGGCCTTTGTAATGGTACTCGGTTAATTATTACCAAGATGGGAAGATATATACTTGAAGGGAGGGTTATATCAGGTAGCAATATTGGGGAGAGGGTGTATATACCCAGATTATCGCTGTCGCCGTCTGATACAAGAATCCCTTTCAAATTTCAGCGTAAGCAGTTTCCTATATCTGTCTGCTTTGCAATGACAATAAACAAAAGTCAAGGGCAATCACTTAAGCAAGTCGGTATCTATCTCCCACAACCTGTCTTTTCGCATGGGCAGTTATATGTTGCAGTATCACGTGTTACATCAAGGGATGGTCTGAAAATATTACTAACTGATGACAACAGAGATTCCATCGACACCACTTCAAATGTAGTCCATAAGGAGGTTTTTCAAAATGTTTAGGCATGTGTCGTATTGGGGTGAAGACTATTGTTACTATATTGTTTTCCTTTCTTTGTAATGGATAATGTTGCATCTATATACCTTATAAACTACTCGCACGGGTAATTGTTCTAGTTTGTTTATAGGTTAGAAGGGCTCCACCATCCAAACTCAAAACCTAACTGAAGACACGATAGTGACTTCCACGCTGCACTGCTTTAAATTTATGTGAGTATGTGACACGGTGAACCTCCATTAGAATTCCCCGGGGCCCCAAATGCTAATAATGCAATCAAAGGAAATGGCAACAAGAATATGCTTTTTCACAAGATTGACTACAATTAATTGTTTGTTAAACCACGTGTTTTTTTTTACTTTATGATATTCGTGCCATGGGCATAACATTCAAATGGATTCTTGGTAGAATTTTTATATGAACATACCTTTCTAAATAATTCAGTGCAACATTACCCCTTCTTCCAAGTATATGCATGACTATCCCTTTGCTATATTTTAGTATTTTTCTTACCATTTTTTTCGTCAAAATTAATGCCCCCTTCCCCCTGCCGGCTGCCTTATCTTTCTTTTTAATTTAAATTTTTGTATATGAGTGGATTGTAATTCCGTTTGGACTCAAGAATGTTAGAGTCATACATCTGCGGGCTATGAATGCTATCTTCTATAACCTCATTGGCAATGACACTGAGGTATACTTTGATGATGTAATGATAAGATACAAAGACTTCAAAAACCACTTGCTAGAGTTGGAGCAAACTATGTTGCATGTATTAAAGATGAACTCATCTAAGGGTGCATCTGGGGTATCAACATGAAAATGTTCGGAGTTGATAGTTCATAACAATGGGATTAATGTGGACAAGAATAAGGCTACGACTACCCAGGAAGCTACTTAACATTCTCTGAAGGAGTTAAAGAACCCACGATCGAGGGACATTGTTCCTTTATTGATGTAATAGTTTGAAGTGCAAAAGAGAATCACGGTTGAAAGTTGTTAGCCAATCACTCGTCTAACTTCCAAGTTTGACCATAAAAATCAATGACAAATTAATTGTTTATGATAAGATAATTGCTTGGGTCACAAACAGAGATAATAACCATCTTCAAATTTCCACAAACGGGTTTCTCAAAATCAGATACAGCGGTTCTTCGCAACTCATTAGTTTTAGACCACAACCTCGTATGGTTTTCGTTTGGTTTTCAGTTTTATCATTTTCAATTATTTTTTAAGGGAAATGTTAAGGAGAGTGGCTTAAGACACTCTTTAAGAGTTTAAAATAGTAAAATTTAATAAAAATGCGTGCATTCAATGCATTAAAAATTGAAATATTTAACTTTTTAAATATTTCTTTATTTGGAATACATTGAAATAATTTCTTTATTTAGAATCATCAGAGATATTCATTTTTAGCAATATTCATTTTTTAATAATATATTTGTTTAAGGCGCTGCAAATGATTGTGAAGGGTTATCGTGCTAACATAATTAGAATGCTTTTCTCTTTTGTGATATCTTTGCACCTCCCGCGCCTTTTAAAATAACACCCAAAATGAATTTGAAATTACGTGGCAAGTTCTAACTTTGTCCGTAGGTTCTCATAGGTGGATTTGGAAGACATATAGTAGACAACTTTCAACATTGTAGCCTATGTGGTTGAGATTATTCAATTTAGATATCACAAAGGTTGGTAAGGTTTTTTATTTTTTTTATTTTTATAAATAGATATAACTTTCATTAACCAAAACAATTATTACAAACTACATGATAACAAGAAGCCACAAACCAAAGAAAATAAGAGTACCCCAAAAAAGAGAGTAAATAACGAAAACAAGAAAGTCAAAGGTCTCACAAACTTAACATTAAGCTCTTCCTCTTTTTAGATCTCAGCCATGTGGGTAAGTTCTTTGTTACCATGAAAATGAAAAAGAAAAAAAAATTGCTAAAATTAAGTATAATTAAATCAGGCTCGAATAGAACATAAAATTATTTTTATTTTTTAAAACTTGGTATTCGATCCAAAATAAATTGATGGACTTGACTAATATGACTAACTAAATAAAGTTAGGGGATTAAACTAAAATAAAAATAGTTAGGTGATCAAAATTAAACTAAAAAATAGGTAAGTGATTTTTTTTTTAAGAAAGGTTAAGGGATAAAATCCGTGTGTAATTTAATTCTTGACAAAAAAGAAAATGCATGAATGTAATTTAGCCTTATATAATGCTCAAATATAAGAGTAATAAGACCAATATTAGTCGACAGTATTGAATACGATACCCGACATAAATGGTACTGAGTGTTTACCAACGATTATTCTAACACGGTTTCTACAAATTAACACAAGACAAAGATACACAATGATTGGATTACAAGTTACAACAATCGTTAAAATGGATAGTGAAACCACAAAGAACCCCACAACATCCACATCATCACACAAACATGCATGGTCAAAGTTCCACTCTTTAGTCTTTTTTAAGGTCAAATTTTTTTGCAGCTGCTAGAAAATTACATTCGTTGACTTGTTAGAACCAATATTCTGTATCTTCAATTTTAAGCAAAACTAAGACTATTAACAAAACAAATTAGAACACTCTTCTGCTTTCAAAATATACGGCAGACAAAAATGAACCAAATTAGAAGACTTTTGTGCGTTGATACTACCCGTTGACGAGGACCAGAGAATGTTTCCTTCATTTTTGATGTATAAATTCATTACATTCTCTTTAGAAACACCTCATTGGATGACCTATCTCTAATCTCTCTTCCATTTCTTTAATGATAGCTAGCACAACCCAATTTTTCAGGTATACTATATAGTATTCAATTATTCATGCATACTTCCCATGCATTTTCAAATATATCAATATTTATCAGTTACTAGTTACTACTACTATAATATATACACGTTGTATTTAATTTTTCACATTGTAGAATAACTATACTAATTAATGAATTTCCGTGTGCAAATGTAGGGTTAAGACTTGAAATATTCTAATGGGCAGTATAAAGGGAAAATGTAAGAAGAATAAGATATTGAAGGCATGGCGATCATTAGGACGTGGAGGTGACAATAGCAATATGAGGTCACTACTTTTGAATAAGGGTAGTTCCAAATCATTTTCAGAAAATGCGAAGGGTCAAATTGTAAAATTTCCCAAGGGTTGTTTTACAGTTTATGTTGGACTCCAAAGTCAAAGGTTTGTTGTGAAAACCAAGTTTGTTAATCACCCAAAATTCAAGACGTTACTGGATGAAGCAGAAGTTGAATATGGGTTTCAAAATGATGGCCCTATTAGGCTTCCATGTAACGTTGATATGTTCTATAGAGTGTTGGATGAGATGAACAATATTGAAGAAGATTATAACATTAATAATTGTACTTGTAGAAGCTTTATGAAGGCTATGGGGTTTTCTTTTTTTTGTTCTTCGAAACCACACTCATGCGTAGGAGGCATGGAAAGTGTAAAGTGCTATTGATTTGAGAATGCCGGAGAAAAAAGCAATATCAATAGTATTTTGTGACTTGTTTTGTAAGTTTGCAATGTGTAATTAATTTAATTTAGTTTTTGTTGAATTTTGATCCCACTTGTAAATCGATGAACCTAAAAAGGAATGGCAATTTTATATTTTTTGAGGGCAGCAATGAACATTTTATAATGGGAAATGATATTTGTATAACCATTTTGTTACAACTTTTTGACAACTCTCTCTTTCATACCCACATTATGTTTCTATTCTCTCTTTTTTTTTTCTTCCTCTTTAGACCAATGAAAATAGAAAGAAAAAAATATCACAAAAGTTTTTTTTTTAGGGAAAATATCACAAAAGTTGTCTCAAATAATTGTTTAAATATCACTCCTCTTTTATAATGGTGGACTGCACCTATTGAAATGCTTATTTGATGGTACTATTATATGGTATACGAGTTTTTTGCTACTGAAAGTTACGACACAGAGATAAATCAATTACATTACAAGAAAACACACAGAGATAAGAAAGTAAACAAGGTAAGGATCTCAAATTAATCAATGGGCCAGGATATACTTTGTATATTAGGAACTAGTGCTAAATAGTCTGAATGTTTTTTCACACTATTTGTGCATGTGTACACATGTATTTATTTTGCTTTCTTTTATCCTGTAATAATAGGTCCAAGTGGCTTAAGGAATATGAGCTCCTTTGATGCACGAGTTACACGTACACCCTTTCTAGAAGAATCTACTAGGCACACTTGCTTAGACGCAAGTCCAAATGAATATATTTGGGCAGACATATAAACCTTAAAAAAAAAAATTGAATAATGTCAATTGATTTGACTAAATACCTTTTTTATAAAAAAAATTATTTTATGTGAGAGTGTTTAAACACTATTTATTTGTGATTGTGTCTATGAAGGATTTTCTCAAAATCTAGATACATCCATCATGATGAGTAGAAGCCCACATAAAATTTTTAGAAACTTTTTTTTAGTAGTATAATGTAGGAAAATGTTAACAAGCGCCCTAAGGGCATTGTTTAAGCATCTAAAAGTGGCAACTTTTGCATTGGAAATTGTACGGTTATAACTTCAACAAGTGTTTGACTTATATTTTCAAGGCATAATTTCTTTTTATCGATTCCTTAAACAATGTCCTTAGGGCACTTGTTAACAAGACCCTATAATGTATCAATAGTTGACATTTTGACCACATGACCCACATTTATCACAAATCATTTCTCTCTTGACCCACACCTATCATCATATATCTCAAAAAATTTCTTGATAATGTCATATTATCAAGAATCGAATGCGAAATCGAATGAGAGATGATCGGTTAAATGATTATTTAGTTATTTATATAGTGAAATATATTTTATTGATATTGAAAATGAGAAAATCATTTAAAGTTTCCATAATATGAAAAATTGTGGAGGACAATTATTAATGGTACAAATTTTTATATACGGTGTCCCCACTATTCAAAAATTATGGATCTATCACTGAAAATGAGCCATTGTTAGCGTGTTAGATATGTAAATTTCTTTTATATTTTACTTGTATATACAGAGAATTGGTGAATGTAATATATTTCTTGGGGAACTCGACATCTGGTTCAATGACCGATAAATTTGAAAGATCCCACTTTCTACTAGCGAGGGGCAGAATTAAGGTCGGGCAAAATCTTGTGTGGACAAATCTTATACAAAAATTGTTAGCACCAGAAGGATCTCAACTGCTACTTAAATGAGAACACACTTAGAGGTCTCATGCCAGAACCAACCTATAGGCAGAGACAAGAGACAGCCCCACATACAAGAGTATGTGGGCCTTGGCCCTCACAACTTTTGGAAGAAAAAAATAAAGAAAAAGAATACATATATACACTATGAAAAAAAAAAAGAAATGATAATGAAGTTTAAGTTATTAAAGCACACATTATAAACTATAAAAGAAATATATCAAATTAATAATAGCTAGGCTAGACCCCATAATCCGAGTTAGAATATGGGATTCTCACTTATGTGTGTGAGTTTTTAAGTGAATATTTTCACTTTGTCTTTCTACTCAAAAAATTAAAATAACAATACTTTACTTTTACCAAATCAACAAGAATGAAAACTCAAATTCTAGTAAAAAAAATAAAAGTGAGAACCCGAAATTCCTTAATTTATGAAAGAAGCACGGTCCACATTGTCACACAAGGAATCAAGAGTTTTGATTTTTTTCTCAATTTGTTGGTTTTCATGGACATTGAAAATGTGAACATCATTCATTGTATCTAATATATAAAAAATCGTAGAAAACAATTATGTATATTTATATTTTTTAAAATGAAATGTTATCTTATACATAGACACATACATTTTTTTTTGCAAAATTATTATGTATGTATTGCTCACGCCACTTAAAATTGTTGGGTCCGTCTCTGTCCGTAGGGGCTAGTGAATGTAATGATTTGCGGATATTTTTCTTGTACTAGCTTTTACTTGGTTTTGATATCAAGAAGCCATAATGCATGGCTTGGCTTTACATGGTGGGTGCCTTCAATTGTGTAGAAAGTGCTTGGTCGTGAGTTTTAGCAATCTGATGCTGCTAGTAACAATTATGCAGATCAAACTGATGTGAGTAAAAAGATGGTTTTGTGGAGCTGCTTCATATCAAAGAAATTGGCTAGTTATTAGCTTTGGTGAATCCATATCTAGGAACTTGCGAAAAGAAATTACCAATGGCTTAGAATTTTTTGACGATGTTTTGGTGTGGAGTGGAGCGATTTCAGACCGTTAAGATTTATCATTTTTCTAACGACTTTCTGTTATGATTGTACTCTTCTGATCCACTCTTTGTACGTGCTCCAACGGCAAAAGATATGGTGCATAAGGAAAATCCTTATGCACCGCGTATAAACATTTCACAACCATCAGATCTATTGTACACGTGTAATAATCATAGACTTCTCAAACTGCATCAAATCAAACTTCATTTGCTTCAAACATTTCTCTCACTAAAACATAAAGCTCTCCCTCTCTCTACAATTCAGATGAGTCTTCATCTCTTCCAGCCACACATGATGATTCCGACGCGGTGGTCGCCGGCCAGAGGCGGGGCGGTGCCGTGCCGGAGAACCAAACTCACCTTTTTTAAAAACTAAAGCCATTTTTCAACCTCCATTTTCGTTTTAAAGCCAAATCCGAACTCGGATGGCGCAAAAACACAACGAGAAGGAGTAGATCTAAAGATTAAAACCGGTTCGCTCCTCTTCTTCCCTCGCGTTTTCTTCTTCTTCTTCGATCCAGTGACGTTGTGTTGGTTGTTATATGTTACTGTTTCGTCACTGTTTGTTTTCACGGTTTCAGATCTGAAGTTGTTACTGGATTCAAAATCTTTGTGATGTTAGAGGGATATATGGCTGGGAAACTGCTGGAAACCATTAAGTACATCTAATGGTTTTGGAGTACAACTGCTGGAAACAATTAAGTACATCTAATGGTTTTCCACAACAAAATGGTTTTGGCATTCCGGTACGGTGATGATGATGAGATTGAAGATTCTGGAAACCATTTCCACAACAAAATGGTTTTGGCATTTCGGTACGGTGATGATGATGAACGACAGTGTTGATGATGAGATTGAAGATTCTGGAAACCATTTCCACATCAAAATGATTTTGGAGTACGACTCACAGAAACCATTTCCACAGCAAAATGGTTTTGGCATTCCGGTACGGTGATGATGACGGTGATGATGATGAACGACGGTGTTGATGATGAGATTGAAGATTCCGCGTTTGGTTCGTTTTGTTTGGTTTCATTTGGGGGTGTAGGAAGCAATTATGTTGGGATTTATGCACGATGCATAAGGATTTTCTTATGCACCATAACCGCACCCTTTTCCAACGAGTATAGTATACTATAAAAATCTTGTTTTTTTTTTGGCTTAATTACACTTTTGGTCCTCGGGTTTTAACCAACTCACGAAACTGATCCTGCCTTTTTCAAATCGAACAAAGCAGTCCCTTTACTATTGATAAGTGCTCAAAAGTAATATATTTTATGTGTTAATCTAGGCATTTTAGTGACTTGTTCTGCAAGTTATCTAAGGAAAAGCTACCAAATTATGTTCTTTTAACCATTTATGCTTTACATGCCTGATTTTCCCCCTTTTTATGCAGGAAATGACAAGCAAGGGACAAGAAAGAAGCTGATGAATTAAAGTCAGTACGCTTAAGCGTCCTCAGCACGCTTAAGCGTACACAATGTCGAAAGCAGCTTCCTGTACGCTATTGGTACGCTGCCAGCACGCTTCCCAGATTCAGAGCGTACGCTTAAGTGGCCTACTGTACGCTTAAGCGTACTAGGTCCAGTAGCAAACCTTCATGTACGCTTTCAACACGCTTACGGTTCGCTTATCAAAGCTTCCAGTGGTACGCTTAAGCGACCGGTTGTACGCTTCAGCGTACACAATGTCGAGAGCTCAGACTTGTACGCTGATTGCACGCTTCCTGTACACTCAAGCGAACTTCGTCAGATGCAAGTGGATAAGGCACACGTGGCTGTTCCCAATTGGGAAAATGAAGATTTTCAGGACGCACGCTTGAGCGTACCCCTGTACGCTTAAGCGTGCTGGCACGATTTTGGCCCATCTAAATAGCTTTCTCTTCTCCTTCCAAGACATTATTACATAGTTTTTGATATTTTTCTGGTTTTAGAGAGAGATTAGGGTATTTTCTTGAGAGAGAAACACAAAGCAAGGTAGTTAGGAGTAGATTCA
>Ga0228710_1010108_pt1 | contig 12767 bp, 9 predicted proteins | sample MedpolnodulmetaG_FD_177995 | JGI IMG/M metagenome (GOLD analysis project Ga0228710, IMG submission 177995) | Root nodule microbial communities from Medicago polymorpha collected in Santa Monica, California, United States - pink nodules | ecosystem: Host-associated > Plants > Roots > Nodule...
CACATATATTCACTTTGCTTTCTTTGCATTAACATTTTTAGAAGCTCGGTCCTTCTCAAAAGAAGCTCCATCATCTAGCATTTACATACAAGTCTATGGATTTAGGCTGTTTACTAAAAGTTAGGAGCTAAATATTTTTCTCAGATAAGTTCTCATAAACAAAGTTACCAAACTGGTTTTGTGCTTTGACAATTATTAACCAGTAACATGATTAGAAATAAAATTTAAGCGAAGTGGTTTATGAAGATTATTGTGAATGCATGTAGAATTTTTTATTTTTTTTTGTAGTGGCCGGTGTTTGAACCCCGGACCTTGCATATATTATGCATTATCCAAACCAACTGAGTTAAGCTCACGAGGCCATGTAGAATTTTTTATTTGACAACATTTTTAGGCTGTGTGTCAACATTATATTTTCTAATTTGCTAATTGCATAAGTAGGTTCAGTTTAGTGCCTTTCTTTGTTACTTTGTGTATAATTCCTTTAAGAGAATAAGTTGGGCAATATGGAGAGATTGGAAAATTCACTGTTATTATAAACTTGATGTTTCATTATACAAATAAATTAATCTAAGGGCTTTACTTTATTATTATGCTATATTTACATGTATTTGTATGTGTGTGCGCGCGCGAGATGATGCAAAAAAAATCTCATAATTGTACGTCTCTATATTAGTAAACCAATAGATGATAAGAAAATAAAGTATATCAATGTGAAAATGAAGCAAGGAATGGTTAAGTGAAGATGGGAGGAAAGAAGGAGTAATACGACTGTAAACAGACACAACATAATGGATACAAAACGTGAGAGGTGAGACGACAGATACAAGATAGGAAGATTGGACGAGTTGTTTGCGACTGTCAGCAACCACTTTCTTGCATGGTCGTTCAACTGAAACAAGGCGACAGAGGTAAATCACAATTAAGTTTTCACTATCTCATTCTCTCTTATAATTTGATACATTTGAAATTATTATAAAATCTGCAAGTATATGTTTGTTTCAGTCTGATTTTCATTGTCTTTTTTTTTCTCTTTTCCATCACATGTCTCAGTTTATTCTCTTTTTAATTTTCTTCTTTTGTTTCTTTCAAAGTGTGTTATTAACTTTTTTATGTGCACATGAGTCTTAAGCACCCAAAATGAGACTAACAACATATATCTGTGTGTGTGTGTGTGTGTGTGTCATATTAAATGAGAGGACTAACTATTGTGAGAGATGAGAGGAGTAGATAATAACCCTTGGATCAACAGAAACCATTCAGATCTTACTTTTGCTTAATTTCAAAGTATCCCTACATTTTCTGACCCATCCGCTGCTATTGAAACGACACATTCAACTCTCTCTTTCTATCAATCCATTCTTTGCATCTATTCCTCCTCGTCTCTCTCACGCATGACTATCTTCTTCATATATTCTTTTTCCTAATGAACAATTTTCCAGTGACGAATAAATAGGTTCCTTTTGATTTAGTGGCACCATGTGATTAGATGCAAATGTGTAAACTGGGCAGAGTTTTAATTAGATTAGAGACAAAAAGGACTGGGTTTATTCCAGACAGATTGGTCATTCCTTTTTATTTTCTTGTCTCTATTTTCAGTTGAGATTGGAAAGCTAGAGATGCAACAAAAAATTTCAGTAAATCCTTGTTGATGGTTTCCAATAACTACTCAAAGGAGACAAGAAAGAAAAGGGTTTGGTTTGTGATAGGGCTCGAATTACCTTTTTTTTTTTGAGAGAAGGGCTCGAATTACCTGTTGAGAATGGAAGACTATAGATGTGAAATTAGTAAGAAATAAATAAAGTTTTTGAAACTTAAAAAACAATAGAAAAAAACGATAGTCTTTCAACCATTTTTGAAATATTAATACTTCTCTAAAAATAGGCTGAAGAGATGGATTGTTCAAAAAAAGAAAGAATGAAGAGGTGGAAAACGAGAAGCAACAGATTGGATAGAAAATAAAGCAATGCAATAGAATAAATGAAAAGAAATTATATGAACCGTTTGTATTGATCCAATGGTTATTATGTGCTTCTCTCATCTCTCACATTAGTTAGTCCTCTAATTTGATATGTCCTATATGTACAGTTGCCTTTAGGAAATTTTACCATGCATTTAAATTGAGTTTAAATATGAGACAATAATTTTAAGAGTGATGGATTAGAAATTGTGAAAGGTTAGCTAAAAAAGTGCAAATGTTTATGATCCCCTTTAGCTAAAATTATTACGGTTGGTTGCATATTAGTGTCATAATTTTGTTGTGATTCAAAACTGCAGAAGCTTGTGATGTATTGAATAAATGTTGTTTGTTTCGTATTTACCACTTGTGGGTTCTAATTTTATCACTTTAAATCTTTCTGTGTCCAAGTACGTGAAGTTGACATCTTTAGTTTCTCTTTTACGGTTGAGCTCGCTGAAGAATTTTATGAAAGGTTTGCATTTTGATTAACTTTTGTTTGTTGATATCATTTATTTTTCTAATTCCTTTGTCTCTCTTTCTTCATTTTTAATTTTTCTTTGTAACAATATTTTGGGTAAATTGTGGTTACTAACTTGTTTGTTTAATTTTGCAAATCTAATATTTATCTATACATTCAACCTCTGCATGTTAGAATAGAGTGAAGGCAGTACACATGCTTAGTACTGTCTGCAATCATCTTATCAGTTTTTTAATGAACTTTTTTGTTGTTAATTTAATTTCTTTTTTAATTGTTGGCTTTTACAGGGTCAGGATGTTGCATTGGAGGTTAAGCTCTTGTGACTTATCCAGTGCGATTTTCTGCGTAAGTTAATTTTTTAGTATCCTACATACAATGCTCATAGAGTTACTTTGGTCATTGCTGAATAATTGGAAATGTATCTCTGCTACTACCCTTGTCCATCATTTGCACTCTATTGGACATTAACATTTTCCTTAATACCCTGCAGAAGAGAAATCAGTTTAACAAATGGTGGATGAAGCTCTTCGACAAGTCCCCAATAAAGATAGTCAATATCATTGCTTGCATGAACATTATATTTTTCATGTTTTCTGAAGCAATTTTATTTTAAAGCAATTTTTTTTATGTTGATATTTGTTTATTTTTAACTTGCAAGAGACAGAAATATTGATATGGTATATTCTCTTTTGTAATTCAATTTCCAATTATCAGTGAGCCCTTTTGAAATATAAAAGACTGATGAAGGCATTTAGACTATTTTTGTGTGTGATCATGTGGAAACGATTTTGATTTAGTACTGTCTTCAATGAGTAAGAACTTTTTAGTGATTTTGTTATGATAAATGTTATCGTAGTATTGGAAACTATTTGTGAATAAACGCAAGTGTTATTTAAGAAAAATTAGCTCTCTCTATGTTCATTTACAATTTCAACTTACAATCTTAATACACTTTTGTGTATGCATATTGATTTTTATTCACTGTAAATAAAAAAATCATTGTGGAGTGGAATAGCCTAATGCTCTGTAGGTGCCAGCCTGCCTGCAGGTTGATATTTTTTTTTTAATGCGTTACTCTATTTCTCACACCTGTTTTTTTGCAATTAAAAAGGGGTTATATGTCCATTTCCACACCCGTTTTGTAATAAAATAGGTTTTAAAAAAGAATAAATCACATCTTTTTTTACATATAAAGGGTGCAATAAGTAGTTTTTATACCGGTTTTAAAACAGGTGTGGTATGTCATACATACAACACCCGGTGATATAACCCCAGTTAAAAATAGGTCTTATAACTCAAAATAACAGGTCTTAAATCCCTGTTCTGCACTAGTGTCAATCCCTCATTGGAAAAACAACTCTTTTTACACCCTCCTTCCACAAGAGGGGTTGATGAATGAATTTGGCAAGTGAAGAAAAGTGTTTGCAAGTAATAAAGTAGTAAGTAAAATCTTCTTCACATAGATTTTTGTTTCCACGAGGTGAATAGCTAAACCTAATAAAAGTGATAAATAAAAGTAATAAAATGGGTGGAGTATTTGATTGCGCAAAGCAATTGGATTTATTTCAGAAAGTAAAGAGTTGATTAAGAGTTTAGCGACGATTATGATTCTTTAAATCCCCTCTATCTATTTGCTTGGATTAATACAAGTAATTATTAGCTATGAAACAAGGGTTCTTATTCAAGTGATTAATTTGGTGGATCAAGTGTTCCATCATATTTCATGTTGCTCCTCAATCACCCTAAAGGTCATACGTGCAATAATGGGGTAAAGGGTCGTCAATCGTCTAGGATTCTATACACGGTCGAATAGTTAATAAGGCCACACTCTCACATGTAATTGAAACATAAGAGTGGACTTACGCTCTCATAGGTAATTGACACATAAGCATAGTAGATTATCCTAAATTGTCATTTAAAGGAACCACTTTTACCTATGAAGAATTTCACCACATACCTGTGATTGAACCTAGTAGATGAAATGGATACACCTAACCCTATCTTACTAATAAATTTTGGGATTTATCTGGTATGTTTAACTGTTTTGTGATCTATTTGTTTCTACCCTTGTATATGTAGTGATAATTTCTTTTCATGTGCTCTACGTAGAATTAGGAACGGGTTCTGTTGGAATCAAAGCCAATTTCAGATTTTGACATTTGATGATTAGAATTTTATTCTTGTATCTTGTTATATGAAAAAGATTAGTAAAGATATTTATGCTGATTTAATAGTACTTGATTTTATTGTAGCTATAGATTAATGGTGAACATTGTTTAAAGAAGCAACGTACGGGTCACAACCTATATACCTGAAAATCTCTGATGGGCAGACTTTCGTACTGGTTATAGCTAGATGTATAGGTAATTTTGAAGTGGATATAATTTGAAGAAGGAATGTAGTGGTTATAAGTGCTTGATGTTTAAGTAGTCTTTTCTTAACGAAAGTGGGTAACATATTAGTAAGAACAAGTTCCAATAGTGTAGACTTTATTTGGTAAAAAAAAAAGAGGTATTGTTTGAATATAAGGTAAGATTGTTGATGTTAAAATATTATGTCTAAATTAGATTTACTAATACAAATTCCTTGTACCATTAAAAGTACCATTAAAAAATGCATATTTAAAAAAAATTATAAAATATGGTCTCAAGATGATTTGGCACAACTGCAGTAAAAAAATGGAAAGGTTTTAAAAAATATAGATCTCACATCAATGTCTATGCTACAACCAATGTGAAAACTCTTAAAGTTTTGTTTTAAACACTTTTCACATCGGTGTTTAGTAGCCCAATGTGGGAAAAATTCTATCACAACGGTATCATACCCGATGTAAGAAGGTGTGGACATATCATTTCACCTTAGTTTACATCGACGACAGTTAGATGTGGAAAGTCCTTTTCGCCAGATGTGAAAACTCTTTTTTTGCACTAGTGGTGACATATTTTGACTTTTAATTAGTAGAAAATATTTGTTTGTAATGGCTTTTCTTCCATTGTTCAAGTTTAATTATTATTTTTTTTAATTTTTCATGAAGAAAAGGATATCTTCTCTTAAGACATTAGAGGAGCATCCTCGTCTAGTTAGCGGGGAAATGGTATCTATTGATCCATTGATTGAAGTTATAAAATAAGATAAGATTGGGAAATACACTCTGTTAAGGATGAAACCAGAAATTAAATTTAGGGTGGATAAAATTTTAAAGTATAATTAAGTATAGAAAATATAAATTTCCAAATACACAATATATACAAAAAATTATAACTTGTAAAAATAAGAGGAAATTATAAGATATATATAAAGTTAATATTTGATTTTTTAAAAAAAAAAATCAAAAGAATTAACATTTACTTCTGAAGTTTTCCTCGTCGTTGTTTCATGGAGTTAAATCATCAATTATAATATTTGAGGTAAGTATTTTACCAATCTCATCTGCAATATAAATAATAATATAATGTCTAAGAAAATCATCTTTCATCTTGTTGCATAACCTTACTTCATAATTTTGATAGCTTAAAATGCATGTTGTGTCAATCATGCGAAAATCATGTACACATAAATGACCAATGCGAAAATCATTAGAATACACTTTTTAACACATACCTTTATACAATTTTGGTAGAAAGACTTTTAATAGTAGAAATTTAAGTGCTTAACTAATGACCAATGTAGTGTAAATGATTTAAAAAAAATAGAGATAATAAAAAATATAATGGGGTACTAGTATCTCATGAAAATCATTTATATGCGGTTCCCATATATTGATCCTCAAGCAGTATTTTTTTTTTGGAAGAAATTCATTGCTTTTCATTAGCTATCAAATGTGACGATACATCATCGTAAAAATGGGAGCTAGCATGAAATGGGGTTACCTGTGCTAATTCATGAGCGACCCTGTTAGCTTGCCTCCTATTGAACTCGACATGAGAGTTTTGAAAACCATTAGCAAACAACTATCTACAAGCATACATAATACAACCAAACTTGCTATTATCCTCTATGTTTGACTTAAAGTGATCTACCACTGTCTTAGACTCTAAACGAAGTCGACATTATCATTCGGAAGATCCGCCATCCACTTTAATGTCGTATGAAGATCAACAATCTCTCCCACATCAACATCATAGAGGGGAGAGAAGCAATCCGTCTTGGCGCAAACAAACTCACCCATATCATCACGGAGACATATTCTGATACCCACCATGTTCAAAGAAGAGGAGAAAGAGGCATCAATATTACATTTATACCTGCCATATGTCGGTTTCATCCATTCAACCACATTACTACTGCTAGCGCGTATTTGGTGAGTCAGGGGAAAAACCTCTCTACATGACCTCACATTAAGGTGCTCGCCATTCATCTAGAAGGTGCTTATCATGCTCAACAACTTGCATACTTGTTTCATTTTGCTGCTGCCACAATTTAAGGTTCTGACGTTTTCTAAAAACTCCACATGATCGTAACAAATAATTCTTTTTGGGCCAAAGGCGGCTGGTCAAGAAAAGAAATTATGTAAAGAGCATCCATATTATAATTTTTTCGGAGAGTTCTATCAATCACGTCCCATAACTGAACCTCACGCCATGCTTGCATTGAACCTGGGCATTCCAATAAAACATGGATACTACCTCACGCCAATCTATCGGATAATTCACACCTCGGCTACTCAAGCGTGCGCGCATTGGAAAACAATCCCGACACACATTTTTTAATCTTAGGAGGTACCTTTAATTTCCAAAACAGATTCCATCTACCCGGGACATGCAGATGGGAATTATATGCAATTTCAGTCACACAAATACGATATACACTAAGGACAGAATAATTACCATTTTTCTCAGCCTTCCAAACTAATTTGTCTTCACACACAATATGGTGGAGAGGAGTATTCAGAATAAGTTGGGTAGTGTTATGATCAAATAGATTAGAAATAAGAGGAGTGTTTCAAACCTTTACCACTGGCTCAATAATATCCTGAACTTTGACATGGGATAAGAACCATACATAGGAGTATCTGTTGTAAGGGAACACCCATCTTTAAGCCATAGAGCACCTAAAAAAGCAATGTTCGCACCAGATCTGATTCTCCATCTAGCACCCCGTTTCACCACCATTTTAGCACTAAAAATGCTTCACCACACATAACTAGGATTAGCTCCAAGTCGAGAGTTCAAGAAATCACCCTGAGGAAAATAGTGCACCTTAAAAAGACCCGTCACAAGATTGTTTGTATCTGTTTGAAACTTGCATCCCTGTTTACCAAGCATCGCCACATTGAAATATGTGAGATCCTTAAACCCCATTCCACCATGATTTTTATTAACAAATAATCTTTTCCAAGATAGCCAATGCATACCTCTTCTAGAGGAGCCACCATGTCCCCACCAGAAAGCATTAATATTTTTTTTCTATAGCATCCACTAATTTATTTGGTAAAAGATGAATTCTCATGACATGAGAAGGAATGGATTGGAGTACCGATTTAATCATGACTTCTCTTCCAGCTTTAGATAGACACTTGCTACTCCATGAATTGATTCTGTGCTAAATATGGTCCTTGATAAATCCAAAAGTAGCTTCTATGCTTCGACCAATCATTGAAGGAAGTCCTATATACTTCCTGATGCCCATAACAACACGAACACCAAGAGTGAATGTGATGGATTCTTGTATAGGGATTGGCACATTGCAGTTGTAATAGACTTCAGATTTAGGAAGGCTAATTGCTTGTCCAGAAGCTGCCTCATACAATTCAAGAATGTGTTTCATCGTATTCGCTTCTCTTTCATCAGCCATGAAAAATAAGAAACAATCATATGCAAACAAAAGATGAGAAATAATGGGAGCGTTATTACAAATAGATATGCCATGAATATCTCCTCTTCGCTCAGCTTTACAGATAAGATCTGAAAGACCTTCCGTACACAGGATAAACAGATATGGTGAAAGAGGGTCACCTTGTAGAAGGTCCCTTCTAGGGAATATGGGTCCCACCGACTAATTATTTACAATCACAGATTAGTCAATAGTTTCAACACTCATCATAATCCACCTAATCCATCGGCTATCAAATCTCATTTTTATCATAACATCTTAAAGATACAACCAATAGATATGATCGTAGGCCTTACTTATATCCATCTTTAGCGCTACATTCTTGTCTCTACTACGCTTGCTGATTTTCATGTGGTGAACAACTTCAATAGCAATCATAACGTTATCCAATATTGAGCGCCCAGGAACAGACGCCGATTGATTATCTGAAATACATTTATGGAGAACACTTTTGAGCGTGTTAGCCAAAACTTTAGCAACTAATTTGTACAAAACATTACAGAGAGCTATAGGTCTCCAATCATTCATAGTTTTATGTTCAATTATTTTTGGGATTAAGGCAATATTGGTGGAATTGAGAGAAGGTGGAAACTTATTATTGTTGAGCCAAGAACAACACTCACTGAAAATATCAGAGTTACAAATTGACTAAAAATGCTGCAAAAATCCTGGATTAAAACCATTGGGTCTAAGACATTTATCTGGATGCATAAAATACATGGCTTCTTTAAACACTTGTATCTGAAAGGGAGAAGTTAGAAAATCATTGTCCTCCTCCGACACAACACTCTCAATAATATCTATTACTGGTGTGTGACTGCTGTTATTTTCAAGGAAAAGTTCCGCAAAGTAACCCTTTGCTATTTGACACAAGCCTTGTTCATCAGTTACACGAACCCCAACGTCATTTTCTAAGGAGATAATATGGTTTACCTTTTTATGAGAAGTGGAAGACGCATGAAAGAACTTTGTCTTTAGATCACCATCACGATAACAATGAGGTTTCGCGTGTTGGCGCCAATATTTATCTTCTTGTATCATTAACCGAGTCATCTTCTTTCTTAAGGAGGTTAAGCGGTTAAGATCAGTTGCTGAACCTTGATCTCGACATCTATTCAGCTCCTTACAACAATTTACAATTTCGTCCATCAACCCATGTTGAGTAATCTTGCTCCACCTACTAAGATCAGAGGCACAATGTTGTAACCTCTCAGTTACTGACATACCTGCACTAGACGACCAACTATAAGAAACAATATCATGAATGCCCAGTTCAACACACCATGCATTTTCAAATTCAAAGGTTCTTTTAGGCACCCAAACACGTGTAACATGCTCCCTATTAAGAAGAATCAGATAATGATCAAAAGTCGGAGCTACTAAGTTCTCCACCTTCACAATTGGAAATAATTGAAGCCAAGAAGCGTTAGCAAACACACGGTCCAACCATTCCTCAACTTCTCTTGGGGAACCTAAACTTTTGAACCATGTAAAGGGATAATCTTCCATAAAATATCATCCAAACAAGCATTAGAAACAGCTTGTTGAAAGCCACTAATTAACCACCTAGCACGTGCCGAACCTCCTCGTTTCTCCTTGGCATCCAAAATATCACTGAAGTCACCTAATATACACCAATGTAAGAAAATATTATTAGATACTCCTCAAAAAATTCCATGAATCACGTCTTATGCCTCTTTCGGGGAAACCATAAAAACCTGTAAATTGCCATGGTCCTTGGTTGGGATCATTGATATCAACATTTATATGGGTAGCAGAATATTTCAACACAGTGCAATTAAAAGAATTTCGCCGGAATAATGCTAAGTCACCACTCCGACCATTACTACTCACAGCAAAACAATTATCGAAACCAAGCATATAACAAAAATCGTTTGTTTTATTAGAGTGGACTAGAGTCTCACTGAGAAATAACGCAACCGACTTATAATAGCAGACTAGGTATTTTAGTTTTGCAACTACTTTCCTGAGCCTCGGCAGTTCCATCAATCAGACTTATTTTTCTTAGCAATTATGGTGATTCCAATAATCCATATCTCCTTTGAAAATCTCAATATAACAAAGCAAGTAATACAGTGCAAACCAGTACCACACTAATTCATCAAGTTGACATATTGTAAGATATATAAGATGGTACTTGGAAGGGAAAAACAAGAAAATGCAAATTAAATCCACGTCAAGGCAAAAGAAGATACCACACCTTTGTCTCTATGAATTAAAATACATATAATAGCAAATTGATGGAATCGTGAGTCATAAGTGCAATTGGAGAAGAAAAAAGAAATAACACCTTTAGCTCTTGAATTGAGATTATGATGCCAATTGGAAAGGAAAGCAATCACAATACAATACCACAACATGATCCGAGGAAAAAAAAGGAAGTGGAAACAGTTATCTCTATGCAGAGGAAGCAAAAACGTTCAGGGGAGAAGATTTCTCACCGAAGGACGGCAAAATCCTTCACAAGGGGAGCGGCGGGGCTAATCCTAGGACCGGCGGCAATTTTTCTTCTAGCTATAGCTTATACAAATGGAATTGATCCTCAAGCAATATTGTCAACCATCAATATTAATGATCAGTTTGCTATGTGATATGTCCAACTACAAAAGTCATTACTTCAAAAATCATTGTTTTAAATTTCTATACCTTCAAAAGTCATTGACAATTACTTTGATGTATTGTGGAAGGAAATTTCCTTTGACAATTGCCTACTAAGAAGTTAAGAGTATCAACCAACGTGAGAAATAGAGAATTATGTAGTTTGATAACTTTGATCTTTCACAAATTTATACTATTTTGTTTTAATTTTTATTTCTAATTTGTTTTTTTTTATATAAACAAAATTGGAGGAAGGAGAAATTGTTTTAATAATAGTGACACTAATGACTACTTTCTCCGGTTTTATTTATAAGAAATTTTTTATTTTTTTAGAAATAAATTAAGTAGTTGATGTATCTTGTCTAAAATATAGAATCGGAAGAAGTATATCCTTTAAATTAACAAAATCAAGCCCAAACCACTTAGCTGAGAACGTAATAAAGTTTTATACTCCATTAACAATGCATGGTCTTTAAACTCAATTAATAACATTGGATTTAGTAATAAGGTGAACTATTATGAGGTCTTCATAAGATATTTCTAGAGGGCGATTCTCTCTCTCTCTCTCTCTCTCTAGCTAGGTCTATATATATTTCCATCCATTCCAGACACACTTCAAGAATATATGCTCTAGCTTCTACAAATTTTGGTTAAAGATGGCTTATTTTAAAAAGGTTATCTTGAATCTATCTTTGCTATTTATGCTTCTCTTTTCAATAAAATTGGCAACAGCAAGGCACTTCTGGAATCGTAAAGCACGTAAGTGACCTTGCATCCTAACAATTAATGGTTAAAATCTTAAAATTGTGCTAATTTTTCTGATGTAACAATAGATCAATAAGTAAACAAATAAAAGTATCTAAATTTGCAAACCTTTAATTTCCAACCACATATTTAATTACTCTGATTTTTCTCTCTTTCAAGGTGTTTGTGTACTGTGTCTATATATATATATATATATATATATCTATATATGTATGTATGTATGTATGTATGTATGTATGTATGTATGTATGTATGTATGTGTGTGTGTGTGTGTGTGAGTTTACAAAGATAATTTAGTATAACTTATGAGCCCATCATTGTTCAATGTTCAATCAGTTCTTGAAATCGTTTATTTCATCATTTTTATTTTCTTTCTAAATTTATGCATTACTATTACTAATTCATTCCACTCCATTGACGGTTTTTTTGAAGTTTTTTTTTTCCTTTTGCTTTTAATTTAGATGGAAGATTCCTTTATGTTACTGATGATTTGGCACATGGCCACAATTATGCTCCTGGTCATGGATGATCGGGAACTTATCAATTATGCTTAGAAAAGCAAGAGGAGAACTAGCAAAAAGCAGGTTGGATGTAGTGGGAAATTAAAGTCTTGTTCTGGATTAGCAAAAGTAATTAGTATATGTCGTTTTGTTTAATGTGGACCTATGGATATGATTGATTGTATAAATTTATTTATAAATAATCAAATCTACAAGGAATGAATTCAAAAATTAACAGCAACCAGCATGCTTTAGGACAGATTTAGCTAGCAACCATTAGTTCCAATGAATTATTCTCATATCCAACTTATTTACAAGGAATAAATTCCAACGTTAACAGCAACCATGCTTTGTACAGATTTACAAGGAATGATTTGTTCAGTGTTTTCTTGTAATGATTCTTTTTGTTTTCTTTCTTGTGTATGATGTAACTTTGATTTTTTCTTTGTTTTTAACAGTCTTTGTGTGGAGTAAGTAAACAAGATTGGTTAATTTATTTCCATTTTATCTTAGTAATTTTTTTTTGTAAAAATAAAATTATTGAAGTATTTTTTATGAAAAAAGTTTAGATCAGGATTTTTTTTTTTGGGTAATGCCTATAAAAAGAAAAAGA
>Ga0228710_1010109_pt1 | contig 12767 bp, 7 predicted proteins | sample MedpolnodulmetaG_FD_177995 | JGI IMG/M metagenome (GOLD analysis project Ga0228710, IMG submission 177995) | Root nodule microbial communities from Medicago polymorpha collected in Santa Monica, California, United States - pink nodules | ecosystem: Host-associated > Plants > Roots > Nodule...
ACAAATAAGCACTTATGCATAGAATTAGGGAAGAAGCTACAACTAATTGATTATAATTGAAAACTAACCCCCTTACCTCAATAAGCCACAAACCTAGCTCAAGCTTCAATTGAGCTCCTATGGGTTCTTCAATCCTTCTCTCTAACTCTTCTTTCTTCCTCTTGCCCCCTTTCTCTTTCTCCCTCTTCTCAAACTTGTAGAATGATTGTACAACCCTACTTTCTTTAATGACTAATACTTATATAGTCTCTACACTTTGGGCTTAACCCTCTTAGTGTCCTAATGGGCTCACAACATTAATAAACCAACCCCCAAAGTTTCTCTCTACTAACGGTTAAAATAATAATAACGATCATTTACCGGTTATAAAATAAATCACTACTACCCACTAGTAACTTAATAAATAATGGTTCTTAGTCGAAACGCTAAAAATAATCCTCCCCATAATTACTAACTTACCCTTACTCACAAAATGATCAAAATACCCTTCTAATACCGAAATCCTATTAAAATACACACATAGGCAATTTAATCACATATAAGCATAATTAAGTCTCTTGGACCCGTTGATTTAAACTGGTCAAAAATGGCGTACTTGGTATTTAAGTCTCTTGGACCCGTTGATTTAAAAGTTTCATCTTTTTAAATCCCCGTGACAGAGAAAATTAAATAGGGGCATCTGTCATACAGAGAGGTTACTTTGAAGTACCTCATTTTTGTTCCGAAGGGACAATTTTAAGTTTTAATTGTTATTATAATTATTTTATTATTTTTTCATTTTTTATTTTGTTTATTATTATTTTTTTTATTTTATTTTAATTAATTTTCTTTGTATTTATTAATCATTTTCGTTTTTTTAATTAATTAAATCAATATTCAGTTTTTTATTTATTTTTAGTCCAAGGTCTTTTTTTGTCCAAGTATACAACTGTCCAGCAGGGGCATTTTTGTCCTTTTCCTTCACACTTAAGGAACCATTTTCAGTTTGTAGCACATTATTCTCCGGCATATGGTACACCTGCACCTCAACCCTAATTTTGTCCCCTATTTAAACACCAATCATTGGTGAAGTTTGTTTGGAAAAATCCCTAGAAAAATTATCTCATTACCAGCGGCTGCCTCCCAAAAACAAACATGAACCCTAATTTTTGAAAACACAATTTCACCATCATCAATTCATAAAATCATCAATCGAACACAACACATTATTTTTATGAGTTCTTCGATCTTACCAAATCCATTCAAAATCATATACCACAAACCATAACCATTCTTTCGAGATCTAACAGTGAACGTCAACCCATTTCATAACCTCAAAAACAACACAAAAAATCATTTCGGACTCAGCCTCCAACCAGAAAGCTAGAATCGAACTCAACAAATGCAACCGAAACAAATCCACCACTAAGGAAGAACAAGCCAGGCCGAATCAAAGAAAGAAAAGAGCAGAAGGTAGGTTCGCACGTTTTTTTCTAGATCTGAAGCATCCAATGCCACAGAGCCTAGACTGAGAAGAAGAAAGAGGTAAAAAAAAACTCATGCACTTTGGTTTCAAACTCAAATCTAGAGCGATTTAAGCTTGTGTTCACAATTTTAGTTGCGGATTCGTACTTTAAAGAAAAAAGGATTTTCGAAACTGTAATATTTTTTTTGAGAAAACGGAGTTTTCGAACTATGGCACGGTGGTGCTAACACCGTGCCGGAATATTTTATCTCCCTGGAGAAGAAAGGTGTTGTCACTGCTGTGTTTAGAGAGAGAGAGAGAGGGCATTTTCTTGCTTTAAGAAGTGTAGAGAGAGGTTTACATATGCTCAATGTTTTTCCTCTACTAAAGACCACTTTTATACTAGGCCCATAACCCACTATCCAGCAACCGGTCCATCCCATACCCATAAACCGATCCAGACCCGAGCCCACTTGCAGTGTGCCAAAGCCCATTTCTTACTCTTTGCTTTTCTGTTTTTTCTGCATACTGTGTACACCCCTCCATACTGCTTCTGCACTACCTTTCACTTTAATTCCCTTGCATTTGTTTATTTTTATTACCATTTTTTTTCTCTCTTTTAAGCATGTTTACTAACATGCAACATTATCATGCATTTTTTTTTTCCTTTTTTTATATTTTATTTGATTTATTAGTTTATTTAGTGTTTTTTTACCTTTTTAGTTTATTTAGGTTAACAACATCTTATACATTTTTTTATTTCTTTTTAGCATATTTATTTTAATGTCTTATGTTATCTCATGCATTTTTTATTTTATTATTTCATGCATTTGTAATTTTATTTTGTCGTTATTATTATTTTGTCATTTTTACTTTATTTATTTATTGTGATCTAGAATGTACTTAGGAATAATGTAAATACATTTATGCATTTTATTTTCTTGTCATTTATATTATTGAGACCTTAGAATGTATCTAGAACAGTGTAAATACCTAAATGAGAATATGCACCGACACATACATATTTATTTATTCCGCTTTATGTCATGACCTAAACCAAGACCAAAATCAATTAGGGACAAATTAAGGATTAATTAACGACAAATTAAGGACCTTAAAATCAAACAACTAGTAACTTTAGGATAATTCCAAGGAAATGGAATTTTTACTTTGGATACAATATCCTTTGTAAAACCCTTCACGCTTTATTTTATTCCGCTACGCATAGACTCTTTTACTTTTAGTTAGAAATAATCAAATTTCCAAAATCATTCAAATATGCAAAACCCAAAAAATCTTTATTAACAAACCTTGGATTTTAACCCAAGTGATTCCTTCTTTCTCTTTTTCTTAATCAAATTTTAAATTATCTTAACCACATTTAGACTTGATTTCTTTTTAATTAAAATCAATTAACCTCATATTTTATTCTTCTATGCCTTCTCGGCCTCTTATCCTCTTAAAAACCTTTTTCAAACTTTAAAATCAATTCAACCAATCAATGGGAATGTTACCATGAACTACATGATTTTGATCCCATTTTTGGGTATGTAGGCAAAAGACTTTGTCTTTCCAAATCAATAAAAAAATAAATATATATTCTTCTTCCCTTATTCTCTCACACTTAGATTTCTTTAGGCATTTTTACAAGCAAATAATTTAGCACAAGATAATTAAAAACAAGAGGTTCCTATGGAATACCATAGACGTTTCGGGTGTTAAGACTTTCCCTTTGCGTAATCAAACCCCGGACCTTGATCACTTAAATAGGGTTATTTTCGAACTTTTCCCCTTCCCCTTGGAAAATAAAAGATCAAAGGTGGTCCAAAAATTTGAGATTCAACGCTAACCAATAGCTTGATATTCAAAAATCACCGTGACATTATCTTTTATATCGTCAAGCTTACAAAAATAAGTAACGTGAATTGTCTGGACGAAATGACAATCGTTGTGGATACGATACTCTACTTCACTTTATTACTTGGTAAATGATTTGGTACACTTGCCTAATCCGCACATCAGACGACAAAGCTAACATGGAGTTTGGTTCCCTCAGGTGCTTATGAAGTGTGAAGATCTTTCAAGTCTGATGGGATCTTCTGTGTCCTGCTAGAACTTCGGAGTCTGGTGATCTCTTCAGAATCTGATGATCTCTTTAGCTTCTAGAAAGGCGTCCTTTTCTTTTGATCCAAAATGTTGACTTCTAGTTGACCTTTCTTTAGATTTTCTACCAAAGTCTTTGACATTCTCTTGTGCTTTTAATGCTTTCATACTTGTTCAATACTTAATGGATATATTCTATGATCCTGCACACTTGAACAAATATTATGTCCAATTGTTCTTCAATACTTTGTTATCATCAAAACATTATAGGAATTGTATTAAGCCCTTCTTATTCCAACAAAAGTCTCCTCCAGTGAGGTTGCGATCACAGAGAGAGAGAGAGAGAGAGAGAGAGAGAGATAGAGAGAGAGAGAGGGACGCGACCTGAATAACGAGAGAGAGAGAGAGGAGTGACATTGGAAATGTTTTATTTTTTCTTTTTCAATTTTGTGTGACATGGATTTTACAAAAAAAGTTGATAAAAAAATTGCCATACAAGGGTGGCATATGGGTGGGATTGCCACCTATGGTGGTTAATGTATAATGATTGTTTGTCTAAAGGGGGTGGTACTCAACAAATTTTGTATTGTACAATATAAAGGTAACAATTTATCTAAATGGAGTACTACCTTCGGTTTTATTTATAAACAAAATTTCACTTTTTAGATCCATTCAATAATCAATGTACAATATTGTGTACGAGTCCAGGATCATGGCACAATTTTGCTTAGGTGTGACCACCGTACAGCGCTTCATATCTCATTTTTTGAGATAGCTTCAAGAGAGTGAATCTAGGTAAGCCAAAGAAGAAAACTTTATGGTTGAGTGTCATTGGTGAGAGGTTCTTGGGAAAGGAAACACTTCACAAACACCATGGATAGTGGGATCTCATTAGAGTAAGGATCAAAAAGCTTTCTTTATTGTTTTCTCTTATGATTCATTTTGGATTTGAGTGACTTAAAAAATGGGTAGAAATTAAGGTTGTTCTTCATGAGTTTGTAAGTCAATTTTTTATAGCATATTTGTATTGCCCATTTCTTAGTGGATTAGAGAGTTGTTTTCCCCCTAAGATGTATGATAAATTTGTCCGAACTGGATAAACAAATATTGGTGTTTTGATTCTCTCTTCTTTTTTATCTTTGTTGTTTTGGTTTTATTTGTGGTGTTGTTTAAATTTAAGTATGTTTCTGTTATTATTGCTTAGGGTACTTTGCTCTTAATTACTTTTTTCTTTGCTCCACACGGTTAAATTTATTGGTGTGATTTTATTATCCGAACTCACAATAGTGCATTATAAATCTGCTTACAAACATAACAATTTTTTCTATTAATTAAAGAATACCATAATATTGTAGTTAACAAAGTAGAAGTATTTAGTAGTCTCTTGTGGGAAGAAAGTTCAAAGGAATAGTCAACACCCCATAACACATGAAGTTACAGAAACTTGAAGCTAATTCTGACAATGTTAGATTTATCGGTGGCAATACACAATTGGTTTTTGTAAGATCAATAATAAATTAATGCTAAAATAATCAATTTATCTTTTTTTGTTAACCCTTCCGTCATGAAAAAAAGACCTGATAATCTGAAGTTCGACAGTAATTAAGTATAACCTAATCAAGAATTGTTTAAAATAATCAATTTATATTGGCTTAAATGTACTTTTGGCCCCCTATGTTTACCAGCGTAGCGATTTTGGTCCCCTAACAAAAAAAATGCAATTTTAACCCCCTAATTTTGTCATGTTTAGGGAAATATGCTCTTTTAGCCCCTTATCTTTACAAAAAAGTTGCGATTTTGGCCCCTTATTTGGGACACGTGGCGGCTTCTCAGCATAGTTGCGAAAATTAGGGGGTCAAAATTGCATTTTTTTTGTTAGGGGGCCAAAATCGCTACGACGATAAACATAGGGGGTCAAAAGTGCATTTAAGCCATTTATATTTTGGTTGTTAACCTTCCATCACAAGGGAAAAATACCTGATAATCTAAAGTTCGACCGTAAGTTAAGTATAACCTAATAAAAAATTGTTTTGTTGAATTCAAGTTCTCCTAAATAATGATTCGTCTTTTCTTAAAGTTCACCTATTGATCCTAACTACTTGTTTAAAATAATCAATTTTCAATTCTATAAGATTAAAGGCGGTTCCCTTAACCGTATTAGACTTTGATCACACGTCCGTTTGTTGTTATCTAAAAATTGACATTAACGTAATCTTGATTATTAAAATGTTTCAACCTGACAAACCAGTGGAATAGAAGCTCTGGGGAATGGAATAGAAACGGGATTTTCGGATACTGAGAACAGAATCAATTATTTAATATAATTGCTCAACTAGAAGTTGGAGCTGAATTATGTATTTGAGCTACATTTTGGAATTCGGTTCAGCTGGTCCACGTTTCCGTATGATATATTTCTAAGTTTCAAACACAACGCATAAATATATTATTTTCTTGGAACTTTGTTTTGTCTTGGCTTGTAGTTGATTTAAGCCAAAACTTTCATGAGATTAGTATGTTGAAAGGGTAATTAATTATAAGATCTTAATCCCTAGAAGCTCCTATTTTGGTGTATTGAGATTCTACCTTTCGTGTTATTCGGAAAATCACAGAAAAAAATGGTTTAATTAATTTATATATTTTGATTGATGGTGAGTTTATCAGAAATTACCGCGAAAAAGTATGATTTTAGCAAAATCTATACCTTAAACTTCTTAAAATGATAGTGTCAGTGTGACTTTGTCAAACTCATCGTCTAACATGCACTTAGTTTTTTATTAGGAAGAATTTACTTTTTGTATTTCCTAAAAATGAGACATATATTACAACACATACTTTATTGGTATAGTGTTTGACTAGAACTACAAAGTGTGGTTCTAATGAAGAAAAAAAACTCTAAATATGTGGACTCTTTGTAGTTAATTTTAAATACTAAAATAATTGATCGATGGAGTACCATTTTAAAGGATAAATAAACATATTTTTGTACTGTGTTCTCGTTTGCACTCTTTGTGCTATAGAGAAACTTTTTTGTAATATAGAATTTCATTTTACCTTGGTAAAAAAAAACTTGCAAATCCAATAAAGCCCAAGGATAATTTAGTAAAATTGTTTCAAGCAACAAATTATTTATCACTTTTATTGAAATGATAGTGAGTTATTTGGAAATGGAGGGAGTGTGGGATATATAACAAGTCTTTTGAGGTTAAAGAAATGAATGTTACAATCTCTTAATTAAAAGACTACTATTACTTCCTTGGTAGATGTTCTCTTTTTAAGAGCCTTGCCCTTAATTTTCTTGTGTATATGAGCAAAACCAGACCTACGTGATCCTCGCAAAACACACAATCCTTTAAAGACGGCTAAACCTTCGGTGTCAGATCCCTTCTAAGGAAGCATATAATCACTTCACACATTTGAGTGAACTTCACTCTCACCAACTTTCTCTTTCTCTTTCATTTCTTTTCATCAACAACTCTCACATGCACTTCTTTTAGGGTTTTTAATTCAAAGCATTAAACCTTGATCTCTTTGAATTTTGAAAATATATTCCACCCTCTATTTTATTATAAGGTTAGTTTTTGACTCTTAGAAGAAAATAGTTTAGGATATGGAAGAGAGAAATGGTACTTGTGAGAAACTTGAAGAGGTTATGCTTCCAGGGTTTAGGTTTCATCCAACTGATGAAGAACTTGTTGGATTTTACCTAAAGAAAAAGATTCAGCAACGCCCTCTTGCTATTGAGCTCATCAAGCAGCTTGATATTTATAAATTTGATCCATGGGATCTACCAAGTAAGACTCATAATATAGTGCTTTACTAATATGTTAACTATGCATTATTACCCTAGATGTGTTTATTATTTCTAGATGTGTAACTTACATATATTTAGAGCCTCTTTCGATTGATTCATTTGAGTTTATCTAGTAGTATAAACACTTATGAAACTATTTAGAAGAACTTGTGAAAACAATTTAAGACATGGACATAGGTTATTTTAAGCTAATTTACATAAACTCCTTAGGATAGCTAAACAGTTTATAGCTTATACAAAAACAATTTGAATTTATTATATCTTTTGTTATAAAAAAAATAATAAATTATGCACAAGTGTTATGCTATATATATTGCTTGTTTTTTGAGTTCTTGTTATATTTGTTACTCTTGTATTTTGATTTCCTTTTATTATCATATATATATATATATTTGTCGTTCAAAAAAAAAATCACAAGTATTTATGCTGCAAGCGCTTAATTAAATTGTTTATCTAAACATAGTACTATAGGTACTTTTTTTCTTGTACTAATTAACAAATTAATTTTATGGTTCTGAAATTTTGTGTATAGAGTTGGCAAGTACAGGGGAGAAAGAGTGGTATTTCTACTGTCCAAGAGACAGAAAATACAGGAACAGTGCAAGACCTAATAGGGTAACAAGAGCTGGGTTTTGGAAAGCAACAGGAACAGACAGACCTATTTATTCCTCAGAGGGTTCTAAATGTATTGGCTTGAAAAAATCCTTAGTTTTCTACAAAGGTAGAGCTGCCAAAGGAGTCAAAACTGATTGGATGATGCATGAGTTTAGACTACCTTCTCTCATAGATTCATCATCATCTCCAAAGAAATATGTAGACAAGACCATTCCGGCAAATGTAAGTAAACTTACTTCCCAAATCTATATTTAGTTGGAACTTGTTGGTATCATTTGCTACATCTTGTTAGAATGGATATTAAGTATATGTTTAGAGCATAGTAAAATATGAAAATATATATAAAATTAGGACACATTTGACAAATAATCGAGTAGGTTAAGTGTGTGTAAATAATATATGAGAAAAAAGAAGAAAATAGAGTGATCTGATAGATGTGATAATTTTTTATCAAGCTAGAGGAAAAAAGACTAAGTGCATTTTATCAAGTAGATAAAAAAAAAGAGAAAAATAGAGTGATGTGATAGATGTGAAAATCGAGTAGGTCTAACCTAAAAAGCACTTAGTCGGATTGAGCTGCTGCTGGACTAAGACTAATTTTTTATCAAGTAATAATAGAAAAATAGAATGATGTGATAGATGTGATAATTTAATGATGTGATAGGAAGAAAGAGATATAAATAAAATGGAATGTTGAATAGATATATAAAAAATTAGGGTGTTCAAATATCATTCTTGTTAGAAAATATACTTAATATGATCAAATATGCCGATCCAAAATGACTCAATTGTTTTCGGGTCAAATAATACATTCGATTTGAGTTCCACTTGTTAAAAAAAATAATTACATTATATTATATTATATTATATTATATTATATTATATTATATTATATTATATATATAACTTCATTTTGAAGTGTTTGACTGGCTAATATTAAATGCTATTCAACTTGTAGGAATCTTGGGCAATATGCAGGATATTCAAGAAAACCAATGCAACAGCTCAAAGAGCTCTCTCTCACTCATGGGTCCCTCCTTTACTTGAAACATCAACCTCTAATGTTCTAACAAATGATGGAAACAACCAATTTTGTTCATCAAACATGATGTTAACAAAGAAACCTAGCTTTGCAAGTCACACTAGTACTAATAATAACCACAATAACCTAACACAACACTTAACCTCTTCTAGTAGTACTACACTTTGTCCCTTAGATGTTCCATCTTATAATAATCCAATTATTGATCCATTGATTTACAAACCCTTATACCGGTTACCAATTTCAAATGATCAAGATCTTAACCTTAGCACTGGCTTAGTATTTTCATCTCCACTTGAAACATCTTGTAACAAAACTTCAATGGATTTTTCTTCCTTGCTATTAGGTATGTCATCTGAAGTAACAACTTCAAACTACATTGGTAATTTACAAGACCATTACAATAATGGGTATCCATTAATGGCTAACATTCCTAATGGGAACGTGCCTCGTGTCGATGATCAACAAGAGTTGGATACGGTTCGACCCATTGGATTCCCATTCAGTGTGCCTCTCAATATTGGTGATGCATGGAAGTCATCAAGTCTTGTTTGGGATACTTCCTCTTGTACTTCTGATGAACCCTCTAGTTATTCTACTACCAAGTGTTATACTTAGGGTTTAATTTATTAAACTAGAGGTCATTGAGCTAGTTTATTTGTTAGTAAATTAGTAGTTATGTTAGTTTTAATGTTCTTTTGTTTACCAATTGAGTTGTCTACTTAGGAGTAACTTTTGATAGGAACTAGAACTAGAGTAGTAAGTTTAACGTTTTTTTAACTTAGATTTCTGTACTATTTATATGCTTGTAAATTTTTGTATTTCTTGAGACTTTGAACTTCATGTAACTTGAGAAGAGATGCGAATGCAAGAGTTTGTAGAATATAATTTTAGTAGTGAAGTTAAATTTCAAAAGAAAATGAAAAGAGATAAAGCAAATCAATGACGGTAATTACAAAACATATACTTGGAAGAAGACCTCTTCTTCAACCTGTACTGTACTGTGTACATGTGTTGACCACTGCCGTCCATTTTAACCTTTAATGTATCTAAGTATGTGTACTGTGTATTATGTGTTTGGTTGCGGTGTTAAAAACTAATTTTGGTTTTTTTTTTTATAAGGACATAAAAAAAGAGTGGCTCTCAACTAAGTTGGTACCCGACTTTAATTTTTGTCCAATGCTCATAAGTATTATTAAAAAAAGGGAAAAAATTACATAAAAGTTGGGGGCACATAAACCTAACCCAGTAAACTACACAAGAGTGTAGGTCGACTCCAAACGGGTGATACAAAAATGAAACCAACACACAAGTGTATGTATCAACCTATAATTAATCATAAAACTAATTAAAGGTCTTCGATGCGGTGATTGAACCTTCAGCCAACACTGAACCGGTTCATGTACCTCAACTCCCTGCAACAATGGCAGCAAGCTTAACGACCCTTTCGAGCTCCACTGTACAGACCAAACAACAAGAATGGCGAATCTTAAAATGGCGTATGGACAAACCGTCAACACGGTGCAAATCCAAGAGCCACAACTCCCTGCAAAAACGACAGCAAGTATAACGACTCTTTCGAGTCCAACAGCCACAATCAAACATAGAAAATGACAAGGATTCAAGAAAATCACAAATTACAGAGACCGGTGCGGTGTCAGTATAACGAACCATGAATCCTGCAGGGCTCAACAACTCTGAAAAAGAATCAAAGATTCAAGTCAAACATACCAGCCACTTAGAGCATCAAGAACCGATCCAAATTTCTAAGAAAGCCCAGATATAGTCACACCAAAACCACCGACGTTGAAACCGCGACTGATATCAAAAAAACCCAGTCCCTCCGACAGTGGAAAAAACCACCTAGAAAACTGAGTACAGTACCACATCACAACCCTTAACGGACCTTAAAGTCAACGGCGGCCAAAAAGACTACCAGAGAAGGTTGGGAGGTGACTGTGGCTTGTACCGCGGAAGGAAATCAGGAGGAGGCAAGCAAGAGCTCAGTCCACCGTCGCGGGATATAACAGAGCCACCACGAGCCGCAACCCACAAAAACCAAACCCGCTGGTAAAGAGATCACGGTAGATCTGGTGACTCGATGATGCGGATGGCCATCGCCGATCCTCGCATCACCATCTCATTTGTTACATCGTGACAGTTGGGGTGTGGCCTAATTTTGGTTAAAAGTGGTATGAATGTAAAATAATCCAAAAATTAGATGTGTATTTCACTATTTCTTTAGGTGTTTTTGTATGGTTCTTAATTAAAAATACATCTTTTTTGGTTATAATAAACTTTTAGAAAATTATAAATTTGAGAAAATCATTGAGAATTTAGGACTCGTTTGTTACGGATTAAAATAAAAGTGATTTTGACATAAAATAATTTAGAAATTATTTTTTAGAGATTTTATGAAAAATCATAATCTATTTTGTGTTTGTTTACCGTAATAAAAATCACTTTTTTTAAAAAATAATTTAGTTTGTTTGGATACTGCTGTATAAAAGCGATTTTTTTGTTGCAAAATTAGTTCAATCTTTAGATTCATATTTTCTCTCTCATATAAAAAAAAATCTATTTTTTGAGAAGCTGCTCTCAACAGTTTCTCATTTGAAGTTGTTTTTAGATTTTTTTTAGATTTTGTAACAAACGGATGCAATATTCTTAAAAGTGATTATTTTCTTAAAAAAATGATTTTTTTCCTAAGAAAAAAACTATAACAAACGAGCTCTTAGGTAACAATCAAACAAAAAGCACTTAAAAAAATACACATGTTTTTTTTTTTTAATTATGTTATTCATTTGCATAAAAATTATTTTTATCAATTCATGTTGTCCGGATATTTTTGTTGAAAATTGTTTTGAGTGTCCAAGTATGTGTATTAGAATTTATTCAACCTCGATGTGAATGTTACGAATGGATAGTTCCTTTGGCTTAAAAATTATTCTGAAACCAAAATTACTTCTCATTATGAAAATCAAATATCATAAAAAAATTGCAAACTCCAGTTGGATAGTTCCCCCCGAAACTAAACAAGTAGCTAATTTTGGTGACACCGACAGAAATGATTAGACATTCCGCTCACACATGTTGAAACTATTTGAACGCAAGTCTAGAATTTAAGTTGTTAGGTTATACCAAAATTTCATTATAAATTATCAATATGAATTATGTTGGAAATTATTCATAAACTTGTATGGGATGTGTCTCCTCTAATCTAAATTTTTATTTATATAAAAAAAACAAAAAAAAAACCACATAAGCAGTAAGATGCAAGGTAATCAGAACCGGATCAGACATTGAACCGATGTAAATATGGGTTTAAGGTTTTAAGGTTCAACCGGGGTTAGACCGGGGTTCAACCGGATGCAATTAAATAATAGTTTTTTTTTACTATTTTATCATATTATCCTTGTATTTTTTTTTTACTATAATATAGTAAATAATTAAGAGAAAAAAAATTAACAAGTTCACAAAACACATGCCTAGGCGTTAACTCCCATACACCTAAGGGTCCGTTTGGTTCGAGAGTTTTGGAGGGGAGGGGAGGGGAGATTTTTAATTTGAAGTGTTTGGTTCAATTTTTATAAGGGGAGGGGAGGGAAGGGGAGGGGAGCAAATCTTTTTAAAATTTGATTGCATTGTCATAATTATCCTTAAATTAATTTCAAATCTCAATATTAACCTTGTAACAACTTTTATTATTATTTATTATTATTAGGTTATCTTATTCTTATAACAATTATTAT
>Ga0228710_1010111_pt1 | contig 12763 bp, 5 predicted proteins | sample MedpolnodulmetaG_FD_177995 | JGI IMG/M metagenome (GOLD analysis project Ga0228710, IMG submission 177995) | Root nodule microbial communities from Medicago polymorpha collected in Santa Monica, California, United States - pink nodules | ecosystem: Host-associated > Plants > Roots > Nodule...
CTGGGCTTTCCTTCTCACTCTCTTTTCATCAGTCTGATTGGGCCTTGTGTTGTTATTATGTCCATTAGTGTTGTGTGGACCTTCTGCTATAGGCACCCCCGTATCATTTGCCTTTCAATGTTCTTGTAAATTGCAAGCTTGCTAATGCACTTGACCTGCATTTGCCATAAACCGACTCACTATGCTAACCACATATGCTAAATCTGGCCTAATACAAACCATGCTTCTAACCCTAGCTTTATGGGGAGTACCATCAATCTTCTTTTTCTTATCCTCAGATGGAGGACATTACGTAGCCGACAACTTTGTGTGATGACCCAAACGAGTGCTAACGGATCTTAGAATCACTCATTCTAAACCGATTCACCTCTTTCTTCAAGTAACCATATTGAGACGAGAACAATTCACCTTTTACTCGGTTTCTTACGATATCAATACCAAGAATCCTTTTTGCTGCACCAAGATACTTCTTCTCAAATTCACTGTTTAGTCTCTCTCTGAGCTTTCTGATCTCTCTTAGAGCACCCAAAGAAGTAGCTCTCATGCCACGTCATCCCTTATACAGATGTGGGCATGTCGGGTTGTCTTCATACTGGGTTAGATAATTGGACCTGTTTATTATCTAATCTTTGTTAAAATTAGTCGTTTTAGACCCATACCATTACACACACAAATTGAAGTTCTCAATATACAAAGTTCCTGTCTACAATTTCTTTCTATACCACTTTTGGAAAAGTATATAAAAATTAATAATATAATATGAAAAAAATGCACTTTATCATTAAATACCGGCATAATATGAGAAAATGTTATCATCTTAACTCAAAAAATTGTCTTTGTTGTACCCAAACATTTTTTGCCGTTGGCACCTGTAATAAGGGTAAAGAAAGAGCGTGTAAATGGTGATACCTGGCCTTCTGCCTTTGGCACATGAAAACTGATGCTACCATCACAGCTCCGGAGTATATTATTTGGTCCCCAATTCATTTCTTCTGCATGAATTTTCCCCCTCAATTTCTTTGAAGGTAGTATATTATTATTTACATCTGTTCCCTTCATTTTACATATATTCTCTGAAATTTTTGTTACAATATTTTGTATACTTTATCCTTATAATAAAAAAATCTTATAATCAAATTAAACAAGATTAATAATTTATATTTTTCTAATTGATTGCATAAAAAATCGATGATATGATTGATGCCCAATTTTATATTTTTCTAATTACACAGATTTTATTTTGTTTTTTTATAATTATCGCTGAATCTTGATCGGACCCTTGTTCAATTTTACAGATTGGGGCCTTGATTAGGGTTTATCATTGTTCTACTGCTGGAGTTCAATCCGTATTGGTTTTGTGCTGTTTTGAATGTGCAAAGGATTCTTGGCTGTTTCAAAAAAAAAAAAGGTTGAATCTTATCCATGGTGCTATTTACAATCATTTAATTCCTAAGGATGATTTGATTTATTTTAATTTTATATATACATAACAAATAAGGATGAGTAGTTTTTTTTATTGGGTGTAAAATGATGATTATTTTTTTTATTCACCAAATCTAATAATCAAAGATGGTTAGATCTGATATATGAGAAAAATTAGAGATGATTATGAGCCTGTTTGTTACGAATTAAAATAAAAGTATTTTGGCATTCAATAATTTAGAGATTTTATGAAAGTCATAATCTATTTTGTGTTTGTTTATCGTAATAAAAATCACTTTTTTGAGAAGCTACTTTTAACTGCTTTTCATTTGAAGTTGTTTTTAGAATTTTTTTAGATTCTGATTTTTTTAAAAAGCTGTAACAAACAGATGCAATACTCTTAAAAGTGATTGTTTTAAAAAAAAAGTGCTTTTTTTCCGTAAAAAAAGCATAAACAAACAGGCTCTAGATTTGGATTTTGGAGCGCGATGTACTTTTCCAGCCCAGTGTTAAGTTACAAGATCTCAAAAAAAAAAAAAATTATAAAGATAAATGAGATCTCAGTTATTAGATTATTGCTACAATTTGGATATTGAATACTTTATACTAACTGAAACTATATTTGTTTCTGTAGTTGGATAACTTTTAATGTGCAGTCAGTCTTTTGATAACAAAGATTCAGTCATGCCTATAGATTGTTTTGATGATTTTGTTTACTGTTAATGCATATTATCTTTTTTTGCATGAAGATATCTATTTTTTACGATATGTGATTCAGTACAAAATATTGTCAAATAACAGCTATACCGGTTCTATGGCGTTGCGGGGTAGTGAAAGTAAAAAAATGGCCGTTATTTTCCTTGCAGTTAACAACATTGTGACTATGTTTTGTCAAAAAAAAATGTTGTGACTATGAATTTAATTTTAATAGTTGATTTGAACTTGTTCGTTCTCTGTTAAAATAATCGATTTGATTGTTGTGCTATTTAGTGATAAAAGCTTTGTGCAAGCTAGTTATGCTTTATGTCATTTGTGTTTTTGCTTTATGTCATTAGCTTACTATTTTTTTTCTTCTTTCATGCAATGACTTTTGATAGGAGAGTGATTAGATTGGAGCATTCGTCATGGCAATGCTTCATACCGATGGACATAATGAAGAACATATTTGCGTTGTAAATCGTGAATATGATATATCACAACTTGATGATGAAGTCAGTGACAGTTCAGTTGCAATGAAAGAGCCTCATATAGAAAACAAAATGAGCTTGCAAGAATCTACAGAAATGATCTTGTATGGAAGTGGAACAGTATCAAGGCCTGTAGATGAAATGGCTATTCAAATATTCATAGAACCTGGTACTAAGGATCGACAATGTCGAGCATATGTCAAAGACAAGGGAAGGCAGTGTGTGAGAACCGCAATTGGTAACAATATATACTGTTGTGCCCATTCCCCAAATAAAAAGGAAAGACGTCTTAAAGTAATCACTCCCATTTGTGGAGGTAAAACGGGTGCTGGCAATAGCTGTAAGTTTCATTCCCGTCCCGGATTTTCTTTTTGTAAGAGACATTGGCCCAAAGCCGAGACGGGCCAGACCTCAAATTCAAAGCGTCGTACATTAAAGAGGAAAGCTGAAGAAAATTCTGGTGGTTCCCAGAACCTGATTTGCAAGGACTTGGTGTTGGCACATCCGGAAAGTCCATTGGAGATCAATCCAGTGTCGGTCATCAATGATGTTGATCCTTTCTTTGCAAATAACATCTTAGGCAAAACACTCACGCTTTCTGGTAATGATCATAATGAAGACTTTTGTATTGATAATGAGAATGCTGTTAAGGAAAAATTAGGGTCGTCGCGAAAGGTTATAGTGTTATGCAATGACATAAGCTTTGCGGCAGAATCAACTCCTGTGATATGTGTGGTAGATCTACAAGTACTAAATTATCTTTGTGAGCAAGAGCAATATGTATATCTTCCTAAGCCTTGGGAGATGTTTACCTATGTGACAAAGCCGATACTTGATCGATTGCGTAGTCTTGATTCTGAGGTATTTCTATCTTTGATTTAATTTTTCTATGGTCAAACTCTAATGATACAGGAGTTCATTTCTAGTATACGAAAATAAATGTTTTTTGTTTCTTTTGTTTTTCATAAATAGCTTCTTTGTAGTTGTGTTTTATTAAGGAGCTAAATCGGACGGAATTCTATCATTGAGAACTCACAAGAATACAGATTTTGGCATTTAAGAAAAAAATTGGAGCTAGAGAATATTTTCAAAGAAAAAACACTTCATCCTTGTGGTTTTTTTCCCGACAATATTTAACCTACTATTTTGTTAGCAGGATCTGCAACTGTCTTGTAATTGCTTATCTTCTACTTGCTGTCCTGAAACGTGTGATCACGTATACCTTTTTGATGAAGAAAAGGACATATTTGGGAAACCAATGGCCGGAAGGTTCGCATACGATGTAAATGGTCGAATCATATTGGAGGTAAACTATTTCCATTAATTCAAGCAGTTCTGAATATGTTAGTTAAGTATTGTTTGTTAACACCATATCAAGAATATGCTAAAATCCTAACATATTCATTTTGTAGGTATTTTATTTACTTTTTTAGAATTACCTAGTAGAATTTACATCTTATATTTCTTTTTTCTATTTCTGTATTATTAATCTATAACTAATTTTTTCCAATGCTGGAAATTTCTCTACAAAACTTCAGGAAGGTAGTTTTGTCTTCGAGTGTAATGATAAGTGCGGATGCAATAAAACCTGTCCAAACAGAATATTACAGAACGGAGTTCGCGTTAAATTGGAGGTGTTTATGACAGAGAAAAAGGTGGCAACTATTCTTCTTTTAATAAATTCACAATGACTCTCAAAAAGCTTTTTATGTTGACGTTTGTTATCTGATTCACAGGGATTCGGAGTAAGGGCTGGCGAAGCTATTTTGCGTGGCACGTTTGTGTGTGAGTACATTGGTGAAGTTTTAGAGCAGCAAGAGGCACACAACAGACGCGGAAGGTTTACATTTCTTCCAAGACGTAATTTCTTCTTTTGTATGCTTGATGTTTCTTCCTTTTTACTGACTTGGCCTGTTTTAATACCAAATATAGCAAAGAAAATTGCAGTTATTTCTTCGACATTGATGCTCGTGCTAACCATATGAGTAGATTGGTCGAAGGACATCCCCGATATGTCATTGATTCTACTACATATGGAAATGTGTCTAGGTTCATCAATAACAGGTGAGCATAGATCTGATTAAGACAAAATATTAACATGGTGCAATTTGTTCATTTTCAATTGGCAACATCATTAGGACTTTGATATTATTTCCTTGAACATAAGATGGTTTTGATATATTCTGAATATGATTAAGCATAAGATTTTATTTCCAAAAAGTTATTAAATGTGTAGAAAATATTTCTAATTTGTTTCAAAGCTTATCAAAGAGTACAAAGTACAAACATCAATAATTAAATTTATATAGACTACTTTAAACTTAATGGACCTGATTAATGTGTTAAATACAATTATTATACATAATTACAAAATAAACGCTATTTACAACTAAATGATTGGTGGTTTGCTCTTATTGTTGTTGCAGCTGTTCACCCAATCTTGTGGATTACAGAGTTCTTGTAGAGGGCACGGATTGTAAGCATGCACATATCGGTCTTTACGCAAGTCGAGATGTGAGTACTGTCTCCTCTATATGCACACATCACTTATTTTACAGAAATGAAAAATTCCATTATTGTTACAACTTACTGCTTGATTGTGAACATTTGACATCAGTACGGATTAGATTTGACCTGTTTCTTGTTAACAGATTGCTTTGCATGAAGAATTGACATATAATTATGACTATGAGCTTGTACCCGGAGAAGGTTATCCTTGTCTTTGTGGATCTTTGAAATGCTGAGGAAGCCTTTACTTGAACCTCAACATTTTTCTGTTGTTGTAAGTGTTTTTAGACTGTTGAGTATATTGCGGGAATAAGTTGTTTGTGTGTGTAACATTTAAAGTGTCCAATAAGGAAATTATGTATGTGTAACATTGAATGGTTGTATTTTAGATTGTCTCCTAAAAGATGAGACACATTGAACATCTCGTTGAGGCAGTATACCTTTGTGAGTTGAAGTATAATTTGTCAACTGTCTTCGACATACTTGATCAAATTCAGACAGTTTGTTATAGATTAAAATAAAAGTTTCTTCGATTTAGAATAATTTAGGAAACCTTAGCCCACTTTTATTCCCTTATCTATTGCTTTATTCTCTAATTATTCTCCACCTAAATGCATGTATCTATGCAATAATTAGGGAATGCCCTTCTGAAGTTAAGGATGTTTGGGTTTGGAAGTGTTACCCTATGTTTGGGTTGCAGTAATGTCACTGTATCAAATGCTTCAACGTATCTTTGCTTTCAGATTGCTTTGTGCATGTAATGGCAGTATATTTATTTAGTAAAAAACTGTAATGTAAGAATTATTAGTCCCTGCTAAAAAAGGTAACACTAATACCAAATGCATGTTTAGAATAACAGTGAGCCACTGCTGTAATTTCGTCAATCTTACCGTGTATCCAAACATATACTTAGTTACTAATAAACAAAAGTTAAAGGTATTTTGGAATAGAACCATAACTTCATTTCCTCTTTTAAGGACACAAAGAAGTCAAAGGGTAGCATGTAATGAAGACAACCAAGATCAGCATCCCTGAATCCAAATAGCTACTCAGTCAAAAACTCTTAAAAATCTCACAATATTTTACTATGTTTGAAATATATACTTCCTACTTTCTCCCTAATAACTCTTTCACTTGGATCAAGTGATCAAAACCCTGATATTTCATACACTATTAAATCCAGAGAGTAATTGTGGCAATTGGTTTGTTCAATTTGGTTGGGATGATGATGCAACACATGAACCGAGTGGAAATAAAAAATACCTACCCATGCAAATTAAGAAGAAAGAAAAACATACATTAGAAAAATAATTAGATTTTAATGAGAATTGACATAAACTAGAAGTTGTGAATTAGATATATAAAGTAGTCGACAATATATATCTTGGAATAAGACTTCAAAATTCTCTGGATCGTAGAAATGATATTTGTACAACCATTTTGTGATAATTTTTGAACAATTTTTTTTTCATACTCACATTATATTCTTATTTTGTCTCTTCATTTTTCTCTCTTTATTGTTTTTTACCAGTAAGATGGTGGTACAAATATCAATACTCTTTTTCCAAATAGTTAGTCAAAGATTGTACAAAATAAGACAATTAACTTTAGAGTAATGATATATGTACAACCATTTTCTCTCTTCTCATTGGTCCAAAATAATAGAGAGAGAATAATGAAGAGATAGAAGAAGAATATAATGTGAATATGAGAGATAAAGTTGTCAAAAAGTTGTAATAAAGTGGTCGTACAAATATCATTTCTCTTCTTTCAAAAAAAAAAATCATTTCTCTTAACTTTAATAAGTCACAATTTGTTGTGCTCGCTAAAGTTTTATTCCTTTATTTTATTTTTTTAGTCAAATAGTTTAGTGACTAAAAACTCATCTCTTAAAATAAATAAGCAGGAGGTTTGAAATTTGCCTTCTGCATATTGCAATATTATGTCAATTGAGTTATACTCATGAAGACGTTTTTTTATTGTTTTTAAAGTTCAAAATAGTACCAATTATTATTTTTATCAAAATTATTCATAAGTTTTTATTGGGAGAAAAATAAGTGTAATGGATAGTAACAAATTTTTGATAAAAGTATATCAATTTATCAATTTTATTGTAATGTTCACCAAAGATTCAATCTTTTTTTTAAAATTTGATATCCGACCAAATCATCAACGAATTTGGAGGACCAATCCCATCATCTATTAGCATATGATTCAATTAAAGTCAAAACAAAGTTTGGTATAGATTTATTTAACACAAATTATTCTCACTTGGGGTATTCAAACCTGAGATTTAGAAGAAAAAAAACGCACTCTTACATCTGAAGCTTACAACATCATGTGAATCTCTGAGCGGAGGCTTACCGTATTTAGTGTCGGACAAGTTGCTAATTTTTGCAGTGAACATGATTTTTTTTTCTAATTCACTGCACTGTAGACTCAAACAAAAAATAATCTTAGTTTACCACCACCACATTAGTGGTTATTTTCTGTCCCTTCTATTTAAAAAATTTGCCTATAATCAAATGGATTAAGTATATCCCGCCAAAGTATTTTTTTTACAAAATCTAAACGAAACATAACAATATTTTAAAATTGCATTCAATCAACGAGTCGCAAAACTAATCTATCATAAGTGTTCCCAGCTCCGCTACAAAGTTGGTTTTGAAGAGGTTTGTAAAGTACTTGATGGTTTAGAAACAATACCACACAATTGATATTTTTTATGATAACAAAAGAGAAGAATAATTTATCTACTAGCTACATGTTCTAGTGTGCAGAATATAAAAGCATTTATAATGGTAGTAAACTAAAAATAGTCTTTAAATAGATCATACATATACACATCATTTATTTATTAAAACAATAATTTATTTATAATTTTTAGTAAAGGTATCTATTAATATGTATTTTAAAATGCGCATTAAGAAAATAAGTAAAAAAAAGATATTAAAAAGAGCAAGAATCAAATGAGTTTGAGATGGTGAGATCAACTTTTATTTACTTTCTTTCTTATTTTAATCGTGGGACCGTTAGTTGCTAAAAAGATAGAGAGTCCTTATATAGTTGTCAGTACTTAAAAGGTATTCATTTTTCTTCCTACATTGGGTTTTTTTTTTAATAGATTGAGGTTCTTATTAAGTAAAAGACTCCTCCATAAGAGACGCTCTAAGTACTAACTAAATAAAGTCAACAATTTTCTTTAAAAAGTGACTGGAACACATCAAGAAACAAAAGAAAAAGTACAGTCAAGTCTATCATCTAAACATGGAATGCAAACGAAGTAAAGCTTGTTCAACACATTTATAGGTGTTTACAAAAGTAATTGCAAGCAAATAATCAAAAAATCTAAAGAAATTGCCTAATTTATAGGGGTTTATATAAAAAAATTCATAGGGATTTACATAAGAAATTGCAAAAAATTTGGGCCGGAGCCCAGGCGAGTGCCCGGGGTCGCCGGGCCATAGAACCGCCCATGGCTCAACCTTTTTTGTAATCAACTCACTAGTGGCAACAACCTTTTATCTAAAAGGAGTCTCAAGAGACGTTAAATGCTTTGCTCGTCAAATTACTCAGTTGAGGCAGAATCTTTGAGAAGACAAGGTAGATTGAGACCAGCGAGAGGTCTTTGACACATTTCAACCGACCCGATGCCATCCAACGTCGAATGAAAATGAAGACCATAATGCTTAAGTTATTATATGCTAATCCATTTACGAGGCTTGATCATGAAGACCTGATCAACCATCTAGTGAAATTCTACGAGATTGTTTGGTCTCTTGGTGCTTCCAAGATATAGAAGGAGCCCATTTTCGTGAGATTGTTCCCGCATTCCTTTATAGGAAAAGCCAACAACTAGTATTTTGACCAGCCAACAACAATGCCAAGCTCGAACAACCTTGGAGGACAAATTCATCATAATGTTTTTCCCACGGAGCAAAGTCATGATGCAAGGACATCAATTGTCGTTTTTCACATGGCATATTAGAAACACTATGTGAAGCTTAGAGCGATACAAATCTAAGTTGTGAAAATGTATATACCACATATTTGATGACATCACACAAATTCATTACGCAGAGTCATGCTTTTCTCATTGATACTACATTATATAATACTTCTCTCATTGATATTCTACTATACTTTTCAACTATTGAGGACTTCGCTCGTTGATACTGAACTACACACTCCATGGATGCAAGAACATATTATTGTCATCTTAGTATATGCAAACACACTTACATATAATACAAAGAGAAGCTTCCTCTCAAAAAATATAATACAAAGAGAAATGCTACCAACACTTTCTTAACACTCACTCTCATATTGGATAAAATCAATGTGAATGTCATCACTTATGTATCCACATTGATTTCATCTAATGAAGAAGTAAGTGACAAAAAAAGTATTGAAAAGATAGTGTTGTCAGCGCTCTTCATCATACAAAATATGTAATATTTCAATTAATATGTTTTTCATACACATGTTCCTAAGTCATATATATCAAAACATATTTAGGATTTCTCGAGGACATGGTATATTTATCAAAATCATAAATATGACATTATTAAAATAAAAAAAAACTAAAAAGGGTATATCATAGAATAAATCCACTAATTTATGTACTCGTGAGCTTAACTCAGTTGGTATTGACAATGCATAATATATGTAAGGTCCGGGGTTCAAACCCTCGCCGCCACCAAAAAAAGATCCACTAATTTCTTGTCAAAAAAAAAAGAACCACTAATTTAAGTTTATGGGTCTTGCTAACTAGTGGCCTCATGCAATGGTTAAAGAATCTACAAATGAAATTTTGTCTAGGAAATATAAGATGTTGTTTTTGATAAAATAATAATTACACAACTTTTTAGATGTTGTTTTAGATGCTTAACCATTGCCTTTGGGGCACTGGTTAGTATTCTCCCAAGTTTATCTATCAAACAAAAAATAAACATTTTTTCAAAATCACAGAAAATTATGATTTGATGATCAAAAAGGGAAACTATCGATCAAAGCCATGAAGCTTAATCATCCATTCCTTTCTTTTTCGGGTCTTGTGGTGTTTCGGATAAAAAAGGAATTCACTCATTGTTCTCACCCAAAGAAAATTTACTGGTAAAGTTTCAATCTTTTTCTGCGCTTCTCATCTGTAGTTAACAAAAGGGCTGTTTCATAACTCTTTGTTTGGTTATGCTTTTCAAAATTCTTTATTTTGATGTAGATTTCATTCCTTTTTTTGACCCTTTTGAGGAAATTATATAAAAATTAATATTGTTTATTTTTTTCCCATGAAACTACAGATTCAATTCAGCGGAAGAAAGGAACAAGGTTAATGTTTTGCAACTAAATAGTTAGTTAGATCAATTAATGTTTGTTACATAGAAACTTGGAACTTTTTTGGTTATGTATGGTTTTTCAACAAATATGGGACAAACCAACATTAAGAATGTTCCATTAGCTGTTACCCCTGAAAGATTTTGGTGTTTCAGAAAATTCATAAGCCTCAAAATCCTATGAATAAAACCAAACCTTTGTCATGGCACGTCACTGCGCAAGTGAGTGATAGATGAGGTTCTGCACCTGCATCATCTAGATTAGTGATTTCTGACGATCAACAATGTAGTATTGGTCCATAGAGGTCTTAAGCTGGAACATCTTTAACTGCTGAGAAAGTATCTTTAGCTATTGAGTTTGGTGAACCTGGAACTTGTGATATGAAGGTGGTTTAATTAGAGAAAGAAGGATTTTCTGTCAAGTTGAGTGTGCATAGGGATGTTCTGATAGAGAGGAGTGGTTCTTTTCTGAAAAGATTTCGGAGCAATTGGATTTGTATTGTCTTCAAATCAGCGATCGTGAGACTGAGGACGTTGGAATATATGTTGAAGCTGTTGGTTTGATGTACTGCAAGGAAATTAAACAGTGGCGAATGAAACAGAAGGTTTCTCGCATTCTACAAATTCTCAAGGTAATTTTCTATACAACTGTCTCATCAATTTTAGTACTCCTTTTTGTTGAGTTATTTCATGATCCCTTAAGATAAATTTTATCGGCACCGTTACCTTGATATATGGTTTCATTATACATGTACCTCGGCTTGTAGATAGCTATTAACTACTGCTTCTAATGATTTGGTTTTCATTGTATTTACATACCAAATGCGACCAACAACTGCATATTCATTTGTTATGGAGCATATACAAGTTTGAGTTTAGGAAATATGAATAATGACTTTTTAAGCAGTTTATAGATGCATATTTTTTTGGGAGGCCTTGATTATTTTTGTTACATGATCTGTCTCCATTTTATAAAGAGTTGCATACAAAGTAAACTTGTGAGGTAAATATCATTTATATAGATGGTGTTAAAACAAATATTTTGTTCGATACTCAATTGGAATTAGAGATTTTTTTAAGCTATAGTTAATGGGTATAATGCTTGTGTACTCTTCAAAAATATATACTTTTTTTTTTTTAGGGAAAAAATATATACATAGCTGGCTTGTATTACCTGTATGTCACTACCAATGACACAGAGTACAATACTTGCATTGTAGATCACGATATAATCATAGAAAGCCCCAAATTTTGTTACATGATCATGATGGTAATTAAGCTGTATTGTCTTTTATTTAACAGTGGTAAAAAAGTGTGTTGTCAAGTTGGCATGGTTTATTTAGCAGCATAATTATTTGTTTTGGAAAAACATGCTGGAAGTTTGATGTGCTTATTGCTCTACCAGTAAGATAAGCTAATTTTGGATTCTTGTTGCAGTTAATTGAATTTTTGAAAGGCTTGGTCGGTGGGGTCGTGTTCATTTTTTCAATCCATGCTGTGAATGCATTTCTTGGTTGTGCAAGTTTCTCTTGGCCTCATATTCCACCTACTTTAGATGTCATGGCTTGGCTAAAACTGTGTGGACTAATAGGTCTGCTAATTGTTCAAGGAACTGTAATGGCAAGTGCCATTTCATTGGTGGAAGAAATGCTTTTCAGGTCATGGAATCATAATTTCAGGGCTGGCATTTTCTTTCGTACAGAGGTTTGTCTTCTCTCTAGAATTATGTTTTGCCTATGTTATTTATGTGTGTATTATACATGCATTACACTTCAGGTTTTACTGGACAATTAACTCTTTTTAATCTTCCTTCTGCAAGAAATCTTGTTAAAATATTGTTTTCCATTTGTCTTTCTTTTTGTCCTTATACGTTTGTTTGCTCCATTGAGAAATTGTGAGAAAAGAAATGTTTGGAAGATTGAATTAAGGAGAGAAGAAGTGTTTGAATGAGTGAGAGATTGAGATGAGATATATAGAAGGGAAATGCCGTAGCATATAAAACTTTTATCTTGGTTTGGCACACAATGAAGGTTGGTGAAGTCGGTAAGGATTCAACTCATATAAGGGTCTTTCTGGGGAGTGATAACATGTAAGTACATTTGTAAGTGCTTTTTGCCTTAATGAGTTCTAGAGACTCGACTGACCCAAACTAGTGTTCCATGTATTGGCATCAGCCAGATTCTCTTTTGAAGCAACTTTTTCAGCCACAATTTCTTGACTCAATCATGTCTCTAATAAAGTGCAAACGAATGTCAATGTGCTTTGTCCTCTAATGATACACTTGATGATTTTCCATGTGGATGACACTTTGAC
>Ga0228710_1010114_pt1 | contig 12761 bp, 12 predicted proteins | sample MedpolnodulmetaG_FD_177995 | JGI IMG/M metagenome (GOLD analysis project Ga0228710, IMG submission 177995) | Root nodule microbial communities from Medicago polymorpha collected in Santa Monica, California, United States - pink nodules | ecosystem: Host-associated > Plants > Roots > Nodule...
ATATTATTATAAAAGCTTGACTTGTGATGCTTGGCAGTTAGCCCTAATCACTTCAAAATTTCCCTCCTTAGCTAACATTAAATGCGCCCTCAACTCCTAACTACTCACTAATCTCTCTTAATTTCTTATTTGAATTTCAAACTCAGCCATCATTACATGACATCAAATATGCATTAATGACGTGAATCACCTACTTAATTGGGAGATGTATCATCAAAAAGTCAATAGGCAGAAACAATTCCACCACGTGGGCGCATTTATTCTGATGTTGGGAGTTGGCATTGGGCATGACATTGGGCATTGGAATAAACATAATGAGCCTTTATTTTCATTTATAGCATGTTGACACATGTTTGAATTTTTAGCTGCATAATGTCGTTTACAGGTGAACCTTTTTTATATGTATAGCTATTCCTTTCTCTGGTAGTTTTAACAAAAAAATCGAACTTCAACCCAAAAACAGCCATGGTGGATGTTCAATCTGCCAGACAGGTCACTCAATTCGCCACATACAACACTAAAGGTATTATTTTTGTTTTCCCTTTATATTGGACAAATGTATATATTGGCATAAGTAATAATCATATCACACCGTAACAATAATGGAAATTGAAAGCACCGTAACAATGGAATTGAAAGCAACACAACCATGGAATTAAAGAAATAATAAAATAAAAAAACTAGAACTCGTTAATTGAGTTCCAACACGTAGCAGCAACTTGAGAATAACATAATATAGTAGCAATGGTAAAAGAATTATATAAAGTAGTAGTCGCAAGTAAAAGAAAATAACATGGATTGGAATTGAAAACCGGAATTAGAATTGGAAAGCGGCGGTGCAAGATAATACGGCAATTGAAAATTGTCGAGAAACTAGTGTTTTGAAACTATCATGTAAATTACGGTAGCTAGGTTTTTTTTTGAATATTTATGTGTGAAAAAGTGTGCTGTTGAGTAAAATTGTGTGTCAATTGTGTTGTTGGGTAAAACTGTGTATCAATTGTGTTGTTGCTTCTTATAGGATTGGGACTGAGTTGTTTAAAAATGTGTCTTGGTTTGGGGAGGAGGATAGCTCGTCTGTTATAGAATTTGGTACTTGGACATTTGGACTTATCATCTAATAAAAATAAGTAATAATAAAAAAGGATAACTATGCATATTTTGGATTTGGACTTTTTTGGACTTATCATCTAATAACAGAAATAATGAAAATAAAAAAATGGATAATTGTGCTGACTTGGACTTTTTGGACTTATCTTAAAAGGAAGTAATTAATAAAACAAATAATGACTACATTTAATTAATTAATTATAAAAAAAATTTAAAAGATGGAAATGAAAATTAAAAAAGAAAGAGAGAAGAGGGTCCGACTCGGAACCAAACATGAGGTATTTTAAAATACCTCTCTGCCAAATTTTTTCACTGAAACGTCAGAGATCGATCAGGGTCAAATGACGTGTGTCAGTGGTATCTTAGGTCAAAAATTGGGGTATGACAAACCTAATGCAACATTTTAGAGGGAAAATATTAGGTTAAGTTGCTCCAACCTAACAAAATTAATAAATAAGGATAAATTGGCATAAGGTGTTTTTGATACTCCGATTTTCCTAGAATTCCATAATATTACAAAATTAAAACATAACATAAAACATTTGGTAGATTTGTCAAAAAAGAATAAACATTTAGTACATAAATTTTCATATACACAATACAATAAAATAAAATTTTAAATGGATATGATTCAAAAAAAATAAAAATACCTTTATGCAGGGGCAGATCTAGACATGTTATATTAGTGTGGCAATTTTTTTTACAGAAACTATAATACAGATTATACTAAAAATAATATATAACATTTGTTTGATGCAAATTACAATGAAAATCGTCTACCATCCATTTGTTGAAAATGAGCTAGAATAACATCAGTGCTAATTGTGAAAAGAACATCTCTTTCAAGATAAGTTACAAGACGATCATCTAACCATTGATCACCTATTTTGTTACGTAATTGACTCTTCGCAATCTTCATAGCTGAAAACACACGTTCAACACTTGCAGTTGCAACCGGCAAGAGCAAAGCCAACTTCAAAAGCTTAAAAATCAAAGCAAATGTCTTGCACTTATTTGTTTCCACAAGCATTGCACAAAGAATTGTGAAAAGAACATCAGTGCTAATTGTGAAAAGAACATCTCTTTCAAGATAAGTTACAAGACGATCATCTAACCATTGATCACCTATTTTGTTACGTAATTGACTCTTCGCAATCTTCATAGCTGAAAACACACGTTCAACACTTGCAGTTGCAACCGGCAAGAGCAAAGCCAACTTCAAAAGCTTAAAAATCAAAGCAAATGTCTTGCACTTATTTGTTTCCACAAGCATTGCACAAAGATCGAAAAGCCCTTTCAACTTTGCAAATTTTGGATCAGATTTAACATTTCTAACAAAATTATGAAGTTGTCTGCGCAACTCCACTTCCGACACATCTACAAAATCATTTGGATAAAGCTCAACTATCCTCAATAATTTGTTCACATCAAAAGAAGCAAATGAATTTGCAGGACTCAAACATGAAACACATTGTAAAAGTTTGGTATTCTCTTCATCAAACCTAGCATTAAGCTCTTGCAATTGCAAATCTAAAACACTAAACAAACAATCATTCTTATAATGATGCAAATTAGAAACACTAGAAATCGGAGTGACTCGCCTAGGTTTCTTTCCTTCCATATATGGTGCATCCATATCAGGTACATCAATATCACGTTTAGTGCAAATTTTCACAACCCTAGATATAAGGTCTTCCCACCCCTCATTCCTCCTTTCTTGTAATTGTTTTTTGGTATCATTAACAAGTGACATAGCATTTAAAAGATCTTGATCACACCTTTGTAGTGCTAGGCTCAAATCATTTGTAATTCCCAAAATCTCAACCATCATATATAACATGAAGATAAAATCAAATGATTGAAGCACATCAAGCAAAAGCATAGTTTCACCAAATTTGATAAACGAGGGATCATTCCTCACTTCTACAATTACCCCAAAAATGGCACCATACAAAGTCATCAAACTAGTGAGAGTCCTAAAGTGGGATCCCCAACGAGTGTCCCCCGCTCGAGCAATTGTAGTTTCGCCCCTGGAGGCAACAGTAAAAGCAATTGTCAATTCACAATTCTAAAACCCTAAAAAAGCAATTGTAGAATGAATGAGAAAATAGGGAATCAATTGGCTATTTCACTTACCTTGGCTTAGACTTAGTGTGAGAACTGAGAGACATATACTAGATTTGAAGAAGGAGTGGAAAAGAGAAAATGATGCTGCTGAGAGTGGAAGAGAGATTCATTGATTAGGGTTTCTTGTTTGTTGTGAGAAGAGGAGAACATAAGCTTGCAATTTGTTTGTTAAGAGGTTGTGATTTGTTTGTGACTTGTGAGGAGAGAATAAGTTGAATTGTTGTTTTGTTTCTGAGAGTAGAGAAGAAACGTGATTGTGTTTTGTGTGTGTGGTCCCTCACTTCAGATGCCTTATGTTATGAGTATAAAAAAAAATAAAAAATTGGGCTAGAATCTGGTATGGCAGCTGCCACACCATGCCTAACTGTAGTTCCACCCCTACCTTTATGTAATTTAAACTTAACCAGTTGTACTAATAAAATAATTTGAATATCCAGATATTCAGACATGTAGCCAATAAATTGATATACATATTCTCCCCACAACATACATTTCAGAATAATTAAAATGAATATTACATATGGCATGCTACATTTAGGGTCGTTCCTATAAAATATGAGACTCGGCTCTCTTTTTAAAATAGGTCCCCGATAAAATAATAACGGAATTTACGTGTAGTTAAGCTTTTATTAAATAAAACAGAATTAATAGAACTTCTAAACATGAAACAAAATAAAAAATTAATAACTGAAAGAGAGGTGAAATTTATCGAACGGTGTTGTTTGGATTTGTCACTCCTCCGTTGTGGGAAAGGAGAAAACGAATGGTATATGCGGAAAAAAATGATTGTTGTGATTTTTTTAATGAAATAGTTTTCCAAATTGACTAATTATACAAATTGGGGGTGGTTTGATAGCATTAGATTTATGTCTAAAAAGGAGAATTAAAGTCTTGAAAAAACTCAAACGTGTACCGAAAAAAGAAAAAGAAATAACATATATATATTTTTATTTAAGTGGGTGTGGATATTAGACTTAATTTTTTTTTTTTTGAGGCCCATAACTTTTATATTTGAGGCTGATAACTTTTTGAGGCCCATAACTACAAGGAATTCAAACATAAACAATTTTATTTATAGCATTTGCTCAAAATAAATTATCATTTATGGCTTACCAAAAGTGAAAAAACAAAATGTGCTAATACTATATTAACAATTAAATAAAAATATAAGTTAATTACATTTTATTGATTCATCAATTACATAAGAAATATTAAAATGAGTTTATTCACTATAGAGTGACATTGTAAGGTTATTTTACACATGTTAAAATATTATAGTTGTTGTTGTTAACCTGTGTTGATTAATTTAAAGTAAATTTAAATAATTTTTTTATGGGATAAATATATAAAAAAACATACTTATCATTGATAAATGTATTATTTTATTTTAAGTTTTACAGTTTCTTCCCTTCTCTATAAATTTATCGATAAATATTAAAACACATTTGACAAATATATCTAACTGATTATTTTTATAAAAAAAATATGTAACTAATACATTAAAAAATTACGGGACAAGTATTTATCATAGTTTTTATGAGATTTATTAATGAGAAATATATGTAAAAAAAGACAAATATTTTTCAATAATAAACGCATAACATATATTTGTCATTATAAATATAAAAATCATATGACAAATATTTATGATTAATACACTAAAAAAATTATGGGTCAAGTATTTGTCATTGATAAAATAAAACACGGGAAAACATTTTTCACGGATACATAAAAACACGGACATATTTATCACTAGCAAAAAAAAATATACAGGACACATTTTTTCATTGCGACATAAAAACCCGTGCATTGAAAAATAATGGTCTATCACCCGTGCATTGAAGGCACGAAATATTCTCATTTCCTCTCTCGGGGTTAATGAGTATCATTTCATCTCTCATTGTAAGACCGCTAAAGCTATGTGGGATGTATTGGAAACCCTTCATGAAGGAACCGATGATGTTAAACAATAAAAAATTAATACTCTTGTGCAACAATATGAGCTTTTTTGCATGGAGGATGGTGAATTCATCTCCTCCATGCAAATGAGATTCATTCATATAGTAGACAAGTTGCAAAACCTTGGTAAGGACATTTCAAACAAAGATTGAACTAATAAGATTTTGAGATGTATGACAAGGGAATGGCAGCCCAAGGTTACCGCTATCAAAGAATCACAAAATCTCAATGCTCTTAGTATGATCGTACTCTTTGAAAAGTTAAAGGAACATGAGCATAAGATCAATCATTTCAAGTTAAGTGAGGAAGACTCTAAGAAGAAGGAGCGGAAGTCCATTGCTTTAAACACCACCTCGTCCGTCTCTACCTCTTGGGTTCAAAATGATGATGAATCCGATGATGATGCTATAAATGAAGAGGAGATGAGCTTAGCTTTTTTGTAAGATAGTACAACCGTTACATTAAAAGGAACAAGTTAAAGCACAATGACAAGAATCTTGTTAACTTTAGGAAGGCCTTAAGAAATGGAAAAGAATTGGATAGCGATGAGAAAGTAGTTAGTTGCTATGTTTGTAAAAAAGTAGGTCACTACAATAATGAATGCCTAGAACTTGCTAAGGAAAGAGGAAGATCCAGATTCAACCGAAATTCAAGAGGAAGAAAGGTCTACATTGTTTGGGATGAAGATGAAGTTACCTCCAATACTAGTGTCACTGGAAACCAGGATGAAGACGACCTATGCTTCATGGGTCAAATGAAGAAAGCTAAAAATGAGGTAATCTTCTTGGTCTCCGACCCCGATTCTTACTCCGATTTTAAACCCACTTATAAGGACTTACAATATTCAATTGAAGAAATGCATTCTGAATCTCTAAATGCTTTTGAGAAACTAATTGCTTAAAAGAAAACTATTTTGAAATTAGAATCCAAAATTTCTAAGCTTAAGGAAGCATTTGAAAGTTTAAGAGATGAGCATGCTTTACTTGTTAATGAGAAAATTTTAAGTCCCACAATTGAGTCATCTAAAGAAAATTCACTGAAATATGATAATTGGATGGATTATACTAGTTGTGAGATTTGCCCTAGTCTACATGAAGAGATAAAATCTCTAAATAAGAAACTAGAGCAAGTATCTAAAGGTTCCATGACTTTTGCTATGAATTCAAAAGATGAAAGAACTCATTTTCAAAGACCTTACAGCAAATACTCTTATGTGAGGAAGCATAAGAATCATAGAAAAAGTCATGCACCTACTATTAGGTGTCATTATTGTGGCAGAAGTGGTCATACCACACCTCATTGCCACAATTGGAGAGTTGAAGCCCTTAAGGGGGTAATGCCGTGGGTGCCTGAAGTTACTTGTTGTGAAACTCATCCCAAGGCTCCAACCTTTGTTGGAAGCCAAATGAATCCCAATTGATTTGTGAAAATGTGTCTTGCAACTTTGAAGGAACCTTTGTCCTTCTAGGCGTTCCAAGACACTAAACTAAGATGTGTTCCCATTTTCAACTTTCAAATCCTTTTGGCACATCTTAAAATTCACAAATCAACTACGGTATTCCTTGTTTTCTCTTACTTCCAAGAGATTGGGAAAGGTTTGTTTGTTTAGTGTGTGTAGGATTGATGATGAATGAAGTAAGTCAAGGATGATGCTCCACAATAAGCTCCTTGTTTCTCAAGGACATCAAGAACAAAAGTGTGATGAAGACGTATTTAAGGACTTTAAAATCCTAACCTCTCCATTGTCTTACCATGTTGGATGGTCACAATAGGCTTCTCAATCAACATTTCATATTGAAGCACTCTAGCAATGGAGTAAGTATATTTGGTAATAGGTAAAGTTTCTTGGAGAATCAAATGTGTTTTGATCTCTCCTTGAAAATCACCTCTTACTCTTCTCTATTTGTTCAATTTTTTTTCTTTCTCATATGTTAATTGCGATTATTTTATGAGTAGTTACTTGTTGATCTTTTTTCATCCTTGTTGCATGCTATCTTTTGTTCTGTGCTCTATCTTTCATGCTTGCTTGTATTTCAATTGCGATTGTGTATAGAGGTGGCAAAAAAATTCGTGCTCACTGGTATCCGCGGGTAAATCCGTCATGGACACGGGACGGGTAGCTAAACGAGTACCCGTGGGTATAATAAACGGGTATTTAACTACTCGTTACTTTATAGACACGGACACAGATTTGATGATACATATGTCCACGGGTATCGTACCCGTTAATAAATTAAGTAAATTACTAAAATATCCATGTGTATATATAAGAGTTTGGTGTCTCAAAAAAACTCTAGTTTGATGTCTCAAATTCTATTATTGAAGCTTGGAATGCATATAAAATTTTGGATGTTTATTTGGATTTTAGTTTTTTCTAGCTTTTATTTGGAGGTTTTTATGCTTTTTGGATGCTTTTATCCTTTTATTTACTTCAAGAATTTGTATGGATTATGTATGAATCATATTATGGTATGATGAATTTGCTTGGGATTATGTAAGAATCATGATTTTTGTTGGATTATGGTATGGATTATGAAATTAGAATGGAATATGTTATGTATGGATCTTTAAAATTTGAAGTTTGTAGGCAATTAAAAAAGTATTTTTCTTTGTAAAAAAGAAAAAATTTAAATATCCATGGATACCCGCGAATATCCGTGGGTATTTAAATACCTGTGGATTACACGTATAGAGATACCCGCACGGGTATGGGGACGAGCACAATACCATATTTATCCAACAGGGCGGGGACGGATATCATACTACCCGTACCCATGGATACTCATTGACATCCCTAATTGTGTACTTGCCTTGTTCTAGGATGTTCTCGTTCCTTTGTGTCCAATTCACTACACATTGTTGCTTGAAAATTAAATTTTTGAAAAACTTAGCCTCTTGAATCGATTCAAAATGGTTCAGTGTAAGGATTGAATTGATTCATTATGAGTCGATTCAATATGTAACATCACAATATTTTCTACATGTTGTTTTTATAATTTTCTTGATTTTCTCTACTTAATTAATCAATTTGGTGTGACAATGATAAAATAATTATAATTGTTTCCATTATTTATTAATTATTTTGATGAGTTATTTTTATTGATGTGTCTATTTTATATTTGTTTATATGATGATTTATTATCATTTCAATTATTTAATTTAAGGAAGAAAAAAAAAAGAGTTTTTAGTAACTAAGTTTGATTTAATCATCTGAGATGAGCCAAGTTAGGTTTTACCAAGTGATACACGTGGAACATGCATTCCTTTAGTTAACCTACATTCAAGCCACTCCAAAGTCAAAATCGGTGACCATAGATCATGACTCATGAGGATTTCTCTCATTTTATCCATGTTCTGCACTTTTATAGCTAAGTTGTTATATGCTAGCCTATTAATTGCCTAACTAATGCATGCTGATACTAATTACTTGCCCCACGTTCCATCTTTGATTTCCAGTTCTCTCACCATCTATCAGCCCTGCTCACACGATCTCCTCCCATATTCCTTCAACTTTCCATTTATCTAAATTCTCATTTACACACGTACAAACATTTTACAAACTTTCCAACTTCACAAAATCTAACTTTACTCTTAGTTGAAAAGGGAGGTCTGCCGTACCTCTTTTCATATGCCTCAAGAAAGTTAGAATCTCTTACAATTACCATGAATTAATTCTAAATTAATTAGGAGCAATATTGTTATGCTTCTTGATTCAATGGATGAGTGAAGAGATTAATTGTTATTAATAAATATAAGAATTGTTGTTTAGTAATTTTTGTTATTGACTCTGAAGAATATGTGAAATTTGGTAATTATATGTGTAATTGATGATTTGTTGATTTATATATATGATTGTTGGTGTGTCTGAAATTGAAATGTGACTCTCTGTTGATTTTGTCTTTAGAGGTTTTGAAATATTTTATTAATTTCGAGGTGTGATGATTTTGGGGAATTGATAAGTTATGTGGCTTGAGAATATGAAACTACATGAATGTAAAAAAAGATTGCAGCATAGCATATAATGGTAATTGGGGCGATATCCGGATCATGGTCTAGTTGCATTTCATGCATTTGCATTAACATTGAGTCTTGAGTCTTGCGTTTGTCTTAACATGATTCCTAGATGATGGTTGTATATTCTTATTTTATTTGATGTCTTAATCTATTTTGATTTTATTTCATGGGTGTTAAAGACTAACCCTTACCACCAACATTTTAGGTACCAAAGGAGATATGATCAATGCTTGATGTTTTGCTTGAAGCGTGTACGCGGGGAAATAAATTTGGGTTTTTCTGAATTGTAATTTAAAATAGTTTTGAAGTTTATTAGTTTCGTAGTTAACTCGAATTGAAATGTCCGGTTTCTAATTAAGTTAGTTTGACTATTGTTAAGTTCTAGTTAGGAATTCATTATGCTTGACTATCGTTTAAAAAAAAAATATAGTCTTAGTTTTCTAAAAGAAAGAAATAGACGTAATGTTTTGGATTAAAATCCGGGACGTTACACAATAAGTTGTGAATCGATTCAAATGCGTGAAAATCTAACTTACTTTTGCATCTGGGTCCCTTATTCAAAACACTTCCCACTTTCTCTCTCCTGCCGAAATTAATGACCGCATCCTCATCTTAAACCTCTCATAAACCCTAAACTTCAATTACTTCAACAAAAATTCAACCACATCCTTCCTACCTAACTAAACTTGCATTTTCTAACTCACTACATCTATGAGTCCAAAAAGGGGAGCTGCTAGCAAAAGAGGAAAAGGTTGTGGTCCACCTCCTCCTTCTCAATAACAAGTTGGAATTTTGGTTCAAGACTTGTTGAATGATGAAAACTATGACAAGTATATTGAAAAATTCCAGTCACAAAAAGGTGTTTCTCCTCAATTTTATTGCTCTTTAAGTGATATTGAATCTATGGGTCTTGGGTTCCATGAGATGCTTGGTTTTCAAAAATTGGGTAAGTTTGTTGGGTTAAAAGATGGCTATGATGAATCCCAAATCAAGACTTTTTATTGTAATGCACAAAGGCAAGATGGTGCGAGTTTTAAATGTGCCTTCAAAAATATTCGGGTCTCTCTTAATCTGTATAATTTTATTTTTTTTTATACAAAATGCATGTAAAACAATTATATATATACATATATGCGAGAACCATATCGTATATAAACACATGGCCAGTGGTAGTTGTAGAAACCTGGATATTGTAAATCCCATTGTCTCTTGGTTCTGGCCTAATTTATCATTATTTAAGGCTCATATGTCTTCAATACAATCTTTTTTACTTCCAATTCAGTCCAACTCTCTTTAACATATTGGTATAAAATTGTAAAACTCTAACGACAAACATTTTATTATTCTCTCACAAAAAATAAACTTTAAAAACTTTTTTCATGACATTCGTCTTAGAATATACTCATTTGATTGTATTTTAATATTATTAATTAGAATATGATTTTATTTTTTGTGTTAGTTACAATATTGATGTTATTTTCAATTTAATTAGAAGATTGCTCTTTAAAAAAATGACGTTTTTATTTTATTAGGGGTGTATTTTTACTATGAGAGTCGGACCTCAAATTTCATAGAATCGGCTCTGAATATTATATTGAGTAATGTTAACACAAAAAAATAAAAAAAATAAGACTCCTTAGAAATTAAACTTCGATTTTTTTAAAAGGTCACTTGGTTGATAGATAAACAGATCGAGACTTTGGCATAAAAAAATAAAAATTAGACTTAAAAATCATTAAAATAAAATAACAAATTTAAAACACACTAAGATATTCAATAATTTCATTTTTTTTCGAAATAATATTCAATAATTTCATTAAGAAGTATTAAGATAGGTTTAATACTGGGTTCTCAATCCCTCTCGTATTATTAAATTAAAAATTCAACATCCCAATTATAGAAAAGAGAATCCCTTGGAGATTGAATCCTACATGTCCCTGATATCACCATTCCAATTATAGCAAAGAGGATGGTCTGGTTGAGTCAAACATGGCCCTGCTTTCACTATATAATAATTAAGAGTATCATCTTTTTCATCATCTCTAGATTGTACAAAAACATCAAACTTACGTTCCTCTTGATTACCATTCCAATTAAACAGACACCAGAATTTTGTGCCGCCAAAAAAGTTATGATCAAATTTCCAACCAAAACTCTCACCATGATGAAGAGTATGTTCTCCAAGATCATCATCTCCAGATCTGCAATTAAGGAACATATCCAAATTGTCTTCTAAAGAGTTAGCAACATTCACATGTTTATGGGCAACTACATGAACAATGTGCGTTGATAGCAACATCAACGCACATAGCAGGAGCAATTTTTTGGTCAATAGAGACATTGCACTTTCAATAAATCTTTATTTTTTAAGTGAATAACTTTTTTTTATATGAAGGTTACACTAATTGTTAATAGAGAAACATCTATTTATAGGCATTTTGGAAAGAAACCAAATATATTAAAAAAAGTTTAAATATGTATTTTAAGGTACTAAATTTAAATCTCCTCAAAATGTCACTTTAAATTAAAAAAACTGGTCAACAATGTCACTTTATTATTTTGGAAAGAAAACAATTTTTTGGTCTGTAGAGATATTACAATTTCAATAAATCCTTTTTCTTTTGGACGTGAATCACTTTTGTTATATGAAGGTTACACTAATTGTTACGAGAGAAACATGTTTTTGCATTTTGGGATGAAAACAAATATAAAAAAATATTAAATATGTATTTTAAGGTACTAAATTTAAATCTCCTCGAAATGTCACTTTAAATTAAAAAAACTGGTCAACAATGTCATTTTATTATTTTGGAAAGAAAACAATTTTTTGGTCCGTAGAGATATTACACTTTCAATAAATCTTTTTTCTTTTGGACGTGAATCACTTTTGTTATATGAAGGTTACACTAATTGTTACGAGAGAAACATGTATTTGCATTTTGGGATGAAAACAAATATAAAAAAAATTATTAAATATGTATTTTTAAGGTACTAAATTTAAATCTCCTCGAAATGTCACTTTAAATTAAAAAATGGTCAACAATGTCATTTTATTATTTCGGAAAGAAAACAATTTTTTGACCAATAGAGACACTACACGTACTTTCAACAAATCTTTTTTTTTTTTGGAAGTGTAACAGTTTTGTTATATGAAGTTTAAACTAATTGTTAAGAGAGAACATGTATTTATATGCGTTTTGGAAAGAAAACTAATATATAAAGTGTTCACAGGCTTCGACAAATCGAGCATTGGCGAGATTGCATGGTATTCCTTCGACTAAAAAGTTTAAATATGTATTTTAAGGTACTAAATTTAAATCCCCTCGAAATGGTTTGCTTAATGAGGAAGTTTATGTCTCTCAACCATCTGGTTTTGAGGACCATGAGTACCCCGATCATGTTTTCAAATTAAAGAAAGTTCTTTAGGGTCCGTTTGATGGTCAGGATAGGGAGACAGGATATGATACATTAATCATATCCTGCTGAAATCTCATGTTTGATGCACCAAAGGGATAGGATAAAATAAACCATTTTCCTATCCTATCCTGACT
>Ga0228710_1010116_pt1 | contig 12761 bp, 7 predicted proteins | sample MedpolnodulmetaG_FD_177995 | JGI IMG/M metagenome (GOLD analysis project Ga0228710, IMG submission 177995) | Root nodule microbial communities from Medicago polymorpha collected in Santa Monica, California, United States - pink nodules | ecosystem: Host-associated > Plants > Roots > Nodule...
ATATGGAGCAAGTGGTACATATTAAAATTTGTCCTACATCTGACGTGTCATCACTTGAAATCTGATTGGCTGAATTAAACGACTGCACCGAAGAAGTCAATTGCCCGACTTCTTCATAGAAGCTCCCTATATAATTACACTAAATAATTACAATTATTGTAAACAAATCAATTTCTGATTTATCTAATAAATATAATAAGGAGAACAAGTCAACTCTTTATTCACAGTTCCTGCGATAATTAAATCCGCAGGAAACTTCGTCTGATTAATTAATGATGGTATTTCAGGCAAAATCCTCAGTTATTCCTTCGGATTATTTTCCGCATGCCAATCCGCAGGAAAAACGATAGTTTCTGGTAGTGGTTGCTCAAAGAGAACATGATTTAAAGTTAATCAAATCCAACATCTTCTCCCCAATATTAGGTACCCTATAACTACATTTTGGAGTTCAAATGAAAACATGAATTCCTTGCTGAAGTGATATCATATTATTATAATTAATTAGAAGAGCTAGTTCTAATTCAATAGGAGAAAATAGATGAATAGTACAACAATAATCCTATTTATTAATTAAATAAAAGAATGAAGTGGGGGAATTAGTTTTTAGGGAAGAAAGAGGAGTAGTGAATTCCGACTTAAAAGCAGTAGTAGGATGGAATAGAAGATTTAGCTCCAATCTAGTAGAAGAAAGAGAATGGCTAAAAGCACAAGATAATTAAGAAAGTTATTTCCACTCTAGTAGAAGAATGAAGAGGAGTAGAAAATAAAATAGCAAACGAGCTATCTTGAAGTTAAGAGAAAGAGTATAACATAATAGAATGAAGTGAGCAAGTTAGTTCAGAACTGCATGTGCCTTCTTTAAAGCATTGAAAGCTCCTAGGCTGATCAAAATGAATACATATTCCAAGACATTTTTCAACAAAGCACAAGACACAACCAATTTCATGAGCAGTACCTTCAAGAAAGTTGTAATGTGTAGATAACAACGTGTTGAGTTTAAACCTTGTGAAGCAATACCCACAAGATTGCAGGTGAGACGAATGCAATTATCACCTATACAGATTATAAAGTGAGGCTAGAGAACCATGGATTTCTTTTGAATTGATGATGCTGTTATAAGGTGACACAACAATAGAAATAACAGAAAATTTAAACCACGTTGAAAGAGTATTGGTCCCATCACACTTGTATACAATTAACCCACCAATACATTGTTCGCTTTTTGTGTAAGAAGTGATCGATATTTGGTTGACTGCAAAACCTGCTTGTTGAATTATTTTGCTAAGAAAGAGTGTTCCATCAATGTAAGCAAACATTATATGCATTTGAAAGGAATTCCTTCGAAAATATCAAAATCACATATCATAAAATTAACAAAAATTCACAAAATAATAAAACAACATATATTGAAGCAGTTCAGATTGTATAATCCAATGTAGGAACAACCTCATTTGGATTATATAATTTGAAAGGGCTTACTTTGCAGAAAAAAAATTAATCAAATAACGCTAAATGGAAGGAATGATACCTTACCTTGAAGTAAAAATTCTTCATGAATCACACAAAGTAAGAGTTTTCAGAGTTTTGGTTGTGAGAGAGAAGTTTAAAAAGAGAAATATAATTTTAGAGGGACCATGAGTAACATAATTAAAATGAGAGTGAAGTTAACGTTAGTGATTATTCAATGAAGAGTATGATTTGTTTAATATAGAAATAACAACTAGGTTCTTCTATATGATGTACTTTGCAAAAAAATGCTATGTGGCCTTAATTAAGAGTATCATTTTGACTTTTTTTCTGTCCCTCAAGATGGACTGGATTGTAGAACCAGTGATCAATAAGGAATGATTTTAATTTTGTAAACATAAAAGGAGATTATTTTAAAAGTTGTTTGTTTGTTATCTTACCATTTCAACCATATCCTTCACCTAGTGTACTTCCTGTTTCTTTTTCTAATTAATTCCAGTTTCTAATTTGCATTATTATATATTATTTGTTTATCAACTTTTATACCTATATGTTGTGGTAAATTTAGTTCAATGCTTTTTTGTTCCTAATTTTGTTACCCTTTTATTATAACTGTTGGAGGAAGGGTAGAATTAGAGTTTCATTTTCTGCTTCTGTTTCCAGATTTTAAGACATCATACATTCGAGGAATGACGAAGTTTTGTGTGTTAATATTTCAGGTTCATTTTAGAGGTCCCAAAAATTCTCGTGAGGCTGTCCTCATGTGCCACACAGTCACACTAAGCCCTATGTCCGTGGAAAAAATCACGTGGTGCTGGGTATGAAGAATTGCAAGATGCCCTCATTGAGAGCCTAAATATATTTTATTTGATAATATATGCAACTTGCAATTCTTCATTATAGCTTGTAATTGCTTTTGTTATGTTTCATTTTATCAATGGTTTAGAAAGTTGTCTGCATTTTTCTTTTTGGTTGAATCAACTATATTAATTATTTGCTTCAGCCTTACCCGCTGCTCAATGTTAATATAGTTGCTCATCTTTTGGTCATCTAGTATTTCTTTTATGGATGCCTTAAACCATGTTATCGAGGTTGAGTAGATACATGTGCTTTTCAATATATGTGTTCCGCATGAAGGACCAATGTGTGATCTCTTGTGATCTGATCCAAACGATCGTTGTGGTTGGGGAATATCTCCACGTGAGGATGAGTGCACGTTTGGACAGGATATAGCTGCTCTGTTCAATCACACAAATGGTCACTAGCTCATATCTAGATCTCACCAGGTCGTGATAGAAGGATACAATTGGTGTCAGGCGATCTATGAAGCATGAACACTCCTTGGATTAGGCATGTCCCGGTGTTGGACATGTATCATGTCCGACACCGACACTTATAATTACACTAAAATATGTGATTTTCTCAAATTATTAGCAGTATCGGCGTGTCTGTGTCCGTGTCGACGTATCTGGTGTCCATGTCCGTATCCGTGCTTAATAGCAGGCGACTAACCTTAACATTTTGATTCATTTCCAGGATACCTATTACGCTCTATGTTTTGACTATCTTTTTTATTGCTCTTTTGGGTGAAGAATGTTGTGACTGTTTTTAGTGCTCCAAGTCATCTTTCTTGTTAAAATTTTGCCATTTAAGTTTTGTAGTGAAACTCATGATTCTGCCTGATACCTAGTTGGTCCTTTACAAGATGCAGGAATTTTGATTCCAATATTGCCATTCCTACTGAAAGATGAGGTACTTCCTATTTTTTCATTAAATTTGAATATAAAGTTTAACTGTTTTAGCCTTTTAGTATACTTATAATGTGAATTCAAATTTGAATGGCAGCTTATCTGACTTTTATGGCGAGGCTGAACCGTTATTTTAATAATGCAATTCACCTCATTACCATTGGAACGGAAAGCCTTGCTCTCAAAGTTACCATGAAATTTTAAAGAAGAGGAAAACCCTTCATGTTTGGCATCAGAAAGATGATTTTTTGAAGGATAATCAGACTTTGGTTCTTGTTGGTGAAACTTGTAGTGGAAAAACCACTCAGGTTTGTTTCGTAGATTTTGCTTAGTTTCGACATTTTGAGTTATATTTTACTTTCTTATTTTCTCATATTGTTTGTTTGTTTGTTAGGTTTAGATCAAATAGGAAATGATTGATTTAATGAATAAACCATAGATTTAGTCACTTACGTAATGGCTGCAGTTTTAACAAGGCGCTCATTAGGGTTTATATGTTTTTGAATTAGTGTTTATATGTTAAGAAGCAGTACCTATACCTAAAGGATATGAAATCCCTTAATTTAGATCCTAAAGTATACGAAATCATAGATAAATACTAATTGGCGCCGTGTTTAAAATGCTGTCATGTATAAACACTAATTAACATCGTGTTCATAATAATTGATGATATATTCAGCCCAATTTGGCACTAAAAATTGAAGTTAACAAGATAAAAAGCTAACTAGATGTGTTATGGGATAAGATTGGTTATGTAAGTGTGCTGGTTGCTAATATTGATGATATATCCAGCTGAAATTCGTTGGTGATTTCCAAAATAATGGAATCACTTAAGAACCAAAAGGTGTAACTCTTCATGGGAATCTTTCATATATATTAGAACCTTTGGCAAATGGGTGCTTAATGAACCTTTGCTTAAATGTTGGAAGAGGTGGTGGAAATTGTTATAATAACATTGTCAATGGTGAAGACTTAGAAAATAAAACCACTGTTGGATCTGCAAGTAGAAATGAAGATAATGCAGGAATGACTCTTACAAAAGATCAATTTCAGAACCTGATAGCTTTACTTGAAAAGATCAATTTTGAAGCAAAATGTTCAGCAAATTTGGTGAAAGGTGGCAGTTCATTTATAGAAATGGAGGTAATCCATATCTTGCTAACTTTAGTAGTAAGCATAGTGAAACTGGATGTTTAGTTGTTACAGGTGCAACACATCATATATGTTATGATTTGAATTGGTCTATTATAGTTACACTAAGATTGAATCAATTAGTGTAAATTTACCCAATGGAAGCATTATAGAAGCACATTGCAGAAGACAAGTAAACTTATTTAATTTGATGACTTGAACATAGATAATGTTTTGATTTGCCACAATTTGCTGTAAACTTGATTTCTGTGTCAAAATTATTTAAAGAACAAAATTCCATTTTGCAATTTGAAGCTGACACATGCATAATACAGGAAAAGAAGGATTTTAGGAGGATTGATTTAGCTAAAGAGAGACATGGTTTGTATTACTTGAAGAATGAAGAAAGGAGTAAAGATTTCAATTTCCAATGCAATAAATGCCCAACTTTCATAAAATCTTACTATTTGGATGCTTACTTAAAGAGTGCTCCAAAGATACTCGTTAATATTTTCCAGCTTAAAAAAATCCTACAACTTAACGAGTTTTTTTTTTTTTTTAATCTTTTTTATAAGGATAAGGATATTATGGCGCCATATTATGGAACCTATCTTTTGTGTGTCGATGACAACATGTACGATATTCTTTCAATATGTGGCCTTGGGGTTTGCCATTCAAATTCAAATAAATAAAATAAGGATATTGTATTATCCAGATGGTTGATTCTCCTTTAAAGAAAATCCTCGTATTTTTTTTTTTTTGAGGTAGTTTTCGCATTAATATGCACTAAATAAGTGGTCCAGAGGGTGCACGAGAAATATGGATTGTGGAGAAAGAAATATCCAATAAGTGGTCCTAGTTACTAATGCTTTGTTTTATATATTTTCTGTATAATACGGTCATAAGCTTTTTGTAACAAATACAATAAGGATGTTGTTTTGTCCACATGATTGAATCTTCTAAGATAGATTTCCTTTGTTAGATAAAGACTTTGTACGTGGTTATTGTCATAGATGAATAATTATAGTAAATGGCAAGAATAATGAATAAAGTATATTCAGTATAGAGATAAAATTATACCGACTAATTAGAAGTTTTTTCTTGGGTTGACCGATTAAAAGTTATTATCACATATATTATGTCTATAAAATTTTGGTTTAATTATAGTTTTGGCACTCCAAATATTCAAATGTTGCGATTTTGGTCCCCCAATAAAAACAATAACAACAGAGCCGCCCTATGTTCAGCCCCTTTTGCAGTTTTGGCCCCCTAGAATAAAAATAATTAATTAAATACTCATGGGGACGGATATAGGCACGGGTACCATATCCAACGGTGTGGGGACGGATATCATGTTACCCGTACCCATTGACATCCATATCTTTAACATGTGTTTTAGGAAAATGCTTACATCCTAAAACTTAAAAGAGTCTTGTTAACGAGTGTCCTCGGAACACTCTTTAAACATTCATGAAAAATCTATTCTTTGAAAGAAAATTAAAGACTTCAATTTCTAATGCAATAAATCCTCAACTTTCATAAAATCTTACCACTTTGGATGCTTAAAGAATGCTCTGAAGATACTCGTTAATGTTTTCTAACTTAAAAAAATCCTACAACTTAACAAGGTTTTTTTTTTAATCATATTTACGAGAATAAGGATATTATGGCGTCATATTATGAAACCTATCTTATGTTGTGTCGATGACATCATGTAGGATTGGTCGGAAATTATTCTTTCTTGGTTGTTGCCATTCAAATTCAAATAAATAAAATAAGGATATTGTATTATCCAGATGGTTGATTCTCCTTTAAAAAAAACCTCGTAAGATATTTTTTTTTTAGGTAGTCTTCGTATATGGTTATTGTTATAGATCAATAATTTTAGTAAATGACAACAATAATGTATTTAGACTACAGAGATAAAACTATACTGGCAAGTTTTGTCAAAAACACTATAGCGGCTAATTAAAAGTTTTTTGTTTTTTTTTTCTAAGGGTGATTTAATAAAAGTAATTATTTCAAAAATAAATGTGTATAAAATTTATCAAATACATGGTACCTATTAGTGTAACATTGTTGAAAATTTAACAATTTTTTCAGTAAAACCATATTGGTGTGCAACCAAGTGGAGATATAGAGCCAATAATGGTCTTGTTGTGTGGAAAATGAAAGGATATAGGTACTGATCATCAACAAGTTGCAAATACATGGTACCTATGAGTGTAACATTCTTGAATAAGTCAATTCATACACAATTTTGACATTTAGTAAATGACTTAGATTGACCTAACACCGACATTGAGTCTCTAACTTAATTAGGAATTAATGTTTTGTTGTGAATTCGTTTAAAAATCACACCAATAAAATATTTGATGTGGGGAGCAAAATAATCAAGCAACCAAAACAACGTGGGTGACAGTTATAAACACAAGCGAAAGTAGAAAACAATGAGAGAAAGAAAGAGAGAACACACGAAATTTGTTTACCCAGTTCGGTCAAATACTGACCTAATCTGGTTATAAGAATTAGTCTTCAAACCTAATTCTACCAAAGTCTCAATCTCTTCCTGTGACCAAGAGCAAACTCTACAAACCCTTGTTTTTAGCTCTCTACATTCTCTAATTCATCTGATACATGGTTTATATTTATAGAGAAATATAACTCAAAAATTTGGAACAGATATCACGCTAAAGATACGTTTCTTTATTTTCTCCTTTCATTGAAAGAATATTTGCATCAAATATTCCCTTTCAACAAACAAATATTTTATACTTTTAGTATCAAAGTTGGAATGAATATTTTTAGAATGTAAATATTTTACGACTTAATTATCAATTTTTTAGAACATTTTAGCATTTTCTTTATAACAAATTATAAAGGATAAAAATAAATTTGAGACAAAATAATAAAGGTAAGCATGAAATTAAAATAATAAACTATAAGCTCATACATTATTTAAAATAACGTCTAAAAAACAAGCTATAAACTTGTGATGAAAATGCAATTGTAAAACATATATTTTTTAATTTTACGGGCTTATAAACTATAAAACTAGCTTATTGAATTTTTCAAACGAACTGTAACCTACTAATATGCTAACGATCTTGCGTTTCTTCCATTTAGTGATGTCGTAAGAATGAGCTTTTTTAATTTTTGGAGGATCTAAAATGAGTTTACAATCATTCTATAATTCAGAATTAATGAGCGCAACCATGGTGCACAAACAAGTGGAGAGATAAAGCCAATAATACTAAATGGTCTTGTTGTGTGGAAAATGAAAGGATAGGTACTGATCATCAACTAGTAGCAAATACATGGAACCTATGAGTGTAACATTCTTGAATTTAGTAAACGACTAAGATTGACCATAAACTCACATTGAGTCTCTAACTAGTATAAAACCAGTTAACTTCCTATGTATTATGCACCAACACTAATAATAATATCACTTCTTAAAATGGCTAAATCCTTTTTCTTATCCTTACTAGTGGTATTCCTTGCTGCTCTTATGCTTTTTCCTCAACATTCTGCTGATGCTATTAACTTGGGCCCCATTATCGGAAAAATAAAGCCCCCAAAACCCACCATTAAGTGCTCGAAGATATTCGGGAAGTACCGAGGCAAAGATTGCCCTCCAGCCACACATTTCTGAAACATCAATGCAACAAGACATATCAATATCTACCAAGTAATTGTTTTCTATTGTATTAAGGGTTGTTTGGGTGGCTTTATGTTGTGGCTTTTTAGCCTTGGTTTAATTGTCTTTATGTATCTTTCATCTCGTATGTTTCCTCTAGCCTCTTCACTTCTTGTGTTGGGTTAGCTTATAAATAAAGTTTGCTGTTTAATAAAAAAATTATATATCTTGCGTATAATTGTAGAAAAAAGTTAACATGTTAAAGATCCATAGGGCATATGTAGATTTTTTTTTGTTTAAAGACACATGTTAAAGATCCATAAATAGAAATTATATATTGGAAATTGTGCTAGTTTAATTCTCAAAATATTGATTTTTTTTTTTAATAAATACTTACTATTTGTAGAATCTTTAACATGTGTCTTAAAGATACAATTAACAAAACCCAAATAGGGAACTACTAACATCCTAAATTTAAGTTACAGTTGAAAGCAATTATCTACTGGAACTTAAATTTATATAACTCCAAAAGATTTCCCGCGATTCTAGTTTTGCTAGGAAACACAATTTTGTACGGAGAAGTTTTTTCCTATTCTATTTTTGCTAGGAAAAATAATTTGTTTTTGTCAGGAGACACAAAAATAGTTTGTTGGGATGATGAGTTATATATGTTGCAATTGGGGAATCAGATGCAATGCAAGTGTTTTTTATGGTAATTACTTTAGAACTAAAGATTTAGATTTTTGTCAAAAAACAAAAAGTAAAAAGGCTATGTTTTTGGAAGTGATAAAAAGACTATGTTCCGGAAAAAATGCGTATTACATGCTTTTCTTATTTTTATAAAAGCTTATTAGTTAAGGTCCTTAAAAAATGTCGTAGGAAATTTATTAATCGTTTTTTGTTTTTTTTACATTCAACCTGCTTCTTCAATGTAGTTAAGTAAAAGATTACTCGACTTGAAAACTAATGACCTGTTTCTTTGGGATGTTTTTAAGAAAATGTTTTTTTTTTTTAATTAAAAAATAACTTTTATTATTTTAATGACTACTAGAAACTCTTGATTTTCTTGCGGAATTTCCTGCGGATTTTGCCGAAAATTCCAAAGGGAAATCTTTTTCCTATGGATTTTGCCAAGAATTAAGGTTTCCAGGTAATACAATCGTGGGTAATTATTTCATGAGGATTTTATCATCCGCAGGAAATTACTATCAAAATTTCCTCAGGACATGTGACAAAAATCTGCATAAAACTTTCAGTCATAATTGGATGAGTTTTTCTGCCCGTGTCACTTTTTCTGCAAACAAAATCGCAGCTACTTCCACAACAAATACTGCAGGAAAATCGGGAAATGATAACCACAGATAAAACCGCAGGAAAGTTTATCTTTCCTCAGAAAATCCGCAAGAACCGAGATGTAAAACTAAAGTAGAAAATTGGCATATAAAGAATCATTTTTACTTATTTGTTTGATAAAAAAAGCATCTTCACCATGATTTCAGTAAAAGGTACCATCACATCAACGAATTGTCACTCTGTTCTAGTTAAAAAAAAGTTGCAATCATAGGTAAACAATTTGAGTAGTCCAGATAGGCCAGTTGTATGAAAAACTAGTATTTCATAGCCTCGTTGAGACAAGCAACCACATCTCTTCCTATGTATGTAGAGAGTTTGAAAGAATCACATCAAAAACTAAGAAAGTTGACCAGCATGCAATATAAAAAAAATCTAAGAAAACCATACAAACCGACCAAGTTAATGAATTTGATAAAGATTGATATAGTCCAATTGCATCTAAAACAAACTGCATAAATTATGAGTTAACCTATTATCTATAGCTTGAATAATATTGGTGTCATCCAGCATCCTGTAGAAAGTAGTTTTGTCGAACATCAATATTTCATCAGTAGATAAACAATGATAATTAAACAGAATACCTTGCAAGGAATGAAGAGAAGAAGTGGCTTTTTCTTTGTAAAAAATCTGTATAAATGTTTGAAACTTAGTAGTTTCATTCTTTAAGAACTTTCAAACTACACAATTGAACTCTGATTATTCACACTAGACATACCAATCATTCCCACCAAGTATAATTTATGCAAACATAGTCATGCAAAGCACAACACATTTACAACGTTATTTTACAAGAGAAAGAAACTAAACGTAATTAAAGGCATCATTAAAACTCTTATAATTGATGGCCAAAACATGCTAGCAATATGTGATGCTGAAAGAATCTAAACCATCCTAGTTAAAACCTATATGTAGGAGAAATTGTGATTAGCCAAGAAGTAAATGACATACTAAATCAACGACTGGCTCCACCGGGTATCTACTCATGCACTAAGAACTCAAACTCTTATCTCAGTTTAAACCTCTTAAGAAAACAACCGCTCATTTTAAGTCATAAGATGACTGAGGTAAGCAAGGATGATATGAAAGCATGGAATATAACAATCATAACATTAAGCGAAATATCTTATACTAATCAAGAGTAACACAATTCAACAACTAAATGTCTTACCTATGCATAGTCCTTCTCAAATATAATCTATGAGGAAACGAGGGGTTTGAATTATTTATTAGTTCAAGCATGTTTTTGACTATTGAAACAAAGAAATAGACTGGTAAGAGAGGGTGCCTGTATTTGTCTAGAATTTTTTCCTTCTCGTAACTGTGTAAGGCTAGCACCACACACAAAATGAGGGTTTCCTTTACATAAAATGAGTTTCATTGTCTCTGGATAAACACAAGGTTTTACTTAGACTATAATATTGATTAATTGACTAATTGGATATAAATTACAGATATGTATATATAAAAAATCAGTCATAAGATATTGGCTTTAATATGTGTTTCGTCCCTGCAATTAAGGGTCATTTAAAAATTGGTCCCTGTAATCGTTAATCCTGACAACTTATCGTTGCAAAGTTTAATCATTTAAAATTTCGTCTGTTAACCCACTTAATCACTACTACGTTAGTGATTAACTTCTGATGACGCAAAATGACAAAACTACCCTCAATTCATTTTCCTCATTTGGGTGAAATGTCCTGTTCTTCTCTCCTAACCCAGCTCCGGCGAGATTCCGGCGAATTCCAGATCCGGCGAGTTTCCAGATCCAGTTCTTCTCTCCTAACCTAATTCAACACTGTCCCTCTCCATTTCCTTCTCCTAATCAACGAGTTTCCAGATCCAATTCTTCAATTACAACCAGATTCTGCCGGCTTCTTCATTTTCCTCCTTCTAATAATAAGGTACTATGTATGTTTTGTTTAATTGATTGATTGTTGGAATTACAACCAAAGTAATGCTTTGTTTATGTTGACTTTTCAAGTTAATATCATTCAAAACTTGCAATTTAATTTCCTTGGTTGGTAGGTGTGCACTTCCGTCCCCATCCCATGGCATAAGCATAAGAGACTCTTCTTCATACTTGGGACGCGTATGAAGCATAAATCATGATGCTCATATCCAAATGATTCCACCCTTGCTTGGAGAGAAGGAAATTATCAATAGAGCCTTGTTACCACATTGGAGACTCAACTTTACGGATTCGGGGACTGTATGGCTAGGTGATGATACAGTGTTAGCTTTGTTTGGCTGGTGTTTCTGTTTTGGCTGCAGTTTTGTCGCGGTTAGTAGCAGTGTTTTTGGCAGTACTTTAGTTGGTTGGTTTTTGTCCCTCTGCTGGTTTTGTGGTCTGGTTGTAGGAGTTGATTGTTGCGTTTCTTGCAGCTGTTGTTTCTTCACGGGTGTTGTTGTTTTTTAGTAGCTTTAGTTTATTTTTTATGGGGGCTGTTTGTGGCTTTGGGGAGGTTTGATTGGTTTTTATTTATATGGAGTTGCTGTTTGTTTTTTATTTCCAGCAAGAAGAGGGAATGCGAAGCAGATGAAGACAGGGGTAAAACTGTCATTTCACGTGTGGGTTGGCCAATTAACAGAGTCACGTCAGCAAATCAGTGACGTAGCAACTGGGCTCAGGGACCAAATTTTAAATGATTAAACTTTGAAAGGGTAATTTTCCAAGATTAACGATTACATGGACCAATTTTTAAATGACCCCTAATTGCAAGGACGAAACACATATTAAAGCCTAAGATATTATATAACGACTCTTTTCTACCTGAGTGCAATCTGTCTTTCCTCTAGCCTCTTCACTTCTTGTGTTGGGTTAGCTTATGAATAAAATTTTCTGTTTAAAAAAAAATATCTACCAAGTAAATTCACAAATCGAAAGCGGTTGTTTTGGCTTGGAGGTTTTGCATCTTTCTTATTTACCCCCAAAAATATTATTTACATTATCCTATCCTATTATTTCTAATCCTAACTAACATTGCATCCATACTTGGAAAACCGTAACCTACTTCATATGGCGCCGAAACATAATAGGTTAATTGCATTAACTTTCACAAAACAGTTTTGAAATTTAAATTTCCCCCAAAAGCTTTAGTCATAAACAATCAATCAGTGATACCTTTCCATATTCTAATAGTGTATTAAATGTGTGTGTATTTCCCTTGTTTGTGACCTTATGTATGCTGCTATCTATGCATGTATATAAATGGACTGACATGGGTAGACCATGTCCAAGCCAGCCAGCTCAGCAAGTCTTCAGTCGACGCTGAATTGATTGTTCAAGTCAAGCCAGCCAGCTCAGCAAGTCTTCAGTCGACGCTGGATTGATTGTTCAAAGTCAAGCCAGCCAGCTCATCTCATCTTAACTTGATACCACGTGTCCTGTACGGACGATCATCGCGTCTCAACTCCACGCTCGG
>Ga0228710_1010117_pt1 | contig 12759 bp, 5 predicted proteins | sample MedpolnodulmetaG_FD_177995 | JGI IMG/M metagenome (GOLD analysis project Ga0228710, IMG submission 177995) | Root nodule microbial communities from Medicago polymorpha collected in Santa Monica, California, United States - pink nodules | ecosystem: Host-associated > Plants > Roots > Nodule...
ATATATTTTTTTTTTCAGTTTCTATGAATTATTAATTTATGATTTTCTTGGGACCGAAAATTATAAAGGGATCTCCCGAAAAATTATTATCTTATTATTTTATCGAGTTTTTCAATTTTTTACATTGACCCAAGTCGGGACCGGACAAATTTATTATTTTAGAGAGTTTATTAATTTACCGAGTATTAATTTAAAGAGTTTCTACTATATTTTTTTTAAATTGAATTTTTATTAATTAAAGTGACAATGATAACCATTTTCTAATCCCACAGTTGATATTTTTTTTTAAATTGAATTTTTATTAATTAAAGTGACAATGATAACCATTTTTACAATCATCACTACTAGAAAAAGAAAAATTTGAGAGGGAAATTAGTGACGGAAAGATTGAAATTTCTCACAAATTTCTTGGTCGCAAAATTTAGTGACGGAATTTGAGAGGGATTTCACGTTTTCCCTCACTAAATTTCCCTCACTAATTTTTGTTTTTTTAGTAGTGCATGTGCAGGAAAATTTGAACTAAGCACAACTCAATTGACACTTGTAAGGATAATATTATACAGAGACCAAATTTAAATCCAGGAATCCTCGTTCCTCCATATTTAAAATGTGTGAATCTCAGTCATTATGACTAGTTGAGAAAAATTGAACTCGATACTCAAAAGTTACAAAGTTCATAGTTGCATTTTTTTCTTTCTTTCAGAAATTTAAAAATTTGAATTCTGCTCTTTACCCAATCAGTTTTTCTCATTCCCAAAGTAAATGTCCAAAATGCCCTTACGTGACTTAAGTCACGCTAGTGTATATTTTACGTGAGTTAAGTCACGCAGTGTGACTTAACTCACACACGTTATAGCTCAGCGTGAGTTAACTCGTGCTAGTTGGCCGGTGGTTACAGCTCAAGAACACACGTTTTTTGGACGGTGGTCAATGCAATTTAATGGTTTTTACACATTTTTTTTAAAGTTTTTTCACGTTTTTTGACCTCATTAAGTGCTATGCTACCTTAAACCACCTATAAATACCCTCACAAACTTCCTCTTTTCTTCATATTATCTCCTCCCACTCTCTCCCCCTTTTTCTATTCTTCTTTTTTGTTTCTATAGTCTCTAGGCTCTTTATACCCCTTTAGGTATATACCAGTGACTTTTGGGGGAAGTAGTGGTCCACCGGGTTGGGGAAAAGGGCATCATCCCTTGAGGTAAAATTAAGTTTGCTTCCTTTTACTCCCAAAATCTTTTTACCGTGGGTAAAAAGAATCATCACGGGGGTATAAAAGGAACCAAATTTAAATTTACCTCAAGGGCTATTGGTATATACCGAAGAGGGTAAAAATTACTTTTTACCCCAAGAGGGTAAAAAGATATTAAGTAGATTAATTAATTCAAATAAAATATATGTATTGCTTATTGTAAGGTTTGAATGATATTAATAAAACGAGAATTATATTTATTAATTTTGTTTTTTATTTGTATTTATATTTGTATTTATTTTATGTTTATGATTATGTATTGAATAAATAAATATTGAATAAATAAAATCAAATAATTATTAATATTGAATAAATAAAGTGAACAAATAATTTAGAATAAAGTAAATAAAATAATATAAAGTTACGTATGCGCCACTTAAATAAATTTGAATATGCGCCACTTACTCGGCGTGAATAAATTCAGCGTGAATTAGAATAAAAATTGCGTATTGAATAAATTCGAATAAAGTTACGTATTAAAAAAAATTGAAAAAAGGCCTAATTAAACTCAGCGTGAATTCGAATAAAGTTGTGTATTGAATATTAAACTCAGCATGAATTCGATTAAAGTTGTGTATTGGATAAATTCGAAAAAAGGCCTAATTAAACTCAGTGTGTATTCAAAAAAACGTGTTCTTGACCAAATACCACCGGCCAACCTAGCGCAAGTTAAGTCACGCTAGTGTGTTAACCTTGGAGTGATTTAACTCACGCTATTGTTAACCTTGGCGTGAGTTAACTCGCGCTATTGTTAACCTTTACCTAAGTTAAGTCACGCTACTGTGGCCAATTTTTCATGCATTGTACAATAGTTTTTACACGCTTTTGTTAATTTTTGCATTTGTTTTATGATTGCGTATTTAATTAAAAAATTCCGATAAAGTAAATAAATAAAATAGATTAAACTCAGCGTGAATTCGAATAAAGTTGCGTATTGAATAAATTCAAATAACAGTTACGTTACATTACATAAATGACATGTATGTCAACTATATATGTTCATAAATATGTCCTATCATTACATTACATTCGGGAATGCACCTTGCACCTTGCCTCTGAATGGGGCAAATTCAAACTTGCTAAGCAGCAGGACTCCAACAATCGTCCAGAAGCCCTTTTGTTCCATTCAAAAGGTTAAATTCTTGTTGGTCTTGGTTTAAAATGATAGTATCCAAGTGCCAACGGAATGAGGTCCAGACCTTGACACTTCAATACCATCATTTAAACGAAGTCAACAAGAATTTAACCTTTTGAATGGAACAAAAGAACTTCCGGGCGAATGCTGGAGTCCTGCCGTTTAACAAGTTTGAATTGCCCCATCCAGAGGAAGACAATTATTGTAGTTGGAAGACACCTTCCAACTACAACAATTGAATGAGGTAAATTCAAACTGGCCAAACAACAACTATCAAGCATTCACCCGGAAGTTTTATTGTTTCATTCAAAAGATTAAATTCTTGTTAGGCTTGGTTTAAATGGGTATTCAAGTGTCAAAATAATAAGGTCCATTCCTTGACACTTCAATACCTTCATTTAAACCAGCCTAACAAGAATTTAATCTTCTGGGTGAATGCTTGTTAACTGTCGTTTGGAAAGTTTGAACTACCTCATTCAAAGGAAGACAATTGTTGTAGTTGGAAGGTGCATTTCCCTACTTAATCACGAACTTATGGCAGAATCAAACTTTTGATGATATCTTCAGTTGATCTCAGAAACGTTACCCGCATATCGATCCATTGGAACATGTTGTGCTCCCAAAACATGCTCGTCACGTTTTCGTCGTTCTTTAACTCGACCCAAGTGAATGATACTCTCCCCTCATCGAGCGTAGGACGTTTATACCGAACGTATTCCACCCTCCTCATGTCTCTAGGGTTGACTGCTTGGTTGAATTCATTCAGTTGATCCTTGAGACCTCTTAACGTTACATCAAGGCACCGAACCTTCAACCTCTGAGGTTCTCCGCCGTTGAATTCTGCATGAACGTCGATCCACCTAGCCATTGCTTCAAATCTACACAATAAGAAATTAAACACAATTAATGAAAAGCTTATTCAAACATTTCATCAAACACTTGGAGTGCAAATTATACATAAACCCTAAAAATGATAACTACAACATAAACATGCAAACATCTAAGTAATTAAGCAATATTACTCATTTGCATGTAACAATGTATCATATCTTGCACAAAAAAAAACAAAATTTAAACAAACCCTAAATCTAAAAAAATCTAATCTAAGTGTAAAAAATCTAACATAATCATGCAAACATCTAAACATCATAACAATTAAGCACTATAAGTCATTTGCATGTAACATTCTATCATTTCTTGCAAAAAAAAAATTAAAATTTTAACAAAACAATAAACCTAAAAAATTAAAAAATTCTAGATTAAGTGAAAAAATCTATCATACCAACATAATTTAAGTGAAAGCTTACTTGTTCTTGTTATTAGAGTGTTGTTTGATTTGAAGTTGAAGGAATTTTGGAGTTGGGTAATTTGAGAGAGAATTGAGAAAGATTTGAGTGTGTTGTTTGAAAATGAGGCAAAATGAGGCTCTGCCTGGGCTAAGAATAGCACGTAGCATGAGTTAACTCACGCTACGTGACTTAACTCACGCTCCGTGACTTAAGTCACGCTACTATTATAACTGGCGTGAGTTAGCTCACGCTACGTGAGTTAATATGCGTAAGGGTAAATATGGAATTTCACTTGGGAATGAGCGAAACCATTTGGATAAAGAGCAGAATTCCCTAAGGAAATAGGAAAGAAACCATTCTAAGAAGCATAGGTAGGTGGGATATAGAGATCACTTCTACTAAAGCAAACAGACTCTTAAGAGTTAAAAGGCAGAGTAACCCAACCAAACAAAGTTAAATCAGAATTGACAATTTTCATCTCTCTAAAGCTTTGACTTAAGCCAACGAGGAGATCCCAACACAGACAGAGCCGTCCCATAGACCGTCGAGGCTGGGCTATGGCACTGGGCCTCAATTTTTTGGGGGCCCAAAATACTTTTATTTTTTATTTGAAAGGCACTACAATAAATGTTATATAGATCAAAAGTGGAAAACTATCAGTTCACAGTGCTGTAGTGGCGAAGCTGGTTGTTAATGATTGTGGAGACTCGGGCTCAAGTCCCATCAGACTATTTTTTTCTAATTTTTTTTTTTGGGGCCCAAAATTTTAATTTTTGTACATCTCTCAAAAGATTAAAACCGGGCATTTTGATCTACTCGATGTAGGACTCCTAACATTGCCATGCCCTTTAAGAGTCGACGTCCACGACGACTTTCACTCTATCGGCACTGACCCGATGGTAGCCCTTTCCTTTTTGGATGCTTCACTCACCTATCTGTATTCGGTGGAACACCTTAATCCAGCCTATAGGTAGCCCTTTCTGTGGTTCAACTCTCAATGAAAGCACCAATTGTTAGGACTTTAGCCAATGAAGAGAGCCCAACCCAAAAGACTAATCCAATAAATGGGAGAGCCTCATGGCTTAAGTACCACATCAAACATTTTGATCTACTCGATGTATGACTCCTAACAAACTTCCAATAATAGGATCCGAAAACTAGAAATAGACTTCAAAGAAGTGACACCAGAGAAAAAATGCATATCAAATGTTACGGTAAAAAGAATTATGCAACTCATGAATAAGTGCACTACAAACCAATACATGATTTTTCTCATCCATGTCCTTGTGTCTAGCTATAACTCGAAATCCACAATTACCATCCCCTTTAACATTCACAATATTTTCAAAGAAAGGTATCATGATCTTTGGTATTTGTGTAATGTATGGTAAATTCTAAAAAGGTTGTGTAGTAAGCGTCTAAGCTTGTGAGTGGGAGTAAGTGCCAAGACGTGCACCTTTCCTCTTTGGAAGTGATATCTTGGTTTGTGATGATTGACTATCGAGATTTTTAGAATCAACACGCTCTCACATACAGGGGAATCGACCGTGGATGTCTCTTTTGGTATACCTCACCCTTTTAGGTGCTCCCTTGGTTACCACCTTTCTTGGAGGTAGAGACAACATTGTGTCTTCTGGAAATCGTAGTTGATGCATCACCTCTTTGAGACGTTCTTAAATGTCGTTCCACTCCTCCATCATGGAAAAATCATCATCAACCTATTCTCCATGTACACTTAACCTTTGTCAATGAGGGTGTACGTCATCCAATAGAATCGACGATTTTTCCTTTCTCTTCATGGCAATAATACATGCACAAGGTAACTCGTAAAATGTCTTTTGCACACAAGTACAATCTTCCTTAGCAAAGTCGAATGTCCTGGAGTGTGTTAATTCGTCATAGACAAAACCCAATGCGGGTCTAGATACATAACCCTTCAACTCAGAGAACAAAAAGTGTCTTTTGTATTTGTGTTCTAAGACAATTTTGTTCCTCCCAAAATTTGTTTGTATCTCACTAAGCTAGATAGCCAACATTTTGTCTATTTCATCCCAGCATGTTGCCAAATCTCCCATACTACTCCACAAATATTTTTTCAACTTTCCATGAGCTGATTCAACAACGTTGGTGGTTCTACACCCTAGATGCAAGACTTTATTCGTCCATGCCCTCACAAATTTTTCCTTAACGAGGTTCAAAATTGTGGTTTCAACATATGCAAGAAATTTTGGAAATGGTTTGCATACATCTTTGAATCGCAATAAGACACTTGCATATGAATCCTCTATAGGAGATTCGACCAAATCTTTCCAAGCGCTCATGATTTTGTCAACATCATCACTATGCTTCTGCTCCTTCTCTTCCTTCACTTCTTTCTCATCAACTTTTGCATCCCTAGGTTTCACTTTGAGTCTACAATCCGTGATGCACTTAGAATTTACATTCTTCCCAATATGAACATAACAAAGTATAGTGTATGTTTCATGGAGAACTTTGGGAATGACATTTATCAGAGCATTGTTCATGTCGGTGACAACCACCTTAGGCATGTTGAGTTCTGAGGACAAAAGACCAACTAACATTTCAAGTGCCCAAGTAAAGTAATCCTTTTGATCAAAGGAAAGAAAGACAAAATCAACAGCATATGTCATGTTGGTAGAGGTGACACCAACAATCTCAAATAATGGCATTCGGTAAAAATTGGTTTTGTAAGTGGAATCCATGACCAAAACAGTCGGAAAAGGGTTCAACATATTAATTGACTCCGGATAAGCAAAAAATATGTCTTCAAGAGTGGTTTCCTCACTATCTTCCTCAAGAGTGATCCTCCAACTTCGATATCAAGTATTGCATCTCCGTCTTGTCACCTATTATCCCCTTGTGCCATCTAGTCCGCACATTGTACACTTGTTTGATAGCCGTCAAACTTTATTTGTTTTTTGCTTCAAATCCGAGAGAATATTCCTAGGCACCACCAAATTCTTTGTCATGTCGATAACTCTTTTCTTCTCCTCCTTTTTTATTATACCCACAAGAAGGTGGCCGACTAACTTTGGCACCAACTCATGGTTGTGAATTCCACTAAGCATTGCCAACCACTAATCATTTGTAACCTTATCAAAGAAACCACATAACCTAAACGGACAATCACATTTCCTTGAGCTCGTGCCTTCAAGTTTTGGTTTCTTCCTCGTCTTTGGTGGTTTGTATTCACCACTCCTTTCACATTGCAATGTCAATGTTAGCCTTTTTAAACAAGATTTATCTATAGATATAGTAAATCCAGCCTTTGTCGCTTGTCGACGAGCCCAACCAAGTAAATCAAATCGCTCTCGCCTTTTTTCCTTTGTTAAAAAAAATGAGGCGTTGTCTACTTCATAACTGTGAAGCATGGCAACACAGGTAGGTACCGATTTAGGTTTTTCTTCAATGTGAGCTTGAAAGAGAATTTTGACTTTCAACTTCATATTAACGGTTGGTTTGACATCCCCGAAAGCTTCAGTTATGGCCGGTTTCGACTCAACGCCATCATCCGCCACATTTTCAACCATCACTATGTCTATTAAATAACAAAATAAGAAGGGGGAAAATATAAATAACGTGTGCAACAATCTAACAAAAAATAAAAGTTGGCGCAAAATTTCAAAAAACTGGGCGTTACACCTGCGTGACTTAAGTCACGTGAGCTTTACACCTACGTGAGTTAACTCATGTTAGCCCAACGTGAGTTAACTCACGTTCCACCTTTATTCCAGACTGACGAACCAACCCCAATAACCAGCAAAATCAAATGAGTTTAGAAGATACATTACCTGATTTTTTTATGCTTGATGAGCGTAGAAGATTTTCACCCAAGAATTCGTACTTTTTGGCTTTTTGGAGGTTAAGAGGGAAAGAAAATGGATGTTGGAGTGTGGGACTGATCAGTGATGGGTTTTGTACCAAACCAGTGCATCCATCCCACGTGAGTTAAGTCACGCTGGGTTACAACCTGCATGAGTTAACTCACACTGAAAGTACCAAGCGTGACTTAAGTCATGCAGGGGTAGTTTCGTCAATTCAGTTGGGAGTGAACGTTTTTTGTTGTGAGAAGAACAATTTTCTATAGATATATTGGAGATTTAAATTACATACATCATTATTGGGTCATGAGGGAGGTTTGAAGGGACCATTCATTTTTACCCAAAACTTGGTCATCTCACTTATAAAGTGTTCAACCTCTACTACTTTTTTAAGTCATGTTGGATTTGTAATTCACACTTACTACACAACAATCATATGTGCATTGTCATGTTGAGGAGAAAGTATAATAAATTATTTGTAAAAATTATGACATAAATGTTTAAATTTAGTTCTTTTCAATGACTTTGTATACGCATATCTTTTTGTTTTACTTTTATTAAGGTGATAAAATTTATTTAAAAAAAGAAGGAAAAAACAAGATTGGGGACAAGAAAAACAAGTAAACACCTAAGGAAATAGGAAAGAAACCATCCTAAGAAGCATAGGTAGGTGGGATATTGAGACTAAAGCAAACAGACTCCTAAGAGTTAAAAGGCAGAGTAACCCAACCAAACAAAGTTAAATCAGAATTGACGATTTCTATCTCTCTAAAGCTTTGACTTAAGCCAACGAAGAGAGCCCAACACAGACAGGCCGGCCCATAGTCCGTCGAGGCTGGGCTATGGCATTGGGCCTCAATTTTTTGGGGGCCCAAAATACTTTTATTTTTTATTTGAAAGGCACTACAATAAATGTTATATAGATTAAAAGTGGAAAACTATCAAACTGTTCACAGTGCTGTAGTGGCGAAGTTGGTGGTGACTCGGGTTCAAGTCCCACTGGACTATTTTTTTCTAATTTTTTTTTATAGTGTTTTATTTTATTTTTTTTGGGCCCAAAATTTAAATTTTTGTACATCTCTCAAAAGATTAAAACCGGGCCTACGGATTTGTTGGGCCGGCCTTGAACACAGATTACTAGTCCAATAGGTGGAAGAGTCTCATGGCTTAAGTACCGCATCAAGCATTTTGATCTACTCGATGTAGGACTCCTAACATTGCCACGCCCTTTAAGAGTCGACGTCCACGACGACTTTCACTCTATCGACACTTACTCGATGGTAGCCCTTTCCTTTTTGGCGGCTTCACTCACCTATATGTATTCGGTGGAACACCTTAATCCAGCCTATAGATAGCCCTTTCTGTGGTTCAACTCTCAATTAAAGCACCAATTGTTAGGTCTTTAGCCAATGAAGAGAGCCCAACCCAAAAGACTAATCCAATAAGTGGGAGAGCCTCATGGCTTAAGTACCACATCGAGCATTTTGATCTACTCAATGTATGACTCCAACAAACTTCCAATAATAGGATCCGGAAACTAGAAATAGACTTCAAAGAAGTGACACCAGAGAAAAAATGCATATCAAATGTTATGGTAAAAAAGAATTATGTAACGACATTGGTGTATTGTCTACATGATCATATATTATATTTATTTACTAAAGTAGCTATAATTTTGCAAGGTTGTTTTTGATACATGAGAAACATAAATCAGTAGTTCAGGTAAAGTATAAAAATACAAACATTATGACACAGAAATAAAATTATATACTTAGGACAAAAACAACGTACAAAATCCATCAATGCACCTCGCATAAAGAGATGGACTATAATATGGACATTCAGCATCACTCTCACAAGGAGTTTCAGGAATTTCAACTGCAATGTCAAATAAGAAAAAAATGTTACTAAAAGCCAAAAGGTGATAAAATATTGTGAATAAGATTAATTAGAAAATGGTGTGAAAAATAACATACCACTATTAGTTACAACAAGAAGTAGAGAAAGAAAGCTGATCAAAGCATGAACAAAAATGAGAATTTGAGTCATATTTTTTCACCTTTACATGTTATAAATTTGATCCCTATATAACTAAAAATTTCATGTTTTATTAATTTCAATTAAATTTATTTTAGCACTTAGGATTTACTACCAGCCATTTATAAAATTGAAATTAATGTTAAATGTCTCTAATAAAAATATTGTGTTTATCTCTTTACCTTACTCAATTGATAACTTAACCTTCCTAAAGATCTCAATTAAAATCTTTGATAATTATGAAAACAACTAGTTGTTATACAACGCATCGAAGATGTGAAAAATCATTTATTATAAATTAAACTAATATAAGATGATGATTCTTTTTGGGTAAAATTACACGATTCGTCTATTAATTTAATTTTAGGTAACACTTTGGTCCTTTATCCTTTTTTGTTTCGATTTAGTCCTTTTTATTATAAAATGTCAACATATATAGTTATCCTTTTTATCAAAAAATAATCAAAAACTCCAAAAAAATTCATCAAACTCATAAACAAACCCAAATCTTCATCATACAAACCTAGAAAATCAGATTTCATTGAAAAAATTTCATAAAAAATGATAAGATATTGTCATTTTATAACGTAAAGGAATAAATCGGAACACAAAAAGATAAAAGACGAAAGTGTTGCCTGAAATTAAGTTAAGGGACGAATTGTGTAATTTTGCCTACTTAGAATTGAAATCCCCACAACTTGGAACCTCCCCTGGAGTAAATAGTCACCACGAGATCCAAATCCAAATCTAGATCTACCACCACAAACCATCCGACCATCACCATAAAAACCACCACAAACCACCATGAACTACCCCGAGAACCACCACAAAAAACTAGAACCAGGACCACCACAAAGCCCCTCCGAAAACCATCACAAACCCCCATAAAAAATGCAGCAAACCAACACCACCATGAACGCTAGCGATGAAGAAAACGATCGTCAGGAGAAAATGGTGACCGAGTGATGCGTATGGCCAAAGTGAGTCATCACACCACCAACGATTATATCTACATCACTGAGGATATAGGTTTGATTGGGAGGGAGGAGGGCGACAGTGGAGATCTAGAGAGGTCGGAGAAATGTTTTCATTGGTAATTTCGTAATGTTTCGTAATAAGCTTTGATGTGGGAACAACAATTTTCAAGCTATTATTTGGTAAAACCCTAATAAATTAGAAGCCCAACCCAATTGTCATTAAAATTGTGTGTCCTTAGGATGGGAAATATGTATGCGTTGAAAATTATGTTGGTGATTCTTAATATGTGTCTTTAGGATATATGTTAGAAATTATGTATTAGAAATTGTGTAATACTTAACATGACTCTTTTACATATTTCAACAGTATATGAAATAGGTAGGGAAAGAGAGAGATATGTAAGAGAGAAAATAGAGGGATAGAAAAGAGAGATAGAGGGGAAAAAAGATAGAGACGAGATAAGGTAGAGAGTAATGAGTGAGATATAAGAAGGAAAAAGAGAGAGGGTACAAATGAGACAAGGGTGAAGTCAGCTCAATTGGTTTAAGCTAATGAATTAAAGTAGTTGAGAAGTTAAATGGCCATCTATGAGTAGAAAAAAAAAATTAACATATCACGAACATTTGTCAAAAAAGAAATTATTTTGGAGGTTAAAACACTTTTCCCTTTCAATTTTTTTAGAAAATTGATTGATTGTTGTGGATATATTTGCTTTTTAAAATTTTTATCATTGCTTTAATTACTCTAATTTTTACATCCGCGGGATGCACTGATTTTTAACTTATATTGCTTCCCTTACAACTTTAGTTATCCTTATTTGTTAATTTTATTAGGTCTGCAGCAACTTAACCTAATAATTTTCCTCTAAAATGCGTTAGCAGCAATTTAGGTTAGCAGCAATTTAACCTAACAAATTTCATCTAAAATGCAGCGCACCAATTTAACCTAACAAATTCCCTCTAAAATGCAGCAATCCCTGATATTTCTCCTCACTAATGAGCTTTTCATTCCTATCATGGTGTGTCATCGTTTATATATATATATATATCTATTGTTTTTGTAGACTCTTTTTTTCTTTTTGACAAGTTGTTGTACACTTATTTAATACGTTTACAAACAGAATATCCTAATTTCCATGCAAACCCGACCACCCTAATTTTCATGCAAACTCGGTTATATATAACAAACCCTAAACCGTGTTTCTCTCAACAACAACAAAAAACCCTAAACCGTGGTAAATTACACAGACAGCCGAAGAATCATATATTTTGATATTTTGATTTTTACCTCCTAATAAAATTAATAAATAAGGATTCTACCTCCTTCCCTTATTCTATTTGTGCAATTCGAAATTTAAAATGATGTTGACTATTCCTGCGTCCCTTCCAATTCTCATGCCAAAATAAACGCATGGTTTTAGGAATAGTGGCTATTATTAAGGATTTTTTTCTCTTTTAAGAATAAAAGATTTTTGCTCTTTATTAAAATTTAATTTGAAAGATTAATTAAAGATATGCACGCGTGTTATTGGAACGGCAAAGAGAAACACATGCTTTCAATGTACAGATTCATTCCTAGCTTCATTCCTTTACTTTCTCATCAGTTCCCACAGCGTTCCCTTCTTGCAGCTCATCGATTCCCATCGCTTCACCTCCAAATAATGTATAATTGGTTAACTATAATTGATCAGATGTCAACCATACATAGTTCGGTGCAGTTTTGGACAGGGAGATTAATGGTTATATAAATTCTTTGGTGTATATTTTTCACAGTCCGCATCATATGCAACATCTATTTTCGTTAGTAAGTTCTTTTGTGTATGTTTTGCAGAAAAATTGGGCAAGAGATCTGCGGGGTTTATCTCCAACTGTTATGGCAATGGGGTATTGCAACTATTTTTGTAAGCATCTATATGTGACTATGGTTCCTAATTTTTTTTTTGTATTGATTAATAGTGATCATAGGTTCGTGTTTTTATTTTCAATTAAAGAGTGACTATTTATTGTTGCTTACTTACTTGCACATGCAACCACAGTCTACTATGTTTTAACTCTTTACCTTCTTTGTATAATGGATCATCATGAGACCACATAGTAGAATTTCAGAAATCTTAGATTCAATTTTCTATGATTGGCTGCTTGAGCATTATATTTGTATGAAAATCCTCACATATCAACATCGGTGGTTTTTTTTTTTTTTTTACGACATTAAACTTTTTCCTCTTTG
>Ga0228710_1010118_pt1 | contig 12759 bp, 13 predicted proteins | sample MedpolnodulmetaG_FD_177995 | JGI IMG/M metagenome (GOLD analysis project Ga0228710, IMG submission 177995) | Root nodule microbial communities from Medicago polymorpha collected in Santa Monica, California, United States - pink nodules | ecosystem: Host-associated > Plants > Roots > Nodule...
AAAACTCCTCTTGCATGCTTTAGTTTATTCATATTTTCTTCAAAAGAATCACTTGTTTTGGTGTTGAATTCCTTCCTTTCTATCCACAAGGAACCATGTCAGCTATGGTTGCAGGTACCTCTGCCACTTTCACCACAAGGAGTAACCACTCCATCAAAAACACTCACCTCAGACCTTCCAAGACACTCACTCCTCCATGTCAGGTACTGTTCTTTTCTTTGCATGATTACCTTTGGCCGATATGTAAGTAAAGTCTGATCAAATATTGTTTTAGCCAGGATTTGAACTCGGGTTTTCTCAAACAAGTCGTCTTTCACTGAAGTTCATTAATCACTTGAACTCAATGCTAATACAATCTAGAATCATGTCTTTAATACTTTTTTGTCTTGCTATTGTATATGCAGAAAACATCTTTGCTAGGACTCTCACTTCATGAAGCCAAAAGGGGTGTTTCAGGATCCTTCCTAGGTGGCAACAAAAGTGGTTCTTCGTCCATTGCTAGAAAGAGACTTGAGATCACTGCAAGAACTGCTGGAGCTTCAAAGACAATTGAAGCTGAGGTTGACAAGCCACTTGGTCTCACTTTAGGCCAAAAGAATGGTGGTGGTGTTGTTATAACTGTCGGTATCTTGCTCAATTTCCCATTAATTCAATGTTTTCATTGGTTTAGTTGCATGCAGCACCGACATAAGTGAGTGTCTGACACGACACCGACACATATGGTTACTTTCCAGTATTTCACGTTCTCAAAATATTATTTGTGTCGATGTGTTAGTGTTGTGTCCTATGTCTGATATCCTTGTCTGCGTTAGTGCTTTTTGGTTTAAAGGGAATGATTTCAATTTCTGAATGAAGATGCGTATTATCTTGTTTAGGCTGTTGAAGGTGGAGGGAATGCAGCAAGAGCAGGGTTAAAGTCAGGGGACCAAGTTCTTTATACTAGCAGTTTCTTTGGAGATGAATTATGGCCAGCAGATAAGCTTGGATTCACGAAAACAGCAATCAACGCTAAGCCTGACTCTGTCTACTTTGTTGTCAGCAGGTATTTTCTTGCCTTTTGCAACTAAACTTTGTTCCATTTCCTTAATTGTATCCATTCTTTTGCTGACATAGGTTAGTTTTTATGGGTTAAATATGTTTTTAATTCCTATAAAATTTCATATGTAGTCTCTGCATAAATTTTGTTCGATTTGATTTCATAGGGACTAAACGAAGGCACTAAAAACACTCAATTTCTGTAAAAATTAATGAAAGTAGGGCTAAATTTGAATAAAATTTAGTTTTATAAGGACTAAACTGAAAAGGTCGTAGTTTTATAGGGACTACAAACATAGTTAACCCTTATTGTTATTGTTACAAAAATGTTTTCGGTGTCATTTTCCCCTTGCAACGCTGCCTTGTATATATAGTGGTGAAATGTGATACATGATAAGAAATAAGATATGGAAAATTGACGGTAAGACTTAAATAAATTCAGTATGCAATCTAATGAATTGTTGTGTGTGAAGAGTATACTGTGGCACCTATTTTGTTTATCATTTGCTTAGCAGCTGCAATGACATAACAACCTGACTATTTTCATGTTTTTGTTATGAAGAGGTGGTGCTGATGTAGATGTTAAAAGGCTTCCAAAACGTCCTGCTCCTCCTCGCTTCGGGAGAAAATTGACCGAGACTCAAAAGGCAAGAATCGTTATTCATTTTGGAGTGAATTTCATTCATTCATGCACACCTTTTCTTCCTAGTAGTATTTATTTATCATCTATTCTAAAGATGTCCATTTTACATGATTGAATGGTTAATAATCAAGTGTACACCACCACCATGCAGGCTAGAGCTACTCACATTTGCCTTGACTGTGGATACATATACTTCTTACCAAAATCTTTTGATGACCAGGTAAGTCCATCACATATTACATATATAAAAAGTTTACCTAAAAATAATTGCCAAGAAACTTTATCTTTTTTTATCTATATAGCACCAACACTTCATATTGAAAGCGTCTGACATGTATTTTTTTGAAAAATGTCTGACATGTATTGGGTCAGACACTCACTTGATACCAACGAATGTGGTTACATTTAATTTTTTTCAAATTATGGTCGATTTCTACTTGTGTCATATCTGGTTTTTTGAACATTATTTATGTTTTTGCAGCCGGACACATATAGTTGTCCTCAATGTCAAGCACCAAAGAAGAGGTTTGCTGAGTATGATGTTAACACAGGAAGAGCTATTGGTGGTGGAGGGTTGCCTCCTATTGGAGTTATTATTGGACTTGTGGCTGGTTTAGGTGCTGTTGGAGCTTTGCTTGTTTTTGGTCTTCAGTGATAGTTTATACTAGTATCATTATACATTAGTTTTATTGATTTTCATGACTCCAAAGATATGTCCAATCTTGGAGTTTGTATCTCAGAAATTCCTTTATTGTATGTGCAAATTGAAGGCTTATGTATGAGATTGAACATTTGCTGCAAAATGAATTCAGACTATCATGAAAGCTACATGTGGTAATTTGATTGTCAAATGGTTATTAGTGTTTCCTCAAAAAAAAAAAAAAAAAAAAAGGTTATTAGTATCATTCAATTAATAATTTATACTACTTATTTACTATTTTTTTAAAAAGAAGGCATATAATTTGTGTTTTTCTAAATGTGCACATCGAAAGTTGTATGAATTATTGAAATTTAAAATATTCAAGATAAAAGTAACGAAATCTCATCCTAAAAGTCAAAATTTGAGGTTCTTTTTTAAGATGAACTTTTCAATTTTTTTTGAAAGTGTCTAAAAAAAGTTGATTAAATAAACAAAATAAGTAAGTTTTTATGGAGAATGCTAACCAATAATCCTTCAGCATTGGCTAAGCAATCAAAATAAGTAAGTACAAAATTTTTATTTAAAGATTCATTAACCAGTGTCTTGCTCCAAGAACATCGGTAAACAAGACCCACATTTTACAGTTTTGAGACAACCCCGTCTAATTGATCCGCCCTGATACATGTTGAAGAGCAGGTCATGAAAGACCAACCCGCAAACTCTTTAAACCTCAATTTAAATGGGTTGGTCAACATTGTCATCTCTAGAAGTTAACAACTTAACTCAAAAGTAGAAATAAATTTGAAATGATAATAGTCATTTTGGTCATTCAATATATTAAAATTCTAAAATAGTCATTAATTATGCACTTAATTAATCAAAACTAGACCATTGACCCGTGCTGACGCACATGTCATATCGATAGTAATAATGGACAAAGAAATACGAAATAATATAATAATGCAATGACATAGTTCATTTTATAGTGACACTCTAACTTTAAATATATGTTCGTGACACTAACTTTTAATCCCAACTTGTGATTAAGAAGTCCCAAAGTAATAACTGTGTTGAGAAATTTAAGAGTATGAACATCACCTGCTTGAGAAATTCGGGAGTATGAACTTCATCCACGTTTTATAACTTTATATAGTATTTTAATATTACTTTACGTTAGTATGATTTGAATTAAAAAACCATTAAAAAAAATAAAAGAGTCCTTAATTTGCAAGATAGTTTGGAACATTAGAATAATGGTAGCAATTTATCCTTCACTTGTTCCACTTTTAATAGAGTTCTCATGTGGTGAACATCATGGGTAAACTGTGTGACAGAAGAAGGGGCAATACGTGTATTAGTAAAGCATAGAAAAATCATGAAAAATTTAAAAGCTAAACTAAGATTCTCATAAAAGAAAAACGATACACTTGCATGCAAATTTTTATACAATTGTCTTAAATTGAATTGTTCATCAAATTTAGTTATCTACATACTACACAAACCATCGTTACAATAAATTGATATTCAAACCATCCCTACAATAACTTGATATTCATTAGGAATAAATTTATAAAAGTAAAAAATTTCTAAACATTGCATTGCATTTGTCCTACATACAAATAGTTAAATTGTGGTTAAGTAAACAACTTTACCTTTAAAATGAATCACTAGTGAGCATATATATCTACAAATGAAACCTGGAATGGTGAGTGAAATGGAATGGTGACCAAATGAAACCAAAGGGATTATTAAGAAAACTGCAAATGACCCAACAACAGCTGCAAATGACTGCAAATGAAACCAAACTGAATCAAAAGCTGAATAGAATCAAAACTGACAAATCAAAAGCTGAAAACTGCAATAGAATCATCAACCAAAATCAAAATGGAATCGGAATAGTATAACTAACAATGGAATTGTCATTTAAATCGTTAATCAAAATCGATATCAAATTTAGAAAGAAAAAATTGAATAAGAAATTGAGAAAGAACGAATTGCAGACCTCCATTGACGGTGGTCTTCCGACCACGGTGCCGGAAGTGGAGGCGATGGGAACATAATAGAGAGAAGATGAACCAAGAATGTATGAAAGGAGGCGATATGAATCTAGGAGAAATGGGAGAAGAGGCAAATTTTATTTGTTTAGCAACAGTTATGGCGATTTGTTTTGATAAGAATGAGTGATTATGTTTAAGAGTAAGAGAAAGGAAACGATGGAAACGATTTTGCTTTGTTTTCAATAAAAATAGGACAATCAGTTTGGAAACAATTTTGTTTTGTTTTCAATAAAAATAGGATAATTAGTTTAGGTCGTAGGGAAACATATCACAAAAATAGGAAACAATTTTGATATTTAGTTTGGATATGATTTTGTTTTGTTTTTTAATAAAAGGAAATAACAGGAGCGATCTGTTGTTTTTTTGTTATGGATAAGAATAGGAGGATCTGTTTATTTGTTTAGTAAAATTAAGCAAAAAAAATTAGGAGTGATTTGTTTATTTTAATGAAGCGATTTGTTTATTTTGATTTCCATAACAATTAATATTTTGTTTAAATTAAATAGGGTTAATATAGTAAAATTAAACAGAAAAATTAAGGTAAATCTATGACAAAATACTGCTTACGAGTTAACAACTTTAAATAATAAGAGATGAGTTACGTAAATACTCCTCCGTTAATATATATGAAAATGACTAATACCAAAATTTAAAACGGCAAAGTATGGTGTGTGCTTCCCTTGCATTGGTCAAACTGTCTTAGTCGGTTCCAATGAGTAGAGACAACCGTTACTTTGCGGAACATTTCTAAATTCTAATCCCATTTTTTCTATCAAATTTCTCGCTATTCTTCTTCTTCTTCTTCTTCTTCCTCATATCACTATAACTGCTTTAATTAATCAGAAGCCAACAAGGTACTGAAATCAAATCCTTCGTTTTCTGCTTTAATTTTTTTTTCAAACCAAAGACTATTTCAATTCAAATTTCAAATTTTTGAATTTTCAACTTTACCAAGTCAAATTTCAAATTATTATTTCACGAAAAATCAATTTTCAAATTTTTAGCGCTTTCTTCCAATTTTCTTTATTTCACCTTTGTTTCTTACTTCAGTAAACATAAAACGTTTCTTAATTCTTACTACTATAATTTTATTTTTAATAATTATGTATTATTAAGCTTTTTTTAAGTGTTTATGATCCATTCTTTAATACACATTGAAATTGTTTATTATAAGAATAAGAATCACTACTTAATTTGATAATAGAAATTAATATTAAATAATATAATATATGAATGCAATGTACAGTTATTTGACTTTTTGTGATGATTACATACACATGACAATTTTTTAAAATTCTATAACTCTGGCATCATTTGGCTTTTGCTTCAAACAGATCTTCGTGTTCTCCAAATTCATCATAAATTCATGATTATGAAGCTATTATGTGAAATTTAGCAAAGTTCATAAACGGGTTGCTTTGTTTTTCAGGTAAAGACTTGTTTTTGCAATACCCTTTAAGAAGTTATGTTGAGTTCAAGATTGTTTCTTTGTTTTTATGCACTTCATCTGTTTGAAGAAAAGCCTAGTTGAAAAAAAAAAATACCCATTTTGCTAGTTTAACTTGATTTGTGATTTTCTGCAATTTGGGGTTTCTGATTTGGGAATTAATAGGTGTTGTAACCTTGTGCTCCTTTTTATGTGATTGTTATGAGATAAATTTTCTATCTTTGTTGCACCTTGATTTTGTGCTTTTAGTTTATGAATAGATTGGTTGTATTTTAACAAGTAATTGAGCTCAAATGATTAACGAACTCGATGAATCATTTAGGGAAACACAAATTCGATTCCTCGATGGAGTAATTCTTGGCCAGACTTTACTTACTTCTTGGCCGAGTTCCAAATTTTGCTATTTTATTGTACTTCTGGATAATACAAAAGTAAACTGTATTAATGTCTTAATCTGTAAAGCTAAGGATGTTAATACTACCTAAAGTAGAATATGTCCATATTGAAGAGGAATCATTTTTTCCTCTTTTAACTTTTTTCATTCCCTATTGATTGTAAAGTAAATGCTCTGAGATGGCTTAACTTGTTGTATAGCTTTTGGATATTCCAACTGAATATTTTCCTAATGAAACAGTTGTTAGCCACTGCATAACTAGGTGGCAGTGTTATTATGTTATTTCTTCTTCTGGATCTGTTCATGAAGTCTGTTTCAATACTTTCCTATTTTTTCCTTCAAAAAGAAAAATACTTTCCTATTTTTTGTTTTAAAAAGTTGTGTAATATTCTGCAAAAAAAATAAAATTGATGGAGATGGACATGCTTTTGATAATTGAACCTAACACTTTCATCTAATTACTACCTAACACTTTCTTCTTAATGTTCTTGAGTGGTGGTTTGAGGGCTGTGGCTTGATGTTACGGTATTTTCCTGTCTTATTGGAAGATCATACGATTAGTTAAATTGATATTACTAGATATTAGGGGAGGAAATTGTAAAACAAAAATAAACAAAAAAAAAGGATTTTTCACCTGCCCCCGTGCAGAATTATCAACAAAACCTTACTGTTCTGATAATAAACTTGGACGTAGTTTATGGAAAGGTTAACGTTTAAGTTCCAGTGGATAAACTTGCTGCAGGAACTATTTATCAACTGCCACTCATCCTTAGGAGTCAAGTGATTACAGTAGTTGTATGTTTTTAATACTTGAGATGGATTGAGAGTCGTGCATGCGTTAAAGAGAGAAGTGACAACGCTAAAAATTACAGATGGGAATGTTATTTGATAAAATATTTGGAATGAAATAGCTGCACTAATGTATGAATAATTTCTGGCAACAATTCAAAATAGGTGGTGCTAGTTTAACTTGAAATGCGGGTATGAACAATAGGTTATCCCAAAAACTTTATGTATTTATTTATAGCAAGAGAAATCCTTCTAATTAAAAAGCTACAAAATACTTTGTTAAACAAGAAATTAATGATTTACAAGGCTATGAGAGTTGCATTCGATATCTCATGTAAACTTTTGTGTTTAATTCCATGATCTATTCCGATTTCCCAAGCTTATAGTTTTACAAACCGTGCTTGGCTTTCTTTTATCCTGGTGTACAATTTTTGCTGTCAAGTTCTCTGTATAGTAATTGTAACATTTTCCTGTTTATTTTCACACTTGGTTAGGTAAAACAAGTTTGGTCGGAGTGTGTGTTGCCATTGTTACTCTGCTGATAGCCTGATACTCTTCTATATGATATAGCTTGGTCCTCTGTCCTTTTTACATCTCTTATGGTGACTGGAAGGAAGACACACACGTTGGAGTGATGGTGATTATGACTCAACCAGTGAAAACAATAATTTCATCCTATCGCGACCATGATAAGAATTCCCGTCTTTCTCCCTTGTCTCCTTGTCGGCATGGGACTCGCCAATGGCGCCCAACCCGGCTTGGTAGCTTGGCCGTTGCAATAGCAGCACTTCTCCTGTTTACCACCGCTTGGCTTTCCCTTGTCTTCTCTGATGCAACTACCTGTTGCTTTCATCGCGTAAAAGACTGGGAAGGTAGACACCACTTTTTCCCCTGGAACAAGTGCACTCCTCTTCACCTATCAAAAGCAACAATACCTCCTACCCTCCAATTTCGGACAACGTTAGATCATCCTAACAATGGTAGCAGTATCACAGAACAAGAAGGTTTGTCAGTTCAACATATTGTTTTTGGCATAGCTGGATCATCTCGGCTTTGGAAACGGAGGAAGGAATATATTAGACTATGGTGGCGTCCCAATGACATGCGTGGCCATGTGTGGTTAGAGGAAAAAGTGGTTGAAGAACATGGAGATGAGTTATTACCCCCAACCATGATTTCTGGAGACATTTCGTACTTCCGTTACACTAATCCCATAGGTCACCCTTCTGGCCTCCGGATTTCTCGCATTATCAAAGAAAGTTTTCGCCTTGGTCTCTCTGATGTGCGTTGGTTTGTCCTATGTGACGATGATACCATCTTCAACGTGAATAACCTGGTTGACGTTCTCAGCAAGTATAATTCCTCTGAAATGATTTACATAGGTAGCCCTTCAGAGAGTCATTCAGCTAATACCTATTTTAGCCACTCAATGGCCTATGGTGGTGGTGGGATTGCAATAAGTCATCCACTTGCGAAGGCTCTCTATGAGATTCTTGATGAATGCATTGAAAGGTACCCTGGGCTTTATGGTAGTGATGATAGACTGCATGCCTGCATCACTGAACTTGGCATTCCACTTACCCGGGAGTATGGTTTCCACCAGGTACTTCATTGATATCCGTTCTTTTGGGCTTAAGCCCCTCTTATTTTATTTAAAAAAAAAAACAGTATTTTCTTTCGAACATTTGTCAGATGTATTACATGATGATAATGCAGCCATTTCATCCCTTAGAATTTGTAATTGATCGGCACCACTTTTTCTTTTAATCTTTCAGTGGGATATAAAGGGTGATGCTCATGGTCTTCTATCCTCTCACCCAATAGCACCATTTGTGTCAATTCATCATGTTGAAGCTGTCAATCCCTTTTATCCTGGTTTGAGCTCTTTGGACAGCCTGAAGCTTTTCACAAAGGCCATGAGGGCTGCACCCAGAAGCTTTTTGCAACGTTCAATATGTTATGACCATTCCCGGCATCTAACATTTTCAGTCTCACTTGGTTATGCCATTCAAGTCCTGCCTAACATTGTTTTTCCCCGTGAGCTGGAGCGCTCTGAACGAACCTATTCTGCTTGGAATGGTATTAGTCAAAGGAATGAATTTGATTTTGATGCTAGGGACCCACACAAATCTGTGTGTAAGAAGCCCATTCGCTTCTTCTTGAAAGATACTGGAAGAGAGGGTAATGCTTCTTGGGGTTCATATGTTCGGAATAAAGATAAAGATGATTTCAAAAGGAGACTTTTCTGCTTTCCTAACTTTCCCCCTCTACACAATGTGCAAAAGATCCAAGTAGTGGCTCAGCCTTTGAGCAATAATTGGCACTTGGTATGTTTCACAGTTCTTGAGCATTTCCTTTGATGTTATTGCTAGTTTTCAATCATAGTGACATTTCTAAATTCAACTGTTTGGTTGTCCTAGGTACCGCGTCGTCTCTGTTGCAAGCCAAGCCAAACTAGCAAGGAAATGCTCCAAATCTCAGTTGGACAATGTGGGAATTGGGAAGGGGCCTTTTAGCTCTGTATACTGATTGTGTAGATCGGTTGTGAAATGGCATGTTAGTATTTACTCTCGTGTTTTTTTTACATGATTTGGCCTTTTGAGTGGAGAGCTAGTTCTATGCGGCATTTTTTTCACCTTGAATTGAGCTTTCTTGAACTTCTGATTTCTATGTAGAGAAAGGTTTCTAACACCAAGATGTGAGTATTCAATTTTTTCCATATATCTTCTCATTTTCTCTTTTATAGTTTGTTCTCTTCATAATTTAGAACAGTTTACTAGGGATTGGAATAGGACATCCATCAATAGGTCTATGCTGTAGAATTAAAAAACAAGGTTCTAATATTCCTTCTGTAAAGTCACAATACCGTACATATAATTTTTTGTGAACAATTATATATTTCTGATATTTCTCTTGACCCCAACCCCAAACACAAATTATAGATATCACTAACACTAAAAATTACATTAAAATTATCTCTACTGATTGGTGCAATCAGTTGGTTTAAAGGAGATTGTCTTTCTGTCTAAATCGAATCCCATCAAAATGTTTGATTGAGCAAAATTACCAAATATATAGTCTCCATCAGTGCTGCCAGCCATTGCAAAGCAAAATACCCCATCTTTTGGTGGAATGAAGGTTTGTATTGGCAGCAATTGCACATCTGCCCCCTCAAAATGAGCGGTCAAGATTGGCCCTTCTAAATTTGTCTCACTTCTGTAACAAAGTTGTGTGCCTAAATCCGGGTCATCCTCAATCGGTAACAGGCTACTCTGTACTTTCAGCTCCTCGACCAGACGGTCATAAAATTCTTGTGGGATATATGTTGCAGGTGTACCTGAATCAATCATTATATTCCCCTTGGAAAGTGTCTCAGAAGAATTAAATGAAACAAATTTGTCTCCAACGCTTATTCCTTCGAGTGTGACTAAATAAGAAGTTTGACCTTCCTCAGAGACCAAAGGAGTTGTAACTACTCCTTCACCTGAAACATCACTGTCTTCACCAAAACTGATTGTTCCTGAAGTGTGTGCATCAGTATGAAAAGGAACCAGGCACTGGGAGAACCTTTTGCCCCCATAAAGTGTGCCAATTTGTGAAACAAGTGACAGAGGCCCTCCACCCATTCCAATGATTCCCATATCGTTTTCGTTGAAAGTTCCTGAGTTGCTATGTCCGCACCCAAATATAATGTCTCCAACAACAACAGGGTCGCCGTCAGTAGAACTAAAGGTAATTGTTTCCCTTGCAAGCACCCCTTTTGTCTCTGACGAATCTGCATAACTATAACTATAAGCACACATCTTTTGAGGAGAGCAGGAGTAACCAAATAATGAACACTGTTCTGATTCACATGGAATAGGACTGTATGTTTTGGATCTTAGAGGCTCAAACATTGGAGCTTTCTGCCGATAGCATCCACCACATGGTGTGCACTGTGCCCACACTAGGTCACTTCCTGTGTCAATCAAACCATATATGTCCACTGGTGGTGATCCCAATGTGAGCTTCATGAGATAGTCACCATTGTTGGATGTCACTCTAGTGTAAGGACCTTTCTGAACAAATGATTTCTTCGGAACTTGGTAAAAGGAGCGAAGTTTGTTTTTATGAAAGTTATTTGATTTGTAGAAGGGGGAATTGGGTGAGTTTTTATGGATTAGTTTAAAACTGAACCCTTTGTTGTAAGCTTCAGTTGGTGTTTGAGATAAGAATGTAAACAGAACAAAAAGGAACAAATGGAAGCAGAGAATGTTGGCCATAATGTTAAGCAAGGGATAAGATCATGTGAGAAGTATATGAAATTATATTTGTCCTACATATATATAATAGATATAACCACAGCATGTGAGTGTTGAATTTGACAGGTTAGTCACAAGATATAAACAATAGCAGCATGTGAGTGATTTTCTGTTTGTTACACGAGATTCAGAGAATGTTGTTCCACTATTTTATACATTTCAATAAGCAAAGGGTTCAATCAAATACCTTACCATGCACCAGGAATTGCTCCATGAACATGTATCGTGTTGATTGTCATTCAAAGAATTCCAACTTGCAACAACATTTGTTGAAAAAGCTGAGAAAACGTGATACGCACTACAAAGTAAACAGAAAATAACAACAAATATATGTTATAGTAAATGAATTTGTACAATGAAGATATATGAAGTCAAACTTAGAAATACCAACCAAAACCAAACTAAGATGTATTGATTGCACGACTACTCTTTCCATTTTTTTTAAAGTATAATAACTTCTCATTCTCATTAAGAACGTGAAGATGAATTACTCCCTTTTTTTTACTTTTTTTTTTCTTCTCCCTTTTGGCAAGTGCTTAAGGTGTCTAACCGGCCTTTTGGGTCTTCAATGGGACCAATTATCGAGTCGATATATAATGATACATCTAGTTTATTTTTACATGGAACTAGATTTTTGTTCTAATGAACAACTCTAGAAATCAAATTCTTTACTCTTTTTTCGGTCAAAACAAGAATCAACCTTACTCATTATAAAGTATATTTACAAAGTAACGTGAGTTATTTATGTGGTTTGGTGATACTGTTCGTATTACTTTACCCAATTCACGACTCTAATGTAATTAATGGTAAGTTATTGTTCATTTCTTTACCCAATTCTCTATTTGTTATAGTCATTTTCTTATAAAATAAAGTCAAAGGTTGTTCTGATTTTCATTTTTAAAATTATATAAATTAGCTTTGCATTTGACTACTAGACTATATGATTCATTTCTCATAGCATTTGCCTACTACATGATTCTTTGTTTAATTTAATTCTATATAACTTAACAGTTTAAATGACACGCATAAATGAAAAGCTATATGGCTTTTATGCATCATCAAGAGTAATTAGAATAAAATAAAGCCCTATGGAAAATACAAGAAAGAATCAAAACTCAACCAGAAGACTCGATGTTTTGAGTTTTGACGTTTTCTTAACATAGAAAGCATAGACACTGTATATGATTCCTGGCACACTATATAGTAAGAAATTGTAATGTTAAAGTGCTAAAAGCCTCAAATACACTATATAGTAAGAGATCAAGGATTTTATGGACTAAATTGACCAACAAAAATACATGAGGACTAAATAGACTATCTAAAAACATATTTGAAGATCAAAATGACTAATAAAAATTACGTATATGAATATGTTTACGATTTTAAGATTGCAATGACATCGTCGTATAAATTCAGAAACTAAATGATGGTTTTTTTTTTCTTTCAAAAAAGG
>Ga0228710_1010119_pt1 | contig 12757 bp, 10 predicted proteins | sample MedpolnodulmetaG_FD_177995 | JGI IMG/M metagenome (GOLD analysis project Ga0228710, IMG submission 177995) | Root nodule microbial communities from Medicago polymorpha collected in Santa Monica, California, United States - pink nodules | ecosystem: Host-associated > Plants > Roots > Nodule...
TCCCGCTTTCACGATCACGACATAGAATTTTGACAGTATAATCTATTCGACCGCTTTCGCGTGTACGTCTTATACAGCAAAATTCCTTTAATTTTAAGATAATCAAATTTAGTTTGAAAAGTTATTTTTAGTATAATTCTAACTTAAAGAAAACAGTCTGCTTCCGCAGTACTGAATCCGCATTTTAAACCCACAGACACCAGCTTTCGCGTGTATGACTTAGCGTTTAAAATAGCGTTTTTGAAAATTAAGAATGTCAAAATTATTTTAAGAAAATGCTATCGCTGAATTGCTAAAATAATTCCTAATTATTCTACGGACAGATACGAGTTTCGTTCTTTCGAAACGAAACAAATATTGTGCTTTTTCAGTTTTCACTGTAAAAAAATCATCGTTTAAAATCAGAATAATCAGACATAAAAATAATTCCTGCTATAAAATTCAATCATACTTTTCAGCTGGATATCATTGGTACGACAATTTCTACATTCCGGACACTTCTAAAATCTACTCAGACATGCTATAAATATTAACTAAGCTACTGTTCATACCAAGCATTTCAACCGAAACAGGAAAACCAAGGAACATAGGAAATAAATAAAGAAAGAAAAACAAATAACAGAACTTGTAACTAGATGGATAATACAATTGAATTTAACTTCTCTGCTACAATCAATGGAACGAACATGGAACTAGAATTCGATGCAAACAGCAAGCGCAGCAACAGAGTAGTGAAACTTCATGCAGACAACAATTTTAATGGAAAGGTACTGATAATTGCATTAAAATTGAAATTGCAAAGTAACAATGTACTTGGTAACAGGTTTTGAACCAAAGATGTAAACTGAAAAGCAAGCAGATTACAAAATAAAGCAAAAACTCTGTATGTCTAAAGATTGCCTAAAATCTCCCCAACCCTCCTTCTCTCTTCTTTGGACCTATTTATAGACCAAGAATAGTCTTCAACGTGTTCTGGTCGTGCACTGCAGATGGAGAGAGTGGGAGGGATACTGGGTAAAACTGCTGCTGAACGTGGAGGAGACTGATTCTCCCGAACCCGTGACGGGCGTCACAGGGTGTGACGGGTTGCACGTCACGGGTGATGACGGCCTGCATGCTGGTGACGGTCTGGTCTGTGTTGAAGGGTGACGGTCAACCCGTCATAGAGTGTGACGGCCGTCACCCTGAAGCTTGAAAATTCAGGACTTGTCGTTTTCTTCGTTTTCTCGCCGAATTTCGTCGTTTCTGCGCATGGAGGCCTCTATTGACGTGTACCTGAAAACATAACCAAACACCCAGCATAACATAGGCAAAAAAAAGAGAATCTAAGCCTAAACTACACACAAAACGAGCAGAAATAGTGTTGTGTTTTGCATGTTATTAGTTGCCAAGAGCAAACTCTAATACAAACCCTAGTTTTCTTGTTGACTTCTAAACCCTTGTTTCAGCCCCCTCTATCTCTCACAAGGTTTGCTCTGATACAAGGTCTATATTTATAGTAAAAGTATCCCTCATAAAATTGGAACAAATCTAGGCCCGTAAATACGTTTCTGTTTTATTTCCTGCTGTCAAAATCGGCCACCGAATGGCACCATTTTGCCACCGAAAAATGTCGAACTAAAAGGCAAAAAAAAAAAAAAGAGCACAATCGGCCACCTAGCTATCCAATTCGGCCACCGAATTAGACAACATCAGAACTCCAATTTCTTTAATTTTGAGTCACTTTCACAACAGTTTACACTAACATTAGATTGTATTCTTAGGTAAATTAGGGGAATTTTGCTTTTAGTTTTATAAGAATCTCCTGAAAGGGGTGAATACCTCTTGTAGTTACATTTCTTGGGTTTAGGGCTTCTTGTACTTGTTACCATCTTTTAATATAAACTTGCTCAAGTCCATCCTTACGCATCTTGTCTTTGGATGTGATTTTTAATTGAAGTATCTCTTGTCTTTGAAAAAAAACACCGTTAGGAAAATGTAATATATAATGAGTAATGATACATAGACCACCCTATATCGTAACCTTCCATTATACACCCTTATGTGACATTTGTTTAGTGGATGAGAACGAATCATTGGTAAAAGGGAAGAGAAAATATAAATAAAAAATGTTATTTGGAGTGGTATATGAGTGATATGGAAAAAAAAAGGATGCCAACCCATAATTTTCCTATATATAAGGACCTAATAACAAACAAATATATTAGTTGACAAACCCAATCACAATTATTCCCTCAAAAAAAAACCCAATTACAATTATTTTATCTTTATTTTAGTACATATTTAAAAATCTACAAATAATTCAGATAAGTAATTAAAGTTGAAAAAATTGCAAACTTTGAGTAAAAGTATAATTAAGTAACAGATATACACGGAAGAAAATTAGCTTTGAGGTATAGATTTTGTTTAATGGTTAAATCTTTGGACCAATGGCTTTGTTGTTGTCAGCTTCTGTCCTATGATGGTTAGTTAAGCCTTGTTTCCTTGAAGTGGTTAAATCTTGAGTTATAGTTTATTCTTGATAGTTAAGTTTTTGTTGTCTCATTTGAGTTTGGTATCTTAATTTTAAGAGTGGAGTTATTTGGTTGCTTAATTTTAAGAGTGGAGTTTTTTGGTTCATTTGAAGTCAATGTTGTGGAGACACTCGAAGATGTTTGAAGGGGTTCGAAAGTTAGTAAAAGATTTCTAGGAGCTATGTTCCTAGACTACTTACCAATTTGAAGATTATACTTCATTTTTTTTTTTTGATTTTTTTTTTTTTTTTTGGATTGCTCATCCCAAACAAAGCGTTGTGAATATCTTCTAGCTTATGGGTTAAATATAAGTAGTTATAATCATTATTTAGTATAAGTAGATAATTACTCATTTTGTTACAAACCCTAAGTTTTCTCTCCTTTTTCTCTAATGTAACAATTCTCAATAGTTGACATACCCAATTACATTATATTTTTGAATTTTTTTTAAGTACATGTATAAAAATCTCCAAATAATTTAGGTACCACCCAATAATTAAAATTGAAAAGTTTGCAAACTAAGAGTAAAAGTATAATTAAGTAACATAAATACAAGAAAGAAAAACAAGATTTTCTTTCCATAGCAAACTCAAGTACATTTTGAACCTAGTGAACGGTGCTTATTATTACAAGAGTCATACATTAAGACAAGAAACATTAAAAGCTCAAAATACACCAAAAAGGTAACATCAACAACAACATACTAGAAGAACAACATGTCTCAAATTTAAAATTGCTCAATCAAGTTCATTCCCTCTTCCACCAAAGTTGACAAAACAGATTTCTTACCACCATTTACCACATTACATTTAGCACGAATTTCACCTTGATTTCCAACCAAAACATTCAACTGACTCACCTTAATAAAAGCATTAACAAACTTCTCAAAGAACAAATTCTGATTAACAGCAAAATCATTAACCAAACCCTTTGTCCTCGAATCAATGTTCAAATCTTGGTCGGAAGTGAACAAACCTTGTTTGTTCATCAAATCAAGGTAGTACTTGTTGTCAAATGTTGCTGGGGTCCTAATGTCTAGGTTTGCAGTGTTACCTGAATTTGCATTAGGGCAAGTGTTTTTAAGGTTTTGGGCTAGGGTTTTGTCCATTGTAGGGTCTGCTGGAGAGAGTCTATTGAAGAATGTTCCACAATGTGCACGACCAAATGTGTGTGCACCTGATAATGCAACAACATCTGTGACATCAAAGTTTTGGGCTGCAAAAACTTTGAGTGTAACACTTGTTGTGTTGAAGGGTTGTGGGAGATTGCTTGTTTCTTTAATGCTAAAAGTCTTGCCATCTTTTCTTCCTAGTGGTACTGGAAAATTAGGTCCTCCTGACTGTAGAATGAAAAATCAAGGTTAGCATGAAAAATTTGCAATCAAGTATAAGATCATAGTTAAATATATTATTTCTTTAAATGTTTAATTATCACTATGTAAATTTGTGCCTTCCAATACCATTATTTTGAAAGTTTTTTTTTTTTCACAAACTAATATTAGTAAATAGTTATTTAGGAGAAGAATTATTGTTGCTAGTAGAGATTCAAATGAAATCACTGAACTACTTGTTAGATAATAAAATATTAGACTTCGCCTTTTATATTATTAAGTTAGTAGTCAATTATGTTTATATATATATATATATATATATATTCTTTTCTAACCTTTTATGATGTTAAGCTATTGATAGTCTATCAAACTCTAGCCTCCGTTGTTGTTTCCATTGTCTCTTTTTTTATTTTGTATTTGTATTGTTAACATAGTATTAGAGCCTCATCTAAGATCCATTGGGCCTCCTGGTATCAAGTTTCCACTATCAGACCACCCCCCATTTACGTCCACGAACTAAGCCTAATATTGTTAGCCACGAGAGGGTGTGTTAAAGAGTCTCACACATGTGTTTATAAGTGAGAGTAATCATCACCTGAAAAGTCGGTTTTGTGGGGTTGTGTTAGACACAACCACAATTTCTAAAACAGAGGCTCTGATATCATCTTAGAAATCATGGTTGGACCAAACACAACCCCGTAAAATCGACATTTTAGGTGATGATTGCCCTTAGTTATATAAACACATATGTGGGACTCTTTAACACTACTCTTTTGGAGAAAATTATTTCTAAAGTTCAACCTTGCAACTTTTGGTAATCGATTTTAGACATAGAAAGTCCAATGTAAACAGAAAAGTCCAATACAAGCAGGCTTTTAAAATATGTTTTTTTTTTTAAGGATTAAAATATGTTTTTGATTAATTTTTTTTGGAGAGGTGCTTTTGATTAATTTATTTTTATGATAAAAGATGCTTTTGATTCTATATTATGTTTTATCTACTATTAGCATCATTTTTCTCATGTATCAACAAAAATAACTCAATCCTTATCTCTTTAATTAAAGCTGTCTTCTAATCTAATTATATTACAAAAAAGTTGTATTAGCATAGTCCATATAAGAGTAGAATAATGTAAAAAGTTAGTAATGCTCTGAAGTTTAAGGATTAGAAAATGACAAAAGAGTTGTCAAACAAAAGAAAAGGTCAAAAGTTGTTAGAACAATTGTCCGAAAAACAATAATTAAAGTTTACTTTTAAGTCTTGCAACGTGGGCTTGAGCCTTTGCATTATTGTAGGCTTCTAGCAAGACTTTGGTTGGGAGAATAAACCTAAGTCTTTGATCAAGTGGCCTAATTTTTATGTGCTGTGTGTGAGACAAGAATATACTTATCTATATACTCATAATTTTTTTGAATGACTGGCGCCGCGTAAAATATTTTATAAAGTTTTTTTGCTAAATATATTCATCTAAAAAAATTATATTTTGTTTGCTTTTCTAAGTTTGCATACATTCAAGATAATTAGATTGAAAATATTGTTCGATTAAATACATGCATCATTGTCTATTGATATTAGAATAATTGTTCGTCATATCATGAAAGTCTAACATTTTATGCTAGACTCAACTCTATGTTTGCATTTTGTATATTTCCAATGTTTATAACTCGGTTATTTAACTTTGTGAGAAAAATTTTGTCAGAAAAATCTTTGTCAATTTTTTTGTAATAAAAAAAGACTCAAGTATTTTAGTACCACCGGTCTTCATAAATTAATCATATTCTCCTTCGGGTATAACTCTTGAAAAACTGTTTCTCTTACTCTTCTTTTGTTTTTACCTTTTCTCTTTATTATAAGAGAGAAGAAGAAAATTGTTCACTAAATTATTATAAAATAGTTGTATATATATTATTGCTCAATTAATATATGGGTCTATCAAAATATTTTTTTAATTAGCTGCGTATTTTTTTCTTTCTATTCCTGTAATTTTCACCTACTGATCAGTTGTCGGATTGACTAGTGGGTATTAATATTTAAATCTATAATCTTATCCTCAAAAAAAAATAAAATTTAAATCTATAATCTTACAAGTAAAAGTCACTTGGTCACAATCTTGATTAAGTCTGTATCAACGGTACTATATATGCATAAGAAACTATTTTATATATGTGTGTGTCGTGACTAGTAGTGATATTTTATTTTCATGACAAGTGAAGTTTACATACTAATATTAAAATGAATAATTTTTTTGGGTACACAATATTAATAATTTTTATAATAAACTTATAGTTAATAACTGTTTAATGTGACAACAAAGGTCTATGAAATTAAACCACTGTCTCCTATTTCCTTTTTAAACAATATAAACTATACTCTCACTAGAATTTGACAAACTTGAAATCTATTTTAGAGCCATTGATCTATTTTAGTAATAATATATATATATATATATGCACTCCCTATACAAAAAATATATACTACTAGAACAAATTGAAATAGTGAAAAGAGTTTAGTTATGGAAAAAGATAAAATTCGTCTCAAAAATCGTTTCTAAGTATTAGAGACAAAATTTTGGTGACCAATTTCACTTTTTTCCGTTGTTATTTCAATTTTTTTCTAATCGTAATATATGTACAAAACATCAAAAACATGATTAGTAGGGAAAAATATTATGTACCAAATAAAAAGATATAAATAAAAAGTAAAATGGAGTATAGAGTTTACTAGGAAAACGGCTTCACGGCCAGCCAAGACAGTGATATCTGCACAAGAAACAATCCTTCCACATTCTTTATGGACAAGAGCCCTAATGTCATCAATGGTTTGCAAGGCTTCTGTTCTCATGCCTCCATTTGGTGGTTGATCCCTTTCTCCTGGCTTTCCATCCAGTAGCACTGATCCATCACATCCCTACATACATATATACACGGTCAAAACATATCAAATAAATCCATATCTAATATAGATTCACAATCTCTCGATCCCAGATTATACGTCACTTTACAATATAAATGAAGTATTAATGTTACATTTCCTATTATATCATTGACTATTTATTACTCTATCTTCTTTCAATTCTTTAATTTATTTTTCTCATACCATTAAATAAGGATAATTTTGTAAAATAACTCATAATATCTTTTTCCTATACAAAATTCAATACACTTCTTAATACGCATGAAATGCCAAAAACATCATATAATTTAGGACGGAATGAGTACTTTCCTGCCATTGATTTTTTCCTTATGGACCCCACCATGGAAAAAACCTTGGTTCAAAATAGCAATTAGTAATATTTATTTTGAGACTCGAACACTACTTTGTCAAGTTATACAAGTCAAGTCTCTTTCGTTAGACTCAATCGCTCTTGGTTCTTTGTTATTCACTTTAATATTAAATTATATAGCTCAAAATAGTAAAAAAATTTGTTTTGCATGAATAACTGGTGACATATATTACCTGAACAAAGCAATCATGAAAGAAGATACGGAGTAAACCAGGAGCTTGGCCATTATCCGATTTGAACACCTTAGTGAGATGGTTTCTTACAATGTTTTCAAGGTTGGGACATGTTTGGGCAAAGAAACCATAGGACAACCCTTTCACTACTGGTGGGGCATTGGTTTGTGCCTTAGTGGCATGGAAGTGTGAAGCAAATAGAATGGAAGATATCAAAAGCAAAGAGTAGAAAGAAGTGATGGAAGCACTATTCCTAGCCATCTTTGTTTGATTTCTTTGTGGGAATGATTTAAGATTACTACGTTGGGTAATTATTTATAGATAGGTGGTGGCGGCTTTTGGGTTGTGCCTAACACATGTTGCATTAAAAAAATATAAAAAAGTAGAATTGTAGATAGGATGTTTTTTATTATTTCCAAATTTCCTAATAATAAAGTAGATAGTTGCATTAAATAAAAATAAAAAAGTAGAAAGTTGCACATGTATTTCGGAGAAAACTGTAGTACATATGTTGAGGTACAATGTATATAAGTTTAATCTAAGTTGTTGTTTGAATGACTTTGTAATTTCCCTAAAAGAAATTATTGTAGAATTGCTTGGAGAAATTATTTATCTTGCTTATTGAGATAGAAGATATCCATGTGGGGCGGAGGGAACCTAGTTGCCAATGCTCCCCTCAAGTTTTATAAGTTTAATTGAGAGTTACATAGTTCTTTAACATAAAATTTGAGGGTTACACAGGTCTTGTTATAGGTCATGTTAATCAGTGGTGGATTTTGACAAAATGTGTGGGGGTAGCCAAATATATATATATATATATATATATATAAGTTTTTTCACAAAACAGAAACAATGGTTCGAACTCACGACCTAGTGATGCATAAAGATTTCAATTTCCACTGCGTCACATGCAAAATATACAAAAGTTTCTGTGTAATATAGTATAGATATGAAGAAAAAGGAGACGGAAAGGCTCGAACTCACGACCTAGTGAATGATTTGATTGCTTGCTTTAGTTTATTTTGAATAGAGATTAATATGATCTATAATGCTTAAATGGATTGCACTTAGTGACATTATGACGGAAATGTCACATGATTGACAAATCTAACTGTAATATATAAACTAATTCAACTACTCTCTCACACGGATCTGGATTTTCCGCTGCATTTCCCGCTGTTACAGCAGGACGCTGTAACATTTCAGGACCGTCCGATCTAAATCGTATGGTCGAGATTGTTTAGAATAAGTTGACAACTAATTTAACTTAAACTGTACGATCTATAATTAACAGCTGAGATGCAAAACAGCGGCAAAACAACCTGTTTTTTTACAGCAGGGAATCTCAGTCCCTCTCACACAAGTGGATTGATCAATTTCATGTAATATTGTGTCACTCAACTGAAATCCTACTTAGTTATATGTTTGATTGATTTCAAGAATTGGATTAATGGTATTTTGTTACACTTCCATAATAATTATTGATAAAAATTTGTGATGCTTAATAAGCAAGGATTCATATCAAGTTAATTGACGCTTGATTGAGTGATTTTATGGTCAAACAAAAATCAAATCACGAAAAAAGAATAAATATTTGAAACCGTGATACACCCAAGAGAAATTTCGTAGTGGATTGGCAATATTTGATTCTTTGACATTATAAGGAAGAAAGACCAGTGTGAGTGAACAATTCACCACACTTAAAAAGAGAGTAGAAAAGAAAAAAACGGGTATATTCTTCAAAGGGAAAAATTATGAAAAAGCAAATAACATGATTTAGGTCAATCATTGTAAAATGCTCTTAAAGTGAAAGTAATTAGATCATCTGTAAATGAATCAAGTGGTAAAAGTGCTCTTGAATTGATATAAAATTTCATTGTAATGTAATATACTCTTCTAGAGAATAACAGTCCTAGACATGAATTTGTATCATTCAAATACAAACTCACAGCTTGAAGTACAACGCCCAATCCAGGTAACAACCTTTATTCAACAAAGGTGGTTTGAAGAGACGTAAACACTTGGTCATCATGGTTATAAAAACACAAAGTAAACTTTGTTTAAATTAGGATCTTTGTCGGATACTTATCATGCTTGGCGAGGCAAAGAATTTGAGTGGCAAAGGACTTAGAAAAGGTTGATGGTTTTTGGTGTTCAAAGTATAGCCAATGGTGGAAGAAGATGCTTTGAACAACTGTAACCATGGGTTATAGTGCATTAAGTCATTCTCAAGTAGAAAACTAAATAATTATGTCAGGGGTGGACTGATGATCGGATTAGGAAAATGTACCAAATCGTTTACCAAGTAATAAAGTGATAAGTGAGTATCGTATCTACAGAGATTGTCGCGTTACTTATTTTAAGTTTGACGATAAAATAAAAAGATAAGGGTTAAGAGATTTGCAATTTTTATTTGTTTGCAAAAGAGCAAGTTACCTCCCTAGGGCGCCGCCTCAGCCAGCTTCTAGAAGCCTCTAGAGCTCGTCATAAAGACCTAAATACCCTCATTACTTACTGATTAAGTAATCATAAATCAGGCTCATAGAAGGCTATAAATACAACCCTTGAGAGCCTTCTCAAGGCATGACTAATACAATACTAAACCCTGATACGATTATTGTACTTTTGCAAGTATTGTTGGCGCCGTTTGTGGGGAGAGATAACACTAACCTTGACCACGTTTCTGAATCGGAACTCGTGATTTGGAAACCCTAAACCAAAAACTCTAAATCATAGCCTCGACTGTGATTTAAAAACACCAATCAACTGATCATAACCCCTAAATCGCACTCTCATCACAATTTAGAAACCCTTTCGCACTCTTTTACCACAAAGATGATCGAGCCCTTCGATCACGACGCCGTGGAGGCGATGAAAATCTAAATCCAGCATCTCCTTGACGACGTATCCACCACCACTCAATCCAAAATCGGCACCCATTACGATGAGATCCTCGTTATCATAACATCGCCTCACAGCCGTATCAGGTATCGCATGTCAATCATACAAGAGGCTTCCCCTAGTGGTCCATTCTATCTGAGGATTGTAGTTGAACATTATATAGAGAACTAATTTTAGACTACAGGAAAGCAGGAAACTATTGTCATTCAACTTTAAAGGATTGGCCGGTACTATGATAGTTTGGTTCATTCTTGTTGGTCTCTGTAAATCGTTTATAACCCAGCATAGTCAACACTGCATGTGACATCGAAGAATTTGGAGCTGCACAAAATGCCCCTGGACCTAGCGGAGATCTCGAAAAGACGATGACCGGGGTAGTCCAAACCAACATCGGGTCTCGAAATCTAGACGACGACATACTCTCTCGAAGCGATTCTCCCACCCTGAAGCAATTCTATTTCAAAGGAATATCAGTTTCTATATTTTTTTTGAAAAAATATATTATTTGATTTGAAGAAAATTTATCGTCTAATATGTTTTGAGAAAATATACTATTTGATTTGAAGAAAATTTATTGCCCAATATATTTTGAGAAAATATTCCTTTTGGTTTGAAGAAAATTTATTGCCGCCCAATATATTTTGAGAAAATATACTATTTGATTTGAAGAAAATTTATAGTCCAAAATCATTCGAGGAAATATACAATCAGTTTTACCAATACCAACTTCGCAAGAAAATGACAAAGTTACGTCCACGACAACAACAACAAACAACAATCGGGAATGGGCGGATTAGTTCTGTAACAGCCCGATTTTTGCTAGATTTATTTTATTATTTAATTATGTGTGTTTATATGTGCTTATATGTGATTAATTGCCTCTGTGTGTATTTTGGGTTAGGATTGGTGGATTTCGGTGCAGAAGGGCAATATGGTCATTTTAGACTCAGGGGTATTTTGGTAATTTTGAGAGCAGGAGTAAAATAGTAATTTTATGGTGGGGTTTATTTTCTTAAGTGTTTCTAGGGGGAACATTATTATTTTACTAAGTTACTATTCGGTAGCGGTAATTAAGTTAGATCGGTAATTAATCGATAACATTGACCGTTAGAGAATAGAAAACTTAGGGGTTAGTTTATTGGTATTGTGAGCCCAGTAGAACAATTAATTGGGTTAGGCCCAAATGTGAGAACTATATAAACCTTGTCTTTTAGAATCTAGGGTGGAATAATAATCTTTTGCAATTGGGAAGAGAAAGATAGAGAAAGAGGCTAGAAGAAGAAAGGGTAGAGAAGAAGAATTGAAGAGAACCTTAGGAGCTAAAGTAAAGCTTATGCTAGTGTTGTTGCTCATTAAGGTAAGGGGGTTAGTTTTCAATGGTAATCAATTAGTTGTAGTTTTCTTCCCCAATTCTATGCATAAGTGATTATTTGTATAAGTGATTATTATGAGTTTGATTGATGAAATTCGTGCTTATGTTTTGATGTAATGTTTGAGTATGTGAAATTGATATTAAATGAATTGTTGATGATGAAATTACATGCTCAAAACATGCTTATATGTATACTTTGCATTTTCACTTAAAATGGATGAGATATGATGTTGTTGTTGATGGATTGTTGTGAAATCATGTGAACTGTTGCTGTTGTTGTTGAGAGATGTTATTATTGATGATTGAAACCTTGGGTGATCATAATCATTGAGATTTGTTGAGAATTGGAGTGTTCTTGTGAGTGTTTACAAAAATGGGTCAAAAAGGGGTTTTTGGTTTGAAGGATGTTTTGGCTCAAATTTCATATGGTTTTGAATCTCTTTTAGTGTCTGAAAACGTTTGGGTAAACCTTGGAATCAAATTTGGGCTTGGGGGATTCAAAATTGGGATTTTGGGATGAAGAATGAGATTTTCGTGACAGCTAACTGTCAGTACTCGCCACGGCGAGTAAGCTTGCTCGCGAGGCAAGCAACATGGTCACAGAGAGCCATGTTTGCCCGCCACGGCGAGCAGGGCTACTCGCCACGGTGAGCAATGTGGTAACAGGGGGCATGTCTCGCCCGCCATGGCGAGCAGGTTACTTGCGAGGCGAGCTGCCTCAGCCCAGTTTTTCTATTTTGTGTTTTGCGTCCTTTTCACACATTTCTGCTTTGAATTGACTTTTGGTATAGACATGAAAGTGTTAGAGGATTTTATCAGCTTCCCAATGGCTCCAATTTGACTTGAAAATACCTTATGAATTTTGATTTATGATGAAAACACTCCAAGTGAGTCTTGGTGAATTTTGAAGAAGTTAATGTTAGTGAATGCATATATGTTAGTGGATTGAGTTGTCGTTGGTAAACACATATATGTTAATTGAATTGTGATTGTGTTGGTGATTGCATATATGTCGAGTGACGGTGAATTATTGATGAATTCATATATGCATATATGTTGTGATGATGTGGTGATATTGTTTGTGTGAACATATGCATTGAGTCGAGTCATATGTTCATGCATACATGACTGATGGTGATGGTGACGGATATTTATATCCAAATGTAAGACGGGGTGTGAAATCTT